>ODAI014122564.1_pt1 | contig 15127 bp, 11 predicted proteins | sample 1539321 | NCBI WGS metagenome assembly ODAI01 (sample SAMN02144231, study PRJEB22623) | gut metagenome | biome: sheep rumen | host: Ovis aries | place: New Zealand
GCTCCGTCCGCAGCGGCATCCGAATCGTCTGTCAGCTCATCTGCCCCAGTCTCCGCCGCCTCGGGGCTGCCGTCGCCGTTTTGCTCTGCATTCTCTTCGGTCGTCTCCACTCCGCCAGGGCTGGCCGGGTCAGCACCGACTTTTGCATCATCGCTTCCGTCAAGGATGGCAGGATCAGTACCGGCTTCTGCATCTTCGCTTCCGTCAAGGATGGCAGGATCAGTACCGGCTTCTGTATCTTCGCTTCCGTAAAGGGCAGCCGCGTCAGCACTGGCTTCTGTACCTTGGCTTCCGTCAGAGGCGGCCGCGTCAGTTCCCTGGCCGGCTGCCCCCCCGATGACAAGGCTGTCGGCGCTGATTTCATTTCCATCAAGACTGTCGGCTGCCTCCATGCCCATGACCGGCAGCGCCGGGCTGACCAGCCCCAGGAGAAGGCTGACCGCAAGGAGCATGGCCAGGAGGCGAGGCATTTTCCTGTCCGCAGGGTATTTCTTTTTTTTCATCATATACAAACTCCGCAGATTGACACCGGTTGGGCGCGGACCGAACGGCAGTGGAATAAAAATGAAAGCCGCCTCCCAACAAACACTCTTCTTATTCAATAATGTGACCATTATATCTGCAATTTCCGGAGGACACAAGACGATTCTGCGAAGGGCAGCGTCCGTTTGCCGCAAACTCTCTCCCTTAGGCACGGCAGGGAGGCGCAGTCTGAGACGAATCGACAGCGCAAAGCAAGCTCTGAGCTGAGGCCAGGCAGTATGGCAGTGGCTGTGCCGAGTCATCGGCGCGCCTTCATGCCCGGCAGCAAGACTGCAGGTCCTGCCTTCTTCTTTCTAATCCTTCTTGTTGACGAAACACCGGAGATTTTCTATAATGATGGAAAACTTTTTCGGACCTCCATCCGGTGGCCGAAGCCTTAACTGAGAGGACCCTATGAATAAATTTCTGAACGATCTCGAGCGGAAAATCGGCCGCTACGCCGTCCCCCGCCTCACATTTTTCCTCATCGTCTGCTATATCATCGGCTACACGTTCGAGCAGATCGGGCCGCAGGTCATTTCCTATATGACTCTGGAGCCTTATCAGATCCTCCACGGGCAGGTCTGGCGGCTCGTCACCTGGATCCTGATTCCGCCCTTCGGCAGCGCATCGGGCGGCCTCCGGGTCTTCTTCACCATCATCACCATGATCTTCTACCTGTCCATCGGGACCGCCCTCGAGCGGACCTGGGGTGATTTCCGCTACAATGTTTACATTTTCGGCGGTCTCCTCTTCACCCTCCTGGCAGCGTTCATCAGCTACTTCATCTTCTCGGCCTACTACCACACAAGCGAGCTCGGGATCGGCAACGCCTTCACTACCTATTATATCATGGTGTCGATCTTCCTGGCCTACGGGGCCACCTTCCCGGAGGTCCAGGTCATGCTCTACTTCGTCATCCCGGTGAAAATGAAGTACCTGGCCTGGATCTACGGCGCTTACATCGCCTACGACGCGGTCACCTATATCCGGATGATCGCCGGCGGCCAGCCTATCTACGCGGTCTTTATCATTTCCATGCTGGCCTCCCTCCTCAATTTCCTGATTTTCTTCGTCACCAGCCCCAGGCACAGCCATCTCTCCCCTGAAGCCATACGCCGCAGGCGCCAGTTCGACAGGCAGATGAAGTCAGCCCGCCGGGAGTTCAAGGACAATGTCCAGCGGACCAGAGAGGGCTCCGGCTCCCAGCCCACCGACTGGAATGCCGACCACAAGGGCACCTTCACCCGGGACGGCGCAGCCCAGGCGAACAGGACTTCCGCCCCCAACGTCACGCCCATCCAGGTCACCCGCCACAAGTGCACCATCTGCGGCCGCACTGAGGTCTCGAATCCTGAGCTGGAGTTCCGCTTCTGCTCCAAATGCGACGGCGACCACGAATACTGCATGGACCATCTTTACACCCACGAGCATATCCGGTCAGCATCCCCCGAGGATACGACCGTATTATAAATGCCGGTAACCTTTCAGAGCCCCGTGTGCACTGGCCGGTTGCAAGTACTGTTTTCATTTAGTTTTTAAGGAGTACCAAACATGCTGAAAACGCCCTTCGCCACCAAAGACAAGCTGGAGGAGATCGCTCTCTCCGTCCCCACCCCCTTCCATATCTACGACGAAGCCGGTCTGCGCCGGAATATCCGCGATATCTATAAGGCATTTTCCTGGAACAAGGGCTTCCGCGAGTACTTTGCGGTCAAGGCCTGCCCCAACCCGGTCATCCTCCAGATCCTCAAGGAGGAGGGCTGCGGCTGCGACTGCTCCTCCCTCACCGAGCTCATGATGGCGGAGGCCATCGGCTGCGACGGCGACCTGACCATGTTCTCCTCCAACGACACGCCGCCCGAGGAGTATGTCTACGCTTCGAAAATGAACGCCATCGTAAACCTCGACGACATCACCATGATCGAGAGCTTCGCAGGGGCTGTGGGTTCATTTCCCAAGACCATGTGCTGCCGTTTTAACCCCGGCGGCATCTTCAAGGTGGCCAACGGCATCATGGACGCTCCCGGCGACGCCAAGTACGGCATGACGGCCAGCCAGCTCTACGACGCTTTCCGGATCCTGAAGGCCAACGGCGTCGAGGAGTTCGGCATCCACAGCTTCCTGGTCTCCAACGCCGTCACCAACGACTACTACCCCATGCTGGCCAAGCTCCTCTTCGAGCTGGCCGTGGACGTCCAGAAGGAGACGGGCTGCCACATCAAGTTCATCAACCTCTCCGGCGGCATCGGCATTCCCTACAAGCCCGGCCAGGAGAAAAATGACATTTTCGCCATCGGCGAGGGCGTCCGCAAGGTCTACGAGCAGATCCTCGTTCCGGCCGGTATGGGCGACGTTGCCCTCTACACCGAGATGGGCCGCTACGTGACCGGCCCCTATGGCGCTCTCATCACCCGCGCCATCCACGAGAAGCACATCCACAAGGAGTACATCGGCGTCGACGCCTGCGCCGTCAACCTGATGCGCCCCGCCATGTACGGCGCTTACCACCACATCACCGTCATGGGCAAGGAGAATGCTCCCCTGACCAACATGTACGACGTCACGGGCTCCCTCTGCGAAAATAACGACAAGTTCGCCATCGACCGCATGCTGCCCAAGATCAACATGGGCGACCTGCTCTACATCCACGACACCGGCGCCCACGGCTTCGCCATGGGCTACAACTACAACGGCAAGCTCCGCTCCGCCGAGATCCTCCTCCACGAGGACGGGTCCTGGGACCTGATCCGCCGCGCCGAGACCCCCAAGGACTACTTCGCCACCTTCTCCAACCTTCCGATTTACGAGAAGCTTCTGGGAAAAGAGTGAGTATCCAGGGGGACTGGCCGAGGGATGGGCTAAGGGGACGTTGCGACAAACATATCCTCTCTTCCCATAAAGGGGATGCGGTCAGAGAGGATATGTTTGTCTCCACTGCTCAGCACCAGGGATTTGGCCGTCTTTACCCGGGGAAAGCAACGGGGATTGACGGGGACTTGCCGAGGAAAGGGCTGAGAGGACGTTGCGACAAACATATCCTCTCTTCCCTTAAAGGGGATGCGGTCAGAGAGGATATGTTTGTCTCCACTGCTTAGCACCAGGGATTTGGCCGGGACTGACCGTCCCTGTGTCTCAACCCAAGATAAAATTCTGATTTACAAATCAGATCAGGGCCTGTATAATAGGGGTGTTGCAAAGGCAGGCCGGTGTGTCGGAATGGCAGACGAGGCAGACTCAAAATCTGTTGTCCGCGAGGGCGTGTGGGTTCGAGTCCCACCACCGGCAGTTTCCGGAGAAGCGTGGTGCTTCTCCGGTCTTTTTGTTTTATGGGAGATGTGGAATATGGCAGGGTCTTCATTTGGCAGACTTTTCAGGATCAGCACCTGGGGCGAGTCCCACGGGGAGGGGCTGGGCGTTGTGATTGACGGGTGCCCGGCGGGCATTCCCCTGACGGAGGAGGATATCGCGCCCTATATGGAGCGGCGGCGTCCCAACGGAGGGGCTTTTTCGACGGCTAGAAATGAGGCGGACCGGGTGAGGATCCTCTCCGGCGTCTTCGAAGGGAGGACGACAGGCACGCCGATCTCCCTTATGCTCCTCAATACGGACCAGAGGTCCCGGGATTATTCCAATATTATGGATATTTATCGGCCGGGGCATGCGGATTTCGGCTACGATGCCAAATATGGGTTTCGGGATTACCGCGGCGGCGGGCGCTCTTCCGCCCGGGAGACCAGCGCCAGAGTGGCTGCTGGCGCAGTGGCCATAAAGCTCCTCGGCATGCTGGGAATCGAGGTCTCCGCCGCCTGTACAAAGATCGGGGATGTGGACTTTTCTGACAGGGAAGCAGCGGAAGCTTATATCGCTGACCTGCGGGCCCGTCAGGATTCGGTCGGTTCGACGGTAGTCTGCACGGCGAAGGGAGTCCCGGCGGGACTCGGTGAGCCGGTGTTCGACAAGCTGGACGCTCTACTGGCCAAGGCCATTTTCTCCATAGGCGCCGTCAAGGGGCTGGATATCGGCGACGGGGCCGCCGCTGCCCTCTCCACGGGCAGCAGCAACAACGACCCCTTCCGCATGGCTGATAACCGCGTGATGGCTGCCACGAACCACGCCGGCGGCATCCTGGGAGGTATCTCCACCGGCGCAGACATCTGTATGACGGTCTACTTCAAGCCGACGCCCTCCATCGCCAGGCCCCAGGAGACCGTGGACCGCTTTGGAAATGAAACCACTGTCGAGATCCGCGGCCGGCACGACCCGGTCGTCGGCCCCCGGGCTGCCGTGGTCGTGGAATGCATGACCGGCCTGGTCCTGGCCGATGCCCTGCTGGCCAACATGACAGCCCGGGCAGACCGGATCATTGATTTCTACCGCTGAAAACAGGATATATGAGGGACGGTATTGGAATCAGGGACGGTTCCTTTTCCAGTAAAACTGGAAAAGGAACCGTCCCTGATTCCAATACCGCCCCTCATTCTCATTTTTACATCTTAAGCAGTTCAGCTGCTCTGGCTTCAGCCACCTTCTCCGGAACATCCTCGATCACGTCCGGCTGCCGCTTGATCTTCTGGAAGACCATGCAGTTGGGCTGGTCGACCTCCTTGGGCTTATTGTGCATATAGATGCATTCCTTCTCATAATCGATGCGGAATGTGGTAATCGTATTGTGGCCGTTGTTCACCACCGCGAAATGCCTCTGGTCCGGGAAAATAGCCACGTCCTTGGGGTAGACGCCCGCCGTCGGAAGGGCGAACATCCTGCGGAGGTTGCCGGTCATCTCGTCGATCTCAAAGCAGGCGACGGAGTTGTCGCCGGAGGTGGCGGCGAAGAGGTAATGTCCATCCGGGGACAGCCTCATGGCCGACGCGGCATCGTGGACATCACGGTCGTCGGACAGGGTGGACTGCTCATCGAGCAGTTCGAAGTAAGGCTTGCCTGCCCAGACTGTGTACTCATACACCCGGACCACGTTGGTGATCTGGCAGAGAATATAGGCGCGCTTGCCGTCCTTGGAGAAGTGGATACTCCTGGGTCCGGACTCCCGGCCCATGCGGAGGATATCTACCTGGACCAGCTTCTGGGTGATATCGTCCATCCGGTAAATGACGACCTGGTCAAGCGCCTCATCCACGGCGCAGACAAAGAGATTGTCCGGCGTCACGCGGGTGCAGACGATGTGCGGTCTGAAGCAGCGCTCATTGATGGCGCCCTGGCCGCGGTGGAAGACACCGTCCACAACGCTGCCCAGACGGCCGTCGTGGTGGGGATGAATGACAGTCAGCTTGCCATCGTGGTAGCCGGAAACGAAGAGGTACTTGCTGTCGATGGATGTGGACAGATGGCAGCCGCGCATGCCGTTGATGTCAATCTTGTTGATGGGAATAAGGTCGCCGTCATCCTGGATTTCGAAGACCTCCACACCTTCATCTGCTATAGAGTACAGGTACTTTTCGTTCCTGGACCGGGTAATATAGGAAGAGTTGTTGATCGGGACCACTTTTCTCAGGAAAAGCTTGCCTTCCGGAACATCAACATCGTAGATATGAATGCCCTTGCTCTTGCCATTCGTGTAGGTGCCGACATAAGCAACGTATTTCTCAGCATCCGCCATGGTTCCGCCCTCGCTTTTCAAAAAATAATCAGTAAATTTGGTGCTTTGAACACCATATACAGGTCTATTATATCCCAATCCCGCCTCATTTTCCATATCTTTTGGCATATATTGAGGGATAATTCACAAGCTCCCGCGCCCCTCCGGGCACAGTTGCCGCGACATGTCCTTTGACCGACCGGCGGAAAATGAAAACCTTCCCCTGCTCAGAAGAAGAGCGTATCGCCCGTCCGCATCGGCATCACCCGCCTGTCCGAACTCATCAGTTCATCCCGGCAGTGGAAAGGCACCGCAAAGGTGATCCTGTTCTTTTTGACGAGCCTTATGAGCTCTTCCTTGTTCTGATGAACGGAAAGCCGGAGGAAAATGGCGTCTCCGCTCTCCACCATCTGCCTGGCCCGGGTCCCCGGCAGCTGTTTGCCCGTCACGACCACCTTCCCGCCGGCCGCCTCAACGGCCCTGGCCAGCCGTCCGGTCATCTCCTTCTTCATGGAGGTGTCGGCGACCAGAATGCCGCAGGCCCCGGAGGGCAGCTCATCTGGGGTCGAATCTGTGATTGGTCTCATTTCCTGAAGATGCTCCGCAACGGCGAGGAAACGTTTTCTGGCCCAAACGGGGTGGGCCAGCGCCCAGCCGGCCTCGCGGATCAGCTTCGCGTCCGCCAGGACCGGAACGCACCGCTCTGCCAGCAGACGCATGATATCCAGGCCTCTCCCGTGGTTGGGTACCGGGAAAAGGAGGGGCCGCTCATCCTCCACAAGGTCGTCAAGTATATCCGCGAAAGCCTTCCGGTTCCGCTTTCCGTCCAGAGAATAATCGCCGTAGGCGGTGTCTATAATGGCAAGGTCCGCCCGCAGATTCCGTATCTTGTCGGCTTTGTAGGAGGCCGAACGCTCCGTGTAGTCGCCGGAGTAGAGGATCCGTTTCCCCTCCATATCCAAAAGGAACCATACGCTGCCGAGGCAGTGGCCGCTGCGTCCCCACTTGAGGCGGAAGGAATCGTCGATTGTGATCCACTCCTCGGGACCGGCGATCTCATCGATGACGATGGGATCCGCTATCCTGCCGGGAATCTGGTCCAGGGTAAAAGCGGTGGCGATCACCCGGCCCCGGAAGCCCTTCTCATAGAGCCAGAGAAGCGCGCCGGTGTGGTCGAGATGGCAGTGGCTGAGCAGAAGATAATCCGCCTTCCGCACCTGTTCGGGGGAAAGGTGTGGAAAAGGCACGCCGGGCAGCTCCTTCATGAGACCGCAGTCCAAGAGGACAGCGCTCTTCTCCCCTTCTATCAAGAAACAATTGCGGCCGTGCTCGACACAGCCGCCGGCAACATAGCATTGCATAGGCGCCTCCGATGCAGAACAGAGATGATTGACAGCGGCAGACAATCAGACCGGAAGCGTGGAAAACATGAAGCAGGGGGACAGCGCCTGTATCCCAGGCATGGGACGCAGACGCTGTCCCCCCTGTTCCACGCAGAACTTACCTGATTCTGTCCGGGAAGCCTACCTTCCGTTGGACTTTGCGCAGGGTCTTGGCAGCGTAATAGGACGCCTTCTCAGCGTTATTTTTGATAATGCCGTCGATATAGGACTTGTCCTTCTCCAGCTCAGCGCAGCGCTGCTGAAGCGGGCTCAGCTTGTCCACGACCGCCTCGCCGACGGCCTCCTTGAGCTGGCCGTAGCCGAGGCCGGAGAACTCGGAGACGATGGTGTCAGGCGTCTTGCCCGTGCAGGCGGCATAGATGTCGATCAGGTTCTTGAGGCCGGCCTGCTCGTCCCTGTAGGCGATGCAGCCCTCGGAGTCCGTCACAGCTCTCTTGAACTTGCGGCGGATAGTATCAGGATCGTCCATGAGATAGATGCTGGCATTGGGATTCTCATCCGACTTGGACATCTTCTTGGTGGGATCCTGCAGGCTCATGATCTTGGCGCCGACCTTGCCGATGTAGGCCTCGGGGATGGTAAAGGTCTGGCCGTAAATGTTGTTGAAGCGGTTGGCGATGTCCCTGGTGATCTCCAGGTGCTGCATCTGGTCGATGCCCACCGGAACCAGATCGGTCTGATAGAGCAGAATGTCCGCGGCCATGAGAACAGGATAGGCGAAGAGGCCGACGTTGATGTTGTCGGCGTGCTTGGCGCTCTTGTCCTTGAACTGGGTCATACGGTTCATTTCTCCCATGTAGGTGTAGCAGTCCAGGATCCAGGCCAGCTCGGCATGGGCGGACACATGGGACTGGAAATAAATACAAGCCTTCTCCGGATCCAGCCCGGCCGCGATATAGAGGATCAGCAGAGACCTGGCACGCTTGCGGAGGGTAGCCGGGTCCTGGCGCACCGTGATGGAGTGCATGTCCACCACGCTGTAGAAGCACTCATATTCATCGGCCAGCTTGACCCAGTTCTGAAGCGCTCCCAGATAGTTGCCCAGCGTGAGGTTGCCGGTCGCCTGCATGCCTGAGAAAAGTACCTTCTTGTCATTGATCATGGTCTTAATCACCTTTCTGTATAAGAATCACTGCTCAGTGGTAGAACCCAAAGAGGAAAGCCGTCATGACAGCCATCATAAAAATAAGATAGGCGGCAACGACGGACGTTGTCCGCTCAAATAAATTATCGTCCTCCGTCCTGTCCCCGCACATGGCCATGCCGAGGAGGGGGAAAATCATGATTTCCGGGAAAAAGCGGAAATTGACCGCGCCCGCCGTCGGCTGCAGGAGGCAGAAAAGGATGAAGGGCAGGAACATTCCCGTATATCCCCACAGCTCGAACCGGAAAAATGCCTTGTTGCGGCGGTTGACTACCAGCGTCCACACCAGCATGATGTGGGAAATAAGGCAGGACGCGATGACCACGTACAGCAAGGCCACCGCCAGCTTCCTCGTGCCAGTCAGGTCCAACGTCAGCGCGTTCTCGTCAAAGACCGAAGTCTTGACAAGCTGGGCCCAGATATTGGAGATCTCCGCCGTGCTGCCCGTCATGTGGACCGACGTCAGCTGGCTGTTCGTCGGCAGAGAGAGCCTGGTGAGCCACTCGATGCCCTCCAGGTTCCGCCAAGTCTCCTGCTCCGGATGCATGTAGAAGGGGCTGAGTCCGAAACGGATGAGCTGCCGCACCGGCCACAGTATACCCAGTAGCCCCGCCTCAACGAAAAAGGTAGTGTACTGGTTCTTCAGAATGGAGGCATTGGTCCGTCCGTCCTCCCTGGCCGAAATAAAAAGGCTCAGGATGGCCGGCAGGACCAGTATGACCCGGTAACCGCACATCAGGCCGATGCCCAGCAAAGCTGCGGTGATCATGATCTTTCTCTTCTGCCGCGTCTCATACCAGGACAGAGCCGAATTGAGGCAGAGCATGGACATCATGAAGCACAGGGCGTCCGCCGTCAGCGAAGCGCTGAGATTGTAGAGGGCCGGGAAAAAGGTCAGAAAGAGGATCGAGGTGACCAGCTTTCTCCCCTTGACGCCGAACTTCTGCAGGATTCCGATCCCGCAGCCCATGGCGACCTCCACGAAGATCACGTTCATGGCCTGGACCAGGTGAATGGAAATGGAAACACTCCATCCCATGAGTCCGTGGAACAGCCCCATGAGACACGCCGCAAACATGTAGTACAGCGGTGGTCCCGCATAACCCACGAGCGTCCTCGGATCGATGTCCGGGAATCGGTGCATGTTGTAGTAGTACTGGATGACGCCCAGAACGCCGCCGCCCGGCTGCCATCCTTCCTCCACCCACACGCCGAGGTTGTGGGATGTGATGGTCCAGCCGGCCTGGATGTCGTAGACCAGCTTCAAAAAGAAGCCGACCATGATTACGAAGCCGATCCAGAAGAGGTCCGGGAAGCCCAGTATTCGTTTTGTCTTCCGTCTGTTCATAAGCAATTATCCTGAGGCCGGCCCAGGGCCGGCCAGGCATTATTCTATCACTTTCCGGGTGATGTGTCGATACAGAGAAGCAAGGCCGGGCGCAATTTCTGGCAGACACAGCCGCTGTGCACCCAAAACCGTCCGGTTGCCTCCCTTCCGCAGTCATTCTCCCCGGGTAACAAGCCTTTCTGTCATCCCCGCAAGGGTATCGATGTCCCTGAGAGCTCCATCCGGCAGCCCCCGGAAAATGAAGACATCCTCCATGTGCTTTAGGATGACCCGTTTGCCTCCCTTATCCCCCTGAAGAGCCAGGAGTTCCGGCACATATTCCGGGGCAAAAAGACAGGGGTTGCCCAGTTCCCCCTCACTGTCGCCGCAGCATGCCAGGCGTGCGCCGTTCTCCTCGCAGGCCTTGAGAAAAGCCAGGACCTCCCTGCCCGTCAGGGCGGGCTGGTCCGCCACGAAGCACACCAGCCGGTCTTCCGGATGAAATGCCCGCTTTTGGGCCGCTGCCTCTATTCCGCAGCGGAGAGAGGAGGCGATGCCTCTGCCCGGATCAGGGTTGACGACCGCCGTCAGGCACTCCTCTCCCTTCTCGCGGCACCAGGCCAGGATTTCCTCATACTGGGTGACTGCCGTTATATCCGCCTCCGCTTCGCCGGAGACTGTCAGATCAAGCAGCTCCATGAGGAGACGGGAAAACATCGGCTTTCCGCCGCAGTCAGTCAGGAGCTTGTTGCCGCCGAACCGCCGGGAGAAGCCGGCGGCCAGGTAGATGAACCTGTACATGGGCCACCTCCGTTTGTTATGCTCTCATGGCAGGACATTCCCGTCCGGAAAGACCTGCCAGAAGCTGTCCTCCATATGGTCAGGCCCCTTCTTATAGTTCTCCAATATAAAGAGTCGAGGATGCATACCCGTCCGTAAACTTCCCTCAGAGCCCGCCAGATACGGTCTTAAAAATGTGTGCTCGTAGACACGGCGCATACTCCCCTCCCCCAGTTTTTCCTCTCCGGGACAGGTCTCCCTGAGTGCCGCCAGGACGCCCTCCGGGTTGTAACAGACATCCTGCACATTCTTCCCGCAGGCATCCATGCCCATGACGAAAATAAGAGCCGCCGCACCGGCCGGAACAACCGGCTCCCAGGGCTTCGGCGCCTTGAACGGCAGCCCTCTGGCTCCGTCGGCCTCCACCAGCACGACGTCGGCGGCCAGGATCAGGGTTCGCAAGACCTTGTCCGGATATGCCGTGATCTTGCGGGGATTCTTCGGGTCCACAGCGCCTGCGAAGGCATTCCCTTCCCTTTGAAGCCTTCTGATGGCCTCCCCCGGGTCGGTGACGGTATCCTTCTCCCTCAGCATATGGGTCGTGGTCGTAAGCAGGACCCGGCTCCCTGACTTTCGATAATGCTCTGCCAGGCAGTGGAGCAAGGTCGTTTTTCCGCCGGCACCCGCGGCCGCGATCACCCCGCGGGCGGGTAAGTCCTGAAAGGTCGCTTTCTCCAGTATCAAAATCCTATCCTCTCTGCTGCGAACGCTGCTGACCGTCCGCAAGCCCGTTCGCCATTGTGCCTTCTGCCAGCGCTTTGGGGCTTACGCAAGTCTGGTCACTGCCATACCGGTTTTCGCCCTGTCCTGCGCTTCACTCTCGCATCGCACGGGCGCGCCGGAATCTCAGGCCCTCTCCGGCCGTACAACACCGTTGTAATAGCCGCAGACCAGCTCCAACACACTCCCGGCAATGCACCGGGCCTTGTCTGAGACCGTGCGGCAGTTCTTCACCTGGTCCGCCCGGGGATCGATGTCTGCCATTTTCATGCCGACGGGAACGTTGAATCCGTCAGGCAGAATGCCTCTCAAAACGCCGGTGAGCGTCGCCGGGACAGGTATCGTCTCCCCCTGCTCCGTCTCAATGCAGGCGATGGGTTCCCCCTTTTCAACGATATCGCCGATTCTATTCCTGTTCCGCAGAATGCCCGCTGCCGGCGCGTGGATCACCCGCTCCCGGCTGGCGCCGCCGACCAAGCCCGGAATGCCGGTATTGGGCATCGCCGGCCCGCGCTCGATGATCCTGCCCAGGTCATGCCCACGCATGGTCTCGATCACATAGTCCGCGTCCTCCCCCGCCGAAAAGCCCGGTCCGAGGGCGATGACAAGGGGCGCCATGGTCCGGTCTGTGCCCAGGTTCCGCTTGGCGATGATGGCGTCCACCACCACGTCGGGTCTTATTTCCCCGAGGGAGGCGGCCGTCTCGTCAATCAAGAGGATCGGGGGGCCCGTCCCAGCCTCTCTGAGAGCCTGTGAGGCCGTCTCCGCCCGCCGGATCGTGATGCCTTCCACTTCCTTGCTGCCGCTGTACACAGCCTCGCAGAAGGCCGCCTCGCGGCGTATGGCGGTAGGCCTGGCGCACTCCAGGACGATCACAGGGTAACCGGCTCTCACAAGCCTTATGATAACACCTGTGGCGAGGTCTCCCCCGCCACGGACAACAACTGGTTTCATATCAGTCCTCGAATTCTGTGTGTTTGTAATCAGGCAGGGCCCGTCTCACAAAACGGCCCAGGCCTCTGTGGATCAGTCTGCCGTCGTCGACGGCCAATGTCCCCCGGAGGAAGACCTTTTCCACCGTGCCCTTGAGGCGCATGCCCTCATAGGGCGTATTGTCACAGTTCGTGACCCAGTCAGCGCTTGATACCGTCATCTCCCGCTCGGGATCAATGATGACGATGTCCGCGTCGCTCCCCTCCGCCAGCACGCCCTTGCGCGGGTAGAGGCCGTAGAGCCTGGCCGGATTCTCCGCCATGACGCGGCAGGCGCACTCCGGGGAAATGCGGCCCTTGCCCACGCCCTCGGAGAAAATCAGGTTGACCCGGGTCTCGATGCCCGGCAGGCCACCTGGAATCTTTGTGAAGTCCTCCCTGCCAAGGTCCCGCTGGGCCAGGTTGAAATCACAGTGGTCGGTCATGACCGTATCCACGACGCCCGTCCGGATGGCCTCCCAGAGGACCTCCTGGTCATGCTTTGTCCGAAGAGGCGGAGCGCAGACGTAACGCGCGCCCTCAAAACCGGGCTTTTCGTACATGGACTTGTCGAGGAAGAGGTACTGGGGGCAGGTCTCGCAATAGACCTCCTGGCCGGCGGCCCTCGCTGCTTTGATTTCATTTAAAGCGAGCTCGTTGGTGGTGTGGACCACCATGACCGGGCTGTCCGCCTCCTTGGCGATGGCGAGGAGTCTGTGAACGGCCTCAGCCTCCATCTCGGGCGGCCGTGAAGCCGGATGCGCGGCCGGGCCCAGATTGCCCGCCGCCTTCTGCTCCGCGATCAGGGCGTCGATCACGCCCGCGTTCTCGCAGTGGCAGCCGGTGAAGGAGCCGGCCTCCTTCAGCTTTTTGAGGACCTCATAGATCTCCCCGTCGCCCAGCATCATGGCCGGATAGGTCATGTAGATCTTGAAGGTGGAAATGCCTTCGGCGATCATGTCATCCACCTCGTCCCGCACGGAGTCGTTCCACTCCGAGATGGACATGTGGAAGCTGTAATCCGCCGAGCAGGGCCCGTCGGCGGTGGCCATGGCATGCCAATTGGCCAAGCCCTCCTTGAGAGTCTCGCCATGGTACTGGGTGCCGAAATCGATGACCATGGTGGTGCCGCCCGCCAGGGCCGCGGCCGTGCCGGTGGCCCAGTTGTCGCTGGTCACCGTGCCGCCCACGTGAAGCCCCAGGTGGGTATGGGCGTCGATGAATCCAGGGAAGACGTACTTGCCGTCCGCGTCGATGACCTGGTCCGCGCCCTCCCCGATGGCGTCAGCGATCTTCAGGATGCGCTCACCGTCGATCAGAATGTCCTTTCGCTCTACTCCGCTCCCGGAAACCACGTTTCCGTTCCTGATCAAAGTTCTCATGCTTCACCTCCGGTCTCAGACAGAAAATAAAATCAGCACAAGCTCTTCAGCATTTCCTCCCGGCCCCGGCCACTACACCCTTTCCTTGCCGCTGGCCCCAGGTGCTCGGCGGCCAAGCTCAGGACACGCGTCGTCCTGAACGCCGCAGACAGCCGACCACCGGCAGAAGGCACATGATGGATAGCGCAGCCGTTCGGTTTTCATTTCCGGTTCTTCAAGAATTACAGATAGTGGATAAAGAGCCCGCTCCTAAGCTTCGGCTCGAACCAGGTGGACTTGGGCGGCATGACCAGCCCGGCATCCGCGATGGCCATGAGATCGTCCAGTGTGGTGGGATACATGGCGAAAGCCACCGCCTCCCCGCCGTCGACCCGCTTGACCAGCTCCGAAAGCCCCCGGATCCCGCCCACGAAGGAAATGCGGACATCCGTCCTGGGATCCCCGATGCCCAGCACCGGAGCGAGGAGGTTCTTCTGGAGGATGGAGACATCCAGCCGGTCCACCGGATCGGCCTCGTCGAAGGTCCCTTCTTTGGCCTTCAGCAGGTACCATTTTCCGCCCAGGTACATCTCGAAGGTGTGCTTGTCAGCGGGCCTCACGGCTTCCAGGGCCGCCTCGGTGACTGTGCCGTCCTGCGCCGCCACCTTGCCCTGGGGCGTGATTTCGAAAGCCTCGGAGATTGCCTCCAGGAAGGCCTCCTCACTGAGGCCGTTCAGGTCCTTGACCACACGGTTGTAGTCTAAGATCTTGAGCTCCTGACTCGGGAAGAGCACGGCAAGGAAGTAATTGAACTCCTCCGTCCCGTCATAGTCCGGGTGCTCCGCCCGCCGCTTGAGGCCCACCTTGACCGCGGAGGCGGACCGGTGATGGCCGTCGGCGATGTAGAAGTCGCCGGCTCCCTCCACCATGGCCCGCACCTTCTCGACGGTGGCCGGGTCGGCGATTCTCCAGACGGTGTGCCGGATGCCGTCCTCGGAGACGAAATCGCAGAGGGGTTCATTTTCCGCCATGTAGGCAGCGGTAAATGACGACACACTCCCGTCATCCCGGAAGGTCAGGAAAATGGGCCCGGTGTTGGCGTTGCAGGTATCCACGTGACGAATCCTGTCCTCCTCCTTGTCCGGGCGGGTGAACTCATGCTTTTTGATCCGGCTCTCCAGATAATCGTCGATGGAGGCGCAGCCCACGATGCCCGCCTGGGCCCGACCGTTCATGATCTGCC
>ODAI012983168.1_pt1 | contig 15126 bp, 14 predicted proteins | sample 1539321 | NCBI WGS metagenome assembly ODAI01 (sample SAMN02144231, study PRJEB22623) | gut metagenome | biome: sheep rumen | host: Ovis aries | place: New Zealand
CCCAAATCAAGTGCAATTCGCTGCTCAAAGGCAGGAAGTGCCGGGTTTGTTACTACTGACGAGGGGATGACATCATAGACAGGTCCACCCGCTGTTGAATTTGCGCCAGACAAAGCAAAAGGAGATGAATAGCGCAAAAGATTCTGTCCGCCTGCAGGCGGATTGTAAGCAAACAGACTGCTGACAGCAAGCAACGCGCCCGCGGCCATCAAAACATGTTTTTTCATTAGGAAAAACCTCCAAAATCCTGTTTTAAGTTTATTTCATCATTATAGAGAAAAGTATAATAAAACTCAACAAGCACACAGGTTCCTTGAAATTTATAGTAAAATTTAGTATTATTTTTCATTATGGCAAAGAACAGCAGTAAAGCGTCTGGAGGCTCATTCCTCGACAAAATCCTCAGTCTTTTTGGAGGAGGAGATCCGGAAGCAGATAAAAAAAGGCTTCTGAAAAACATTGCAAAGCAGCTTTCTCACACAAAATATAAATTCTACAAGCAGAACGGCGATCAGATTCTCCCCCTCTTTGGAAAATTCATCTGGGACATTTACAAGACCATCGGTCCCTGCCAGATGATGTTTCACAATCAGGAAAACCCCAACTACTTTAAGCACATCGTCATCAACTATTCCCTTTCAGACGAACAGAAAGCACTGGAAGAAACTCTTAGTGAAGATGCCATAAAGGACATGGCTTCCAAAATGAACTTTGCTGACCTGAAGAAAAAAATCCGTGAGGATCTGGAAGTCTTCAGCAACGGCTTTACCGATGAAGAAGTCATCAAGACAGACAGCCGCTACACACTGCTCATGGCCTTCCGTTCATTCTGTACCTTTGATTTCTATTTCATGCTCAAGAAATTTGACTCATCCATACGGGAAGGTGATTTCAACACTACTCCCCGTTTTGAATCAATAGATGCTTCATACCTTGCAGACGACATCAAGGACTTTGCATCCATCATCGCATCCATGCCCTATGACGGGGACTGGAATGATCTCTTTGCCATGTTCAAGGAAGTCAGGGGCACAGAACCTGTCAAACCGGCTCAGTGGGCAAAAATCATGCAGCGTATTCAGGGACTGCAGCGCGGTCAGATTCTGGACATGATGATTCAGCTCATTACTAAAAATCCTGCCTATCACACCATGGGCGAAATGAAGAGCGAACAGGTTGTAGACCCCTACCTGGACAAAATCAAAAACGAAGCAAGCAATACTGTCTCCCGCCTTGAGTCTGCACAGAAAAACTCAAAGGTAGACAGCATACTGATGCAGATTTTTAACACCACCAATATTACAGTCCTCAAAAACTACACGGAAGGCGGTGCCGCTCCCTTTGCAAAGAAGGAACTCGGCGACTTTGAACATGCCCGCGCCCTCAACTACCTCAAAGCATTCCTCGTAGAATTCGTAAAACGCGATGTTCGTGAGTATGCCGATTTGGTACTGATTCGCGGTCAGTGGTCAACAACACCCCTTTCCCAGCAGATGAGCGACGCATACAACGCAATCCTGCAGATTTCTGATGCCATCACCAACTTTGACGACAAGATGGCGGCAGACGGCGAAGTAGGAATCAAACTCAAGACACATCTGCCCAGTACGGAACGCAGCAAGGAAGCCGCCAACATCGTTCGCACACTCATCGGAGACGCCAACGACGAAGCAAAAGGCTACATTGTAAACTGCACAAAGAACATCATCATTTTTGCCCGCAATGTAAAAGCCCTGATTGACGACTATCCCAAAAAGAATCCGGAAATGATTGTGAACTGGAAAGAGCTCGACCGTTTTGCCGAGCATCCCATAAACGAACTGGCGGTGGAAGTATACAAAAAGATGTACCTCATCTCCAGTCTGATGCAGAGCCTTTTGGGTGGGGGCCAATAATTTCTGCATTTTTACACTGAAAAAAAGATACAAAGCGACCGATAATAAGGTATGGCAAACAGCTACGAAAAGCCCGATTTTTGGTCACGGAAAGCATTCTCAGAAGGGTACCCTGCCCGCTCGGTTTACAAATTAAAGGAAATCGACGAGAAATTCGGCATGATAAAAAAGAATTATCATGTCCTGGACTTGGGTGCTGCTCCGGGAAGCTGGACTACTTTCCTGCTCCGCACATTGAACGGAAGCGGAAAGGTTGTCTCCTGCGATTTGAATCCGCTGGCAAAAGATGTAAAAGGTGACAACCTTGTCTTTATCCAGGGAGATTTGAATGAAGCAGAAATCCGTGAATCAATCCAAAAAGAAGGACCTTTTGATTTAGTTGTCTGCGACGCGGCACCATTGACGACGGGTAACAGGGTTGTTGATACGGCACGCTCCACCGGACTGGTAAAAATGGCGGTGTGGTATGCTCAGACAATGCTCAAAACCGGCGGAAATTTTGCCGTAAAGATTTTTCAGAACGGTGACCAGCAGAAAATCCTTACAGAATTGCGGGGACTTTTTCAGACAGCAAAGGGATTTAAGCCGGAAGCATGCCGCTCCGAGTCATTTGAAACATACTTAATCGGGCTGAACAAAAAGTAAGTCAGTTCAAAAAAGGAATGGAAAGTGGTACTTAAACATACTGATTTTAAGAAGATACTGGAAAGCGCAACAATTGCCCTGGGTGCATGTTCACTCGTCGTGCTTGTTGCCGTCATAACCATAAAATCCCATACTCCCGACAAAAGCATGAGCGGCATGGGCGGTCTGGAAACTCCCGGTCTTCCCATTGTTTCCGACGAAATGATTGAAGGCGTGGCCCAGGACATTGACACTCCCTACACCGAACATATTGAACTTTCCTATGCTGCCTACCGCGTAAAGCCCGGCGACATGATTGGCATTATCGCCCAGGAAAACGGTATTACAGAAGACACCATCATCAGCGTAAACAATATCCGTTCTTCACGCCTGCTGCAGATTGGCACCTACCTGAAGATTCCCTCAATGCCGGGCATTCTCTACACCGTACGCAAAAACGGTGAAAGCGTAGAATCCATTGCAGAAAAATACAAGATTGACGCAGACAAATGCGCCACCGTAAATAATCTCGCCCTTGAAGACAGCCTCACGGCAGGAACAACCCTCTTTGTGCCGGATGCCGAAATGGACTGGGTTACCCGTCAGGAAATCAACGGCGACCTCTTCAAAAAGCCCATTCATGCCCGCTGGTACCTCACTTCACGCTGGGGATGGCGCGCAAGCCCCTTTACCGGCGCACGTTCATACCACAGCGGCGTAGACATGGCCTGTCCCCAGGGAACAAACATTTTTGCGGCTATGGACGGAAAAGTCACTTCCACCGGTTATAATGCAACCTACGGAAACTATGTGATTATCACTCACCATTCAGGCTATCAGACTCTCTACGGTCACATGAGCGCAATCCTCACCGTAAGGGGAAAGCATGTCAGCGCTAATACCGTAATCGGAAAGGTAGGAAGCACAGGCTTAAGCACAGGTCCCCACCTGCACTTTACCGTCTACAAAAACGGAAAGACTGTAAATCCCCAGAATCTCTGGAACTAGCTGAAAAATCAATCCAGGAACTGGTATTCGTTAAAATAGATATCGATTATCTTACCCAATACCAGTTCATCGTTTATCCGGGTAATTAAATCCGCCTTAACCAGGGCTTCTCCCCGTGAAAGCAGCTGATCTACTGTGTAATCAGGAAAATATGCAGTAATAATCGCTTTGATTGAGCGCAATTTGGTGTCCAGTTCTTCGTAAAAAGCTTCATCCCCTCCTGCATAGGAAAGCCAGGGGGTAATTACCACCACTGCACGACTGTCATTTTCGTCAGGTGCCGTAGAAGAACGGAGCTGACCGATTTTTGTAAAGGCTTTTTTATCTGCTTTCTGAAAAGCTGCCGCCATTTCTTCCGGAGTGGGATCTGAGCGGCGAAGACCCTTTCCGGGAACAGCTGATTTTGTTACAACTGCTACTGCTGTTCCACCGATGATACACAGGCCAAGAAGGATTATGGTGCACAACAGAATTTTGTTCAGGTTAAAGTTCATGGATACAGTGTAACAGAAATCGGTGGAACTATCCACTAATTTACTATATAATGAATTGTATTCTGCCGAAAATAAAGGGAAGTATTATTCTAAGGAGCGTAGGTCTGTGTCTGCTGGACAAAAAATTGCGGTAAGTCTTTTAATTTCCGTCATTCTCTTTGCCGCATTCACAGTGGTCGCATTTGCAGGACTTTTTTCTTTTGTAGAGGCCCGTTTCTATCAGCCCTTGGTCGTAAAAACCATTGAACAACGCCTGAAAAACCTTGCAGAAAAGGAAGAAGAATACAGCGAAGTCCTGAATCAGCGTTTTGCCGCCTTTGCCGCAAAAAAAGAAACCGCATCCTATGCCACTGCAGCCCCCACCGTGAGCGACCAGAAGAACCGCACTAACCTTACCGGCACACTCTTTTCCCAGACCCCCAGTCTGATGGGAATCCGCATTATAGACAAAAACGGACGCAACATCCATTACAGCAGTTTTGCGGCCGATGAAAAATTCCGCTCAAAAGGTCAGGTTTCATACAAAAATTACGGAGAACTGCAGGATCTCCCCTTTGAAGTCCTTTCATGCGAAGATGTCAGAAGCGGCACAGGCGTTCACCACCGTATTGTGAGGGAACAGAAGAAAAACCGCATACTATATTCATACCCCTTTTACGACATCTATTCAGCCTACCGCGGCACCATCGTTTTTTACTGCGATGCAAGTGACTTTAACCGCTTTCTGTCATCTCAGAATATCATTGCGCTGAACGAAAATTTTGTCCTCGTCTCAAATGAAGTGTCGGTCTCAGAAGAAAATAAGGGCGGCTATGTATACGGTCTTCCTCTTGTCGGTCAGGATTTGCTCACTTCTACCCTGATTGAAAAGATTCGCGGAAAAAAAGTATCTTCTCTGGAAAAAATTGCCGCAACCCGGGACGGAAACTGGCTGGCCTTTATCTATTTTAATCAGGACGGCACCTTTATCGCCCGCTTTATAAAAGATGAAGCCCTGCTCTTTTCTCTTCCAGTCCGTGTCCTTCTTCTTGCCATTGTTTTCCTTACGCTCTTTCTGGTGATTTATCTGATTTTCAATCTCCGTCACGACGACATGGTTGTGATTAAAGACCGTATCAGACGTTTTCAAATCGCCTTTATTGAAGAATACACGGAAAAAAGTGAAGCCGGCACCCTCAAACTTCTGCCCGCTGATCTTGAAAAGCGAAAACTTACCCTTAACGAAGAAATCCGCCAGAGTCTGGGAAAGCGGGGCCAGAGACATTCCGCAGAAGTAAATGCCCTTCTTGAACGCAGCTGGAATGAAATCATGGGTACCGTCAGCCAGGCACACGGACTTACCCTGTCAAAGCCTTCAACAGATACTGCAGAAATCAAGCGCATGCTGGAAGAAGTTCTGGGAAGCGGCAAACTGCAAATCCAGGCCGCCCCGCAGACAACACAGGCAAAAACAGCCGTCTCGCCCGCAGCAGAAAGACCAAAAGCAGTTGAAAATCTTGCAGAAGCGGACGATGCAGAAGAACTGGACGAAGCTGAATCACTGGAAGATGCAGAAGCGCTTGATGAAGTTGAGCCACTGGAAGACGCAGAAGTGCTAGATAAAACTGAACCTCTGGAAGATGCGGAAGAACTTGATGAAGTCGAGCCACTGGAAGATGCAGAAGAACTTGACGAAGTTGAGTCGCTGGATGACGCAGAAGTGCTAGATGAAGTTGAGCCACTGGAAGACGCAGAAGTGCCAGATGAAGCCGAGCCACTGGAAGACGCAGAAGAACTTGATGAAGCTGAACCGTTGGATGACGCAGAAGCGCTTGATGAAGTTGAGCCACTGGAAGACGCAGAAGTGCCAGATGAAGCCGAGCCACTGGAAGACGCAGAAGAACTTGATAAAGCTGAACCTCTGGATGACGCAGAAGAACTTGATGAAGCCGAGCCACTGGAAGACGCAGAAGAACCGGACGATGTTAAATCACCCGCTGAAAATGAAAAATCCTCCCTGCCGATAGAAAATAAGGCTTCCAGCGAAAGTGACAGCCTGACTGAAGAAGAGCCCATGGAAGAAATTGAAATGTTAAACGAAGATGAAGCACTGATATTCAGTTCACCAGACGAAAACGATGACGAAAACTCAGACGCCGATGATGATCTGGAATTCTTTGAAGTTGTCTCGCCGGAAGAAATGTTTGCCGTAAACAGCGACAACGAACCGATTCCCTCAAAGGAAGTCCTTGAAAAACCCCTGCAGGAACCGGAAGAATTACCTGTACTTGAATCTAGAGAAGCTCCGTCCCGATCCCGCTTTTCATTCTGGAATTTCGGTCGAAACGACACACCTGTAACAGAAGTCCTTTCAGACAGCGAAGAAAATACAAAGACACATACAACACACATAATCGAAAAAAGTTCAAAAGAGCCTGCCATGGAAAAAACACATTTAGAAAAAAAGCCCGCAGAAACAATTCAGGAAGACGCAAGCGGAATCTATCACATCGCAGAAGACCTGCCTCTGAATTCCATGACACTGGACGAAAAATTCAAGCAGCTGGTAGATTCAGTTTTGGGGTGATATATGCAGACTTTTTTACTGCTCAGCGGACTCTATCTTCTTTTTGCACTTCCTGCCTCAATATACGACAGCTGGACTTTCCGCGTACCCCTGTGGTATATAGGAATAGGTGCCATTTCCCTCATCGTTTTCTATGTATTCCACCCCTACCCCTTCAGTTCCAGCTTTAAGGTCTTCGGTCTGGGAAACCCGCTGGTTGCGGCCATAAGCGCAGGCCTGCTCTATTTTTTTGCCCGTCTTTTAACAGGCGGTGCATTAGGCTGGGGAGACGTTATCTTCGGCACCTTTACGGCACTCTACACAGGTTTTCCCCTGGTATTCTTTGCCACAGCCTTTGCCGCATTAAGCGGACTCCTCTTTTACCTCGCTCTTGCAGTACGGGACAGTTGGAGTAAAAAACAGCCTTTTATCTTCCGCCCGATTTTTGCAATTCCCTATATTCCTTTCATCACCTTTGGAGCAATTCTTTCGCAAGTCCTGTTCCGCTTTTTCTTCTAATATGCTATACTGACCGCATTATGGAAATTGACTTAAAAAAACTTAAAAAAGTATACAAAAATATTTCCACGTCTGATTATGTAACCGCCGTAAAGGATGTCAACCTGCATATTCCGTCAAACACCATTTTTGGTATCATTGGAAAAAGCGGTGCAGGTAAATCTTCTCTGGTACGCCTTATCAGTCTGCTGGAAGAACCTGACTCAGGAGAAGTTCTCTATGACGGAGTCCGCGTTGATACCCTCTCCGGCAAGGCTTTAATTGAACGCCGCAGAAAGAGCGGCATGATTTTCCAGAACTTCAATTTGTTTTCATCCCGCAATGCAGCCCAGAACATCGCCTACCCTCTGGAAATCTGCGGTGTCTCAAAATCAGAAATACGCAGCCGGGTAGCAGAACTTCTGGACTTAGTCGGCCTTGCAGACCGTGCAGAGGCACCCGTAAGTACTTTGAGCGGCGGACAGAAACAGCGCATTGCCATAGCCCGGGCTCTGGCCAACAAACCGGACATTCTTTTCTGCGATGAGGCAACCAGTGCCCTTGACCCGCAGACCACCCAGTCAATTCTCAACCTGATTCGTGAAATCCAGAAAAAAATGAACCTGACTGTCGTGATGATTACCCACCAGATGGAAGTCGTTCGCGATGCATGCAGTCTCGTTGCAGTTGTAGACAAAGGCCTTGTCGTAGAACAGGGCAATGTTGATGACATTTTCATGCATCCCAAAAGTGAAGTCACAAAGGATTTTCTTTCTCACCTTCATCAGGAACCTCAAAGCGATCAGGAAAAAGGCCTTATCCGCTGGAGCAAGGCAGGCGGAAAATACATTCTCCGCTTTCACAACACAGCCACCGACCAGCCTGTCATCAGTGACATTGCAAAGAAGTTTGACATTTCCTTTAATATCCGTGCTGCCGGCATCCAGTCAGTTCAGGAAAACAAAGTAGGAACCCTGATCATGGATTTTGACGGAGAAGCCGCTGAACTTGCAAAAGTCATGGCATACCTTAAAGATAACGACATCAGCGTAGAGGAGGCAGAATAATGAGCAGCCTGCAAATGATTTATAACCTTGTCTCACAGGCAACCCTGCAGACCCTTTCCATGGTATTTTTTTCCACTCTCTTTTCAGTTCTTTTGGGCTTACCCCTGGGAGTACTTCTCTTTGCAACCGACCCCCTCAGCGGTATTACACCCCACCCCATACTGAACCAGGTACTCTCCCGCATTGTAAACATTCTGCGCTCATTTCCCTTCATCATTCTGATGATTCTGCTCTTTCCTCTTTCCCGCCTGATTCTGCATACCAGTATCGGCACCAAAGCGACCATTGTTCCCCTTTCAATTGCAGCCGCCCCCTTTGTTGCCCGCATCATAGAAACAGCGCTCAAGGAAGTTGACCACGGGGTTATTCAGGCAGCAAGGGCAATCGGCTCTACAAACTGGCAGATTATCAGCAAAGTTCTGCTCCCGGAAGCCTTGCCATCTCTGGTAGACGGCATTACTCTTACGATTATCAACCTTATCGGTTACTCTGCAATGGCAGGTGCAATCGGTGGCGGCGGACTGGGTGACCTTGCAATCCGATACGGCTACCAGCGTTTCCGTACAGACATCATGTTTGTTGCCGTCATTGTCATTCTGATTCTCGTAGAAGTGATTCAGGCTCTGGGCACAAAAATCAGCGGACAGATAATCAAACACCGCTAGTTTTCAATGGACTTTTCACCATTCCTGTACTATACTATAGGATATGGATGCACGATTTTTTTCACGTTTGCACAAAATTGAAGAAATCCTCGGTAAAGTTCTGCCGCCAGAAACAAATTCAGACTGGCAGCAGCTCTCTTTTGGTGCCCTTGATGAATGCATCACAAAAGAGCACATTGGACAGCTTATCACGCCAAACTACAATCTTGTTTCATTAGGTGGCAAACGATGGCGTCCCCTGCTGCTTGTCCTCTGTTCAGAACTGGCAGCCGAAGCAAAAAATAATTGTGCCGCAAGCAGTGAAATCGCCTACAGACTCACTCCCCTTGTTGAACTCTCCCACACATCCAGCCTCATAATGGATGACATTGAAGACAGTGCAGACATGCGCCGGGGAAAGCCTGCCGCCCACATCACCTTTGGACTGGATGCTGCCCTGAATGCTGGCTCATGGCTGGGCTACGAGGCAACAGCCTGTATTGACGGCCTGCAGCTTCCTGCTGAACTCAAAAACACATTCTACGCGCTTTATCTGCTGGAACTCCGCCGCCTGCATCTTGGACAGGCAATGGACATTTACTGGCACCGCAATCCCGCCCTCATTCCAACCGTGGACGAATACACCGCAATGGTACGCAACAAGACTGGTACTCTCGCCCGCATGGCAGTTAAGCTGGGTATTCTTGCCGGCTCAGGAAGCATGGAAGAAGCAGAAAAAGCCGGTAAAATTGCAGAAGACATCGGCGTAGGCTTCCAGATTATTGACGATGTAACAAACCTCACCACAGGTAATCCCGGCAAAAAACGGGGAGACGACATCGTAGAGGGTAAAAAATCTCTGCCCGTCCTCCTTCATCTTCAGGAACATCCCAGTGCCCAGCAGAAACTGGAGTCACTGTTTACAAAAGCCCGTGAAGAAGGAATTGATTCCCCCGCGGTAGAAGCTGCAATCGCCCTGCTTTCCACTAGCGATGCTATCGAAAAAGCCCGCCTCAAAGGAAACGAACTCGTAGAAACAAAAAGCCGCGAACTCGCTTCCCTGTACGGCAGTCATGGCGAACCGGCGGAACTCATCATCGAATTATTTGGCACTATGCTCAAAAAGTGAGGCTGCCATGCGTGAATCCCCGGAAAATCTGAATACACAGGCTATCGAACTCGCGCAAAAAGGTGACTACACAGAGGCAATCGCCTGCTTTAAGCGGGCCCTTTCTCTGGAGCGTTATAATCACCTTCTCTGGTTCAATCTGGGCATTACCTATCGTGACGCAGGAGACTTACCTGCTGCCCGCCACGCCCTGGAAAAAGCCTATGCCATCAACAGTGAAGATGACGATATCATAGAGACCCTTGCCCTCATCTGCTACAACATGGGCAAGACTGAAGAAGCCATGCACTACTGTGCAGAAGGCATAGAACTCAATCCCAGTAATGCCCATCTGTGGAACACCATCGGAGTCATCTATTTTAACCGCTCTGACTATCCCATGGCCTGCGAAGCCTTTGAGCATGCCATTACCATCAGTCCCTACTATTATGATGCACTTTTTAACCTGAGAGACACCTACGATGAACTGGGCAATCAAGCCGGCGTAGAAATGTGCAAAATGCAAATGCGCCAGATTTCTCCAGACGGACGGCAGAATGCTTAGTCAGGCATTTATTACAGAAATCAAAGGAGACGAAATTCACGCCATGCAGCTGGTTACAGAAGCCTGCCTGCACTGTCAGACGGGCTGTATTCAGCGCGGCAAGGAATTCATTGTGTCCAACAAGCGGAACTTTCCTGTAGAAAAGGGAAATATTGTCCGGATAGGCCTTTCACGCTACAAACGGGGCATACACGCCCTCTCATCACTTTTGATTCCACTTATCTGTGCAGTTGCAGGCTACTTTTTTTCCGGGGAAATTGCAAAAAAAATCGGCCTTGAATACACAGAAGTCTTCAAAGCCGCTTGTGTTCTTTTCTTTCTGACCGCTTCCTCTGGTCTCGTTTTTATCATCAGCAGAAGCAGCCTTCATTTTTCAAAACCTGAAATCCTGCAGGTCCTGTAAGATTTCATAGCATTTATTTCTGTCTTTCTATGCCAGAACGTGTTCCCGGGCAAGTTTACTGATTTCATCAGCCATCTGCTCAAGCGGAACCTGTTTTTGCACAGCGCCCAGTTCATTGGCAACCCTAGGCATGCCGTATACAACAGATGATTTTTCATCCTGACCCAGAGTCCATGCACCCTGCTTGCGCATTTCTGCCAGCTGTACTGCACCATCTTTACCCATACCGGTCATGATGACGCCCAGTGCCTTATTCTGGTAGATTTTTGCAACGCTTTCAAAGAGAACATCTGCAGAGGGACGGTGACCGTTGCGCTGGGGCTCCTGAGACAGTCTGATGACGTTCTTAAAGCCTTCCTGCTCCACAACAATGTGGTAGTTACCCGGCGCGATGTAAATATGTCCGCCTTCAATTTTATCTCCGTCTTCCGCCTCTTTTACTTCCAGAGCACAGATACGGTTCAAACTGTTTGCAAATTCCTTGGTAAAGCCGGCCGGCATATGCTGAACAACCAGAATCGGCTGCTTCAGGCGCGGGTCAATCATCTTAAAGACATCGCGCAATGCATTGGGACCGCCGGTAGAAATACCAATGGCAATGATATCGATTCTGCCACCCTTGCGGAGGGGAGTAATAACCGGAATCTCTTTGGGCTTACCAGCAAGACTTGCCTTAAGCGCTTCACTTGCCTTACGGGCTGCATCGGCTTTATTTGCAGTTTCTTTTTCAAGGAACTCATTAGCCTTGTCTTCGCCCATAACGCCCTGCAGTTTACGCTTGATGGCGCGGTCAGAAGCAATCTGAACATAGAAGTCATCGCGATAGACTGTCTTTCCATGCAGGCGGGCATACTGTCCACCGTAGGAAGAAATCATTTCTATCAGCTGGTCAGCAACTTCACTGATATCTGCAGAAATTGAACCGTTAGGCTTGGTGATAAAGTCAGCCGCACCCAATTCCAGACACTGCATGGTAACTGCAGCACCCTTTTCTGCAATACTTGACAGAATGATTACCGGAACACGAATGCGGTTTTCCTTGCGGTACTTTAAGAATTCAACGCCCGTCATAACAGGCATTTCAATATCAAGGACAATGACATCGGGATTGCATTTGGGGATTTTGTCAATCAAATCCTTTCCATTCTCAGCCTTGCCGACAACATGCATACCGGGCACACTTTCAATTGCACGGCTTACCAGATTGCGCATCAATGCTGAGTCATCACATACCAATACCGAAATATCATCCATTGCCATTACTTACTCCTTGCACACCTTACTCTACTTAACCGAGATTCTTCTGATAGAGACAGGCCCATGTAGTCTTAAGGAACTCAAATTTGGTTTCCATTCCGAACAAAGACTCAGAGTGTCCGATAAAGAGGTAGGAATGAGGTGCCATTGAATTGTAAAAACGATCAATAACAGCTTTTTGTGCAGGCTCATCGAAATAGATAAGAACATTACGGCAGAAAACAACATCCAGATTGCGTACACCAGAATCGTTGCGCAGGTTATGATAGTCAAACTTTATGTGTGACATCAGCTCCTGGGTTGCCTGATATCCCTTGTCAGTTTTTTTGAAGAAACGGTCAAGATACTTCTGGGGAATACCGGTAATGCGGGAATCAGGATAGAATCCCTGCTGACCGACCATCAGTGACTTGAGGGAGATATCAGATGCCGTGATGTGGAATTTATAAGGCGGAGGCAACACATCGCAGAGAATCATGGCAAGAGTATAGGGCTCTTCACCAGTAGAACAGCCTGCACTCCAGATGTTAATCGTATGGTCGCCAGTCTTTCTCTTCTGCTCAATGATATGGGGAAGAACATAATTTACCAGCGCATCAAAATGAGGCTGATTGCGGAAGAAGCGGGTCAGGTTTGTCGTAACCGAGTCCAGCATCTTCTTCATTTCTTCCTTATCTGTGGTAATGAGCTTGTAGTACTCATCAATTGTTGCCAGCTGCTTTTCACGCAACTGCTCTTTTAACCGGCTGTCGAGAATAGACCGGTTGGTCGCCGAAAACGTAATTCCACTCTGATCATAAATGAGTTTACGGAATTTATCAAATTCTGCATCAGTTAATAAGTCTGCCATAAAAGATATTATACACCCACACTTTAAAAATGTAAATCAAATTAAATTTTTTTACTGATTTTTTATCTGCATTGAAAAAAAAACACTATAATGGTACACTGACAGAATGAGTAAGTATATATTGGTAACAAGCGGTGTATGTTCCAGTCTTGGAAAAGGTGTAGCAACCGCATCAATCGGAAGTCTTTTGGAATGCAGCGGTCTCAAAGTTGCAATGGTCAAGTGCGACCCCTATATCAACATTGATGCAGGAACAATCAGTCCTTATCAGCAGGGAGAAGTGTATGTCACCGAAGACGGAGCCGAAACAGACTCTGATCTGGGAACCTATTCCCGCTTTACCAATATCAGTGTAAACAGCGACAACTGTGTCACAATTGGCAAGGTATACGAAGCCGTTATCCGCAACGAACGCGCAGGACGCTACAACGGACGCACCGTACAGGTCATCCCTCATGTAACGGACGAAATCAAGCGCCGCATCATGGCCATCGGTACAAAAACCGCTGCTGATGTAGTCATCGTAGAAGTGGGTGGTACAGTAGGCGACATCGAATCCATTCCCTTCCTGGAAGCAGTGCGTCAGTTCAGTCATGAACAGGGAAAGGGCAACTGCATTAACGTTCACCTTACCCTGGTTCCAACGATTATCGGCGGAGAACTCAAGACAAAACCGACTCAGCACAGTGTAAAACAGCTGCAGGAAACTGGTATTCAGCCGGATGTACTGCTCTGCCGCTGTGAACGCAAAATTGAAGACGACATGCGCAAGAAGATTGCACTTTTCTGTAACGTTTCAGTCGGTTCAGTTTTCACTTCAACAGATATTGAAAAATCAATCTACGAGCTTCCCGTTCTCTTCCATGAACAGGGAATTGATAAAGTAATCCTTGAAAAACTGGGATTTGGAAACAAAAAGCCCAACATCAAAATCTGGACGGACTTTTTGAACAAACTGAAAAATCCTTCCAAAAAAATTACAATTGCCATGGTGGGAAAAAAGGACTATCTGGACAACTGCTACAAAAGCGTTCAGGAAAGCCTGCACCATGCGGCAACAACCACTTTTGGAGCCGAAGCAGAAATCTGCAAGATAGACGCAGAAACGCTTGAATCCTGTACGGACATCGCTCCCTATTTTAAGTCAGTAGACGCAATCGTCATTCCGGGAAACTATGGTCAGCGGGGATTTTTAGGTCTGCTTTCAACAGTCCGCTATGCCAGGGAGAACAACATCCCCTATCTGGGAATCGATCTGGGTATGCAGCTCATGGCAATCGAAACAGCGCGTTCCCTTCTGGGATGGGCAGATGCTGACTCCACAGAATTCATGCAGCACTGCGAGCATCCCGTCATCAGTCTTCCCGAAGAACAGACAGGCACTTCTGCTGCAGGCGTAGTAAAACTGGGAATTTCTCCGGTAACAGTCGTCAAAGGAACAAAGCTGCATGACGTCTACAAGACTGAAAGCATTATGGAACGCCACCGTTCAAAGTACACTTTTGACCGCCGCTACACAAATGACATGGCAGGCCAGAACCTTATTATTTCTGCCCTTGCCGCAGACGACAATCAGGCAGAAGCCTTTGAGTGGAAAAATCACCCCTGGGGATTGGGAGTACAGTTCCATCCGGAATTTACATCACGTCCTACAAAACCGCATCCCCTCTTCAATGCCTTTATCGGAGCAGCCCTCAATCATAAAAAATGAGATATGCTGCCCTGATTACTGCAATCTGTATCCTCACTTCCTGCTCACTTGACTACGGAAAGTCTGTCAATGTGGAAGATTCAATTCCTGAATTCAGGTTTTCGGAAGCAAGATACTCTCAGTATGAAGACAACAAGCAGACTCTGGAACTTGCGGCAGAAAGAATTGAACAGTACAAAAGTGACGGTTCATCCTATGCCCGCAAGGCCAGTTTTAAGCGATATGATGAAAAAGGACAGGTTGAAACAGAAGGCTCCTGCGATTTGCTTTCAGCAGACACTAAGAATGAACTCTACCTGCTTTTTGACAACATCTACATGCATTTGCACTCACAGGACTTAAAGATTAAGGCAAAATCCCTCCGTTTTGACGCAAAAACTGAACAGATAACCTGCGGCGCTGATGATGAAGTGTCCATCGAAAAAAAAGATACCCTCATCAGTGGCAAAGGATTCAG
>ODAI010910298.1_pt1 | contig 15123 bp, 13 predicted proteins | sample 1539321 | NCBI WGS metagenome assembly ODAI01 (sample SAMN02144231, study PRJEB22623) | gut metagenome | biome: sheep rumen | host: Ovis aries | place: New Zealand
AAGTCTGCAAATGCTTTCCTTGGACTACACATAGAATTTGAAAAGAACAGGCTGAATGCCATCATTAGCGGAAGAATCATTTTCTTCTTCATGTACAAACCTCCTTTCAACAATCCGTATTGGTTGTTTCTACTCGCTGAATTTGTTCTCTAATATAATAAGCGTATCCATGCTTGCTAGGGTTATGCGCATCTTGATAGTTTTACACTCTGCACATTTTCTTGCGTTCAATCTTATTGGGGTTGCACATTAAACAAAGTGTAACCATCTCTATGTTTTTTACGCTAATGAAAGTAGATGTATATTATGCGATTCTTTGAACGAATCGTGCTATTCTATGAACAAAAATAGCTATGTGAATTTCTTGAAGGGAGTTTGTCGATGCAAGACAATGAAATCGTAGATCTGTTTATATCAAGGGACGAATCAGCGATATCATTCGTACAGGAGAAATACGGGAAGAGGATTTTTACTCTTGCGTATGGAATTTTGCATGATGCGGAAGCTTCCAAAGAAATCGAAAATGACACCTATTTCCAAGCTTGGAATCTTATTCCTCCTCATGAACCTCGATCTTATCTATTCCCATTTCTTGGTCGAATTGCTAGACACTTAGCTATCGATAGACTACGGATACAGAAAGCAATGCGAAGATCTGCTGAGATATGTGAACTAACTGATGAAATTTCCGACTGCTATTCATCCGAAAACCTTGCAATTCAGAATCTTAGTGAAAGTGTATTACTTGAAGCGATAAATGATTTTCTTAGAAAAAGCAATAAAACTCATATGCGAATCTTTGTGAGAAGGTACTGGTTTTTTGATTCTATTCAAGATATTAGTCATAAGTTCAACATTTCAGAAAGTAATGTTAAACAGATTCTTTTCCGAATGAGAAAAAAACTACATAAAGAGTTAGAAAAGAGAGGGTTGACACCATGAAGAATGAAGAATTCTTAGAATTGATAGGAAAGATAGATTCAAAATACATCGAAGATTCTGTTAACATCCAGCCAAACGCATTCAATAGTCACTCATTAAGGAGAATAATAATGCCAGCATTAGCGGCAAGTTTGATACTAATTGGAGGCATATTAGCAGTCTTGAAATTACATTCTTTTCAACATTCAAGACCCGATGTTAACGAAATTTTACAAAGCAGTCAATCTTTATATATTAGCATATCCATAGTTTCCGAAAAAAAACCAATTTCATCAAAATCTACGACAGATCAAGATGAAATATATACAGCATACGCAGATCATTCATACTCATTGAACAATACTCTTCACTGTATATATGTTGATCCAGATTATCAGACAAATGTCTCAACAAAATATAATTGGACACTTGATTTTTCATTGGACAACAACACCTTTATCGGCAACTATAGCCAAATCTCGTTAAATGATACAAAAGATGCGTATAATGCCACTAACATCAGTGTAGAAGGAACTCTACGGCATTCGTTTTCTCGAATAAACGACTACAGTTTTCAGGCGAATGTAGACCAAGCAAATCTCCATTTTTACAACTGCGAATTCGATGCAGATTCTATCGCCGACTCAGATCTGCCCATTCGATTTATCTATACAAATCATATGAGAGCCTTCGAACATCCGGACACATTAGTTGTATTTCTCCCAAACACCCCCAAAGATTCCCTGCCAGACTGCAAAAATTCCGATTGGATCTGCAATTATATGGAATCCGAATCAAAGTACACCTTATGTTTTCTCCTCTACAATATGGAAGATAATGTCATGTATCTCGTCGACACCGAAAACCCAACACGCCGAACATAGGCCGGTCAGATATCTACGTCAAACGACTCGTTGGCACGCAGGAACTCGGAATCATCCTCCTGGACAAAGTAGTAGCATCCATCCAGATCATACGTATATTTATAGTACTCGATCACCAGATACTCCTTGCCGTCGATCATAGTGGTCGGGAATGTGTTTCCATCGCAGTTCGGTCCTTCGCCCGCCAGCAGACAGATCGTACCATTAAACTCCGGCATGTCATCCTCATATGGAACGACTACGAAGATCTTTTCATCGAGAGAATCATAATATGGCATGGACGGAGCGCCGAAATCCGAATATGTTGCTGAATTATCATAGATTTCAATCGGGAATGTCCTTCCTTCAAATGTTCCCGTCTTATTCTCCGGATCGATCTTGAGGAATCGCGGATCATAGGATGAACAGAAAACCTGCGAAATATGGATCGTGATTGAATCCGGGTCCTTGTAGGAGATCGAAGGCAGAATATCGCACTGCATTTTCTTTCCTGTTGTTTCATCCATGTAATCATAGCCTGTCATTCTGGATCCGTATGCCTGGAATTCATCCGAAATGATATTCCCATCCTGATCAGTAATATAAAGATCACTTGTATAGAACTTCATATTCTCTCCATACGGCCATTCATAGAAGACCTTCGTCATGGAGCCGGCCGCCTGGATCTCAGTAAAATGGTAGGTCAGGCCGCAGGCGGTGATCGTCTCATCGAGTGGGATGTGGATCGCGGGTGTGGGTTCCACATCATGGAATTCGAAGCTGAACGAATCGATGGGGACCATGTCATACGAGTCAGCCTGCGGGTCACTCACGTTGAACTGAACTTTAAAATCCGTGCATGGGCGTTTCCAGTACAGTTCCGTAAACTGAAACTTTCCGACCATGTCAAAATAATCCATCGAGCAGAATGTATTCTCATACAAATCTTCTCCGGTATTCAGGTCAATGACACGTATCTCAGTTATGTAAAAGTAGCTGTCGGAACTTGTTTCAAGTTTAGTATCCAGTTTCAGACAGAGAACCAGAGCAAGTTCATCCGCATAGAAGGAATCGACCGTACACTTCATCTGACCGGTAGTGCCGGAATCCTCCATTTCAACCGGAATCAAGGCGTCCTCTTCAAAAACACCCGCCAGATTTTTGTTATGCCGCATGGCCTTCTTAATATCTGACCGTACGACCAGATTTCTGCTCAGAGTTCCGATGACCGGAACATCAGAAAAGGCGCGGGCTACGGCAACCGAGCTGTTTACCGCGATAAACAGCGCCAGGAACAGCGTCACTAAAACACCGGCAAAGGACTTGCCGACAACTCCGATCGTGTGGATCCTCTTTCTCTTTTTTGCACGGCGACGGATCCTATCCATATTCATCGTTTCCGGAAGATCCTTCGCTTCCGCCGACATTGCCAGGATCTCCTTTTCAATATCTATCATAGTTCACCTCCAAGTTCGATCCGAAGCAGGTCAAGTGCTTTTCGAACACGGGTACCGACCGTTCCCATCGGGATCTTCAGGATATCCGCAATATCCTTCGTCGAGCAATCGGCATAATACTTCAGTGTAATGATCCTCCGCAGATCCTCCGGAAGAGCAGCGATTGCTTCCTTCAGTTCCAGCCGGTCCAGCGCCGGCTCTGAAGAGGGTTCATGCTCGACGATATACTCCTCGAAACTTCTGTGTTTCTTGGTCTTCTTATAGGCCGTCGCACAGACATTCATGAGGATGCGGATCATCCACGTCTCGAAAAACTTCGGTTCCTTCAGAGTATGTTTCTTCAGGTAACCGCGGTACACGGCATCATCCACCATATCGACAGCCATACTCTCACTGGAAAAGTAAGAATATGCTATCGAATACATTTTTTGCTGGATCTTCTCGACCCGTCCGAAAAACTCCTCGTCCTTCATACCAACCTCTCTTCGCCCCCCAAGAAAGAGGGACTTTAGGATCCTCACTATTTAGACAACAGATGGTGCCTCATTTTTTCGATGGAGATGAAAAATTATGTCACTTTTTTCATAATATCGGCCATCCAGCCTTCCCGTCAATGAAAACGCCCGTGGAACAGTGCTTTTGAGACATAAAAAAACATCTGTTTCTGAAACATGGGAAAAAGATTCGGAAATTTTTGCCTTCATGAGAGGAAAGATGCTTGCACATGGTTGATAAATGTGTTATCATCTTGTCTGCGCGTAATTTAGGTCGCGTATCAGAAGCACATAGGAGGTGTTTACATGGCAAAGTGTGAGATCTGTCAGAAAGATACTCATTTCGGCAGAAAGATCAGCATCACGCGTTCACAGGTTTCCCGTCGTGCGTTGACACAGCAGCAGCCGAACGTTCGTAACGTTAAGGTCGTTGTTGATGGCACCCCTAAGACTATGCATGTTTGTACGCGTTGCCTTCGTTCCGGCGCTGTAGAAAGAGCGTAAGTTCTTCTTCCGGACAAGATCTATCAGATGAAAATGATCCCGCTTCTTCATATGAGGAAAGCGGGTTTTTTCATTTGTTGGTAGAGAGGATCCTGTTCTCGACGCTCAAACAGTTTGCTTACGCAAAACTCGCGTCTCAAAGAGGATCCTCTCTTCTCATCCAAATGAAGAATCCCATTTTCAGCATGATGTATACCGCGCGTTGATGATTTGTCCCGGCAGTTTAAACTCGCGCACACTAATGTCTCTTCGTATATAATGGAAGGGAGTTTATTCTAAGGAGAGCTTTTATGAAAAACCCCGTTATTGAGACTGAGAGACTGATCCTGCGGCCGCTGACGATGGATGATGCGCAGACCGCTTTTGATACCTGGGCATCGGACCCGGAAGTCGCGAAATATATGCGTTACTATGCGCACAAGAACGTGGACACCACAAGAGAATGGCTGAAGTCAGTCGTCGCCAATGAAAACAGCGACACAGATTATGACTGGGGTTTTGTCCTCAAGGAAACCGGAAAGCTTATCGGCTCCGGCGGCATCTACTATGACGATGCGGACGGCATGTTCGAGATCGGATACAACTTTGCAAAAGCCCAGTGGGGCAAGGGCCTTGCAACCGAAGCGGCCGGCGCGATGCTCGACTTCGGAAGAAACACCCTTCACCAGACGCAGTTCCGCGGCCGCCACGACATAAGAAACACCGCTTCCGGCAACGTCATGAAGAAGCTGGGCTTCGTTTACGAGGGCGAGTGCATCGACCATATGCTCGAAGACGGCGCCGAGAGGACCGTCTCCATGTACCGCTTAAGCACCCCCGGGAAGCCGGAAAACTTCAGGCTTCATAACGGCATCGAGATCCCGCCGGTCGGATTCGGCACATACAAGTCTACCCTCCAGGATGGAAAAGCACCGATCCTCAAGGCACTTGAGCTCGGCTACCGCTACCTCGATACCGCATCTTTCTATAAGAATGAAGAAGTGATCGGCGAGGCGCTCGCCGAGTGCGGCATCCCCAGGAAAGAGATCTTCCTTGCGACCAAGATGTGGCCGACCGAGATGGGCTATACCGAGGCCAAAGAAGCTTTCGCACGTTCCTGCGAGAAACTGCGCACCGACTATATCGACCTGTATCTGATCCACTGGCCGAAGCTGAATCCACAGGATCTTCAGTGGAGACAGAAGATCCGCGATACCTGGCGCGCCATGGAGGAGCTCTATAAGGAGGGCAAGTGCCGCGCGATCGGTGTCTGTAACTTCCTGCCGCATCATCTTCAGGTGATCCTTGATGACTGTAAGATCGTCCCGATGGTCGATCAGCTCGAGCTGCATGTCGGATATCTGCAGCAGTACACTCTCGACTTCTGCCGTGCGCACAATATCCTTCCGCAGGCATGGAGCCCACTTGGAAGAATGTATTTCTCGGAAGAACCGTGCCTTCAGAAGATGGCGAAGCAGTACGGGCGTCCTGTGTCCCAGCTGCTTCTCCGCTTCCTCAATCAGTCGGGGATCCAGATCATCCCGAAGAGCACGCACGAAGACAGAATGAAAGACAACATGGACATCTTCGGATTTACGATCAACGAAGAAGACATGCACTTCCTGTCTGTTCTTCCGCAGATCTTCTTCTCTAAGGAGTTCCCGGACTGGGCAGAACGAGGCTAAGGCCGCCCCTTTTTCCCGCCCTTCTGTGCCAAAAGTGCAAAAACTGTGCTTTTCAAACAAATTTGCGCGTCAAAAGGCACTTTTTGAAGTATAGTAGAAATATGTATACGCAAGGGGGCGGATATGTTTTCAGTTTTTTCACATGCGAACAGCAAGAGTCTGAAGATCATTATTGTCGGTAATGGAAAAGTCGGTCATACGCTGGTCGAGCAACTGAGTAAAGAGGGCAATAATATTACGGTCATTGAGAAGGATGCATCTGTCATCGCGGACCTTGATTCTCAATTTGACATCATCACCATCAAGGGAAATGGTGCCAGTTATAATACTCTAAAAGAAGCCGGCGTAGAGGAGGCTGATCTGGTGATCGCCGTGACAGGCTCGGATGAACTGAATCTTCTCTGCTGCACGATTGCCAAGCAATTCAGCAAATGTGCGGCGATCGCACGTGTCCGTACCCCCGACTATAGTCAGGAGACCGCTTATCTTCGAGATAAGCTCGGTCTGGCCATGATCATCAATCCGGAACTGGAATCCGCTCGGGAGATGGCCCGGATCCTCTATCTTCCTACTGCCCTGCAGGTCAATACTTTTGCCCACGGGCAGGCGGAGATGATCAAGTTTAAGATCCCGGAAGGAAACCTTCTGGATAAGACAACGATTGCCGAACTCGGAAAGAAGATCAGCTATAAGATCCTGATCTGCGGTGTCGAACGAGATGGAGAAGTATCTATCCCTTCCGGTGCTTTTTGCTTACAGGCAGACGATACGATCTACTTTGCTGCCAAGCGCGACGAAGCCAGAAAATTTCTCAAGGCGATCGGTGTTTTTACCAAGCAGGTCCGAAATGCCATGATCGTCGGAGGGAGTCTTTCCTCTTACTATCTGGCAAATGAGCTCCTTCACACAGGAATCGATGTGCATATTCTGGAATCATCTCCGAAACGTTGCGATGAGCTTGCAGCCCTTCTTCCGGATGCGGTCATCATTAATGCGGATGCCTCGAACCAGGCAGATCTTCTGAGTGCCGGGATCAAAGAGATGGAGGCCTTTGTCCCGCTGACCGGTATCGACGAGGAGAATATCCTCCTGACACTCTTTGCCAAGAGTGTATCCAAAGCAAAAGTCATCACCAAGATCGGGCGTATCAATTTCTCGGATGTGATCAACGATCTGGATCTGGGCTCAGTGATCTACCCGAAGCTCATCACCTCCGAGGCGATCATCGCCTATGCCCGCGCACTCCGCGCCTCCAGAAGCAGCGAGATCGAGATCCTCTACCATCTCTTCGATTCCCGTGCAGAGGCGATCGAATTCCGTATCAAAGAGTCTTCTCCCGTCGTGGGAAAAGCACTGAAAGACCTCTCTTTGAAGTCCAATCTTCTGATCGCGTTTATCAACCGGCGCGGCAAAATCATCATTCCTTCCGGAACCGATACGATCGAGGTCGGAGATACGGTCATGATCGTAACGACACATACCGGCCTCAATGAGATCCGTGATATCCTGAAGTAAGGAGAGCCCCCCGCATGAATGTTTACATGGTCTTTTATATTCTCGGCCACGTACTCCGCATCGAGGGAGTACTTATGCTCCTTCCTTCTCTTGTAGGCTGGATCTACGGCGAAGATCAGGGACTGGTCTTCCTGATCATGGCTATCTCCCTGTTCGTCCTCGGCTTCATGCTATCTTTCAAAAAACCGAAAGACTCTACCTTCTACCTGAAAGAAGGATGTGTCATCACAGCACTGTCATGGATCGTGATGAGTTTCTTTGGTGCCCTCCCCTTCTATATCTCCGGCGAGATCCCCTCGATGCTGGACGCTTTTTTCGAAACTGTTTCCGGCTTTACGACGACCGGCGCAAGTATCCTTTCCGATGTCGAGAGCCTCTGCCATGCGACACAGTTCTGGAGATGCTTCACACACTGGATCGGCGGTATGGGCGTGCTGGTGTTCCTCCTGGCGATCATCCCGATGAGCGGCGGATCAAACATCAACCTGATGCGCGCCGAGAGCCCCGGGCCTTCTGTCGGGAAGCTGGTGCCGAAGCTCCGCCAGTCTGCTGCTCTTCTCTATCTGATCTATTTTTTCCTCACTTCCTTGGAAGTGCTCTTTCTCGTCTGCGGCAAGATGCCTGTCTTCGAGAGCATGTGCACTTCTTTCGGAACAGCAGGAACCGGCGGTTTTGGCGTTTATCGCGATAGTCTTGCGGGGCAGACGCCATATATCCAGTGGGTCGCTACGATCTTCATGATTCTCTTCGGTGTAAACTTCAACTTCTACTTTTTCCTTTTATACCGTCATCTACGCAAGGCCGTAAAGATGACAGAAGTGCGTGCCTACTTCGTCATCATCATCGCCAGCACGCTCGTCATCGCGGCGAACATCTATCATCAGGTATCGAGCGTCAGTGCCGCGATCCGTCACTCCGGATTTCAGGTCGCCTCCATCATCACGACCACCGGATTTGCTTCAACTGACTTTAATATGTGGCCGGAGCCGAGCCGGGTCATACTGGTCGTGCTGATGTTCATCGGTGCCTGTGCCGGAAGTACCGGCGGTGGTATCAAAGTGTCGCGTTTCATCATCCTGATCAAGTCCATCGGTAAAGAACTGAAGTCGTATGTCTATCCGAAATCCGTCTCGAAGATATCGATCGACGGAAGCCCTGTCGAGCACGAGATCGTCCGATCGGTAAATGTGTACTTCATAACTTTCTTCATTCTCTTTACAGCTTCTGTATTTGTCGTCTCCTTCGACAATAAGGGTCTGATCACTTCCTTTACCGCGGTCGCCGCAACAATCAATAATATCGGTCCGGGACTCGAGTTCGCAGGTCCGACACAGAATTACGCGAGTTTCTCCGCTCCCGCGAAGTTCACCATGATCTTCGATATGCTCGCGGGAAGACTGGAGCTTTTCCCGATGCTGATGCTCTTTAATCCGAAACTTTATGTCTCAAAACCTCTTTTCTCCCACAAGTCCAAGTGATCTTTTTGCACTGTATTTCACTTGAAAATGATCTTTCAGTGGTGATTCCTTCTCTTTTGTGATATCCTCGATAGAGAAAAAGAAGAGAAATGCGGTTTCGCGCCTGAGGTGGATCAAGCCCGCGCCTTATAGGTCATGGCATCATGGCCGGTCTTTCAGGCGGCCGGTGCGGGTACAGACCCGGTAAAACAAGCATGCTTGTTTCAAAGCTGTTTCTCTTCTTTTTTGCATTTTCGAAAGGGTTTTTCAACTATGCAGGGCATCTTAGGACTTCTGGATACTAAAGAGACGTGGGAAGAGTTTCTCGGATATAAGCTCTCCAACCGCTATCTTTCCAGAAAAGAAAAGTCGGAAGTATCTTCCTATGTGGAGGAGAAACGCTATCTTTCCGTCTCCGCAGGATTCCCTGAAAAACCATATCTCCTCGATCTTCCGATGCGCCGCGATATCAATAAGAGCGGGACATCCAGGAAGCGGACGGTCTTCACTTTCTCCGACGACGAGAATATGTATCTTAAGGCCTTAGGGTATCTTCTTTACCGTTACGACGGCAAACTCTCGCCCCGCTGTTATTCCTTCCGCCGCTCGGTCAGCGCCAGAGACGCCATCTTCGACATTCTCTCGCAGAAGGACCGCGATTCGCTCTACTGCTTCAAGGCGGATATCAGCAACTACTTTAATTCGATCCCCGCAGAATCTCTCGTTAATGTCCTGAAGGAAGTCATCACGGACGATCCGGACCTTCTTCACTTTCTTTCGGTTATTCTCCTTTGTGGCAAAAGCACTCTTCCCGATGGTACTGTCTCGCTTTCTCCGCGCGGTGCGATGGCCGGGACTCCGGTCTCGCCTTTTTTCGCCAACGTGTATCTTCTTTCCATGGACCGCTATTTCGAAGAGATCGGCGCTTCTTACTTCCGTTACTCGGATGACATCCTGATCTTTGCAAAAACCCGCGAGGAACTGGATGCACGCATTTCTGACTTTTACAGACATATAGAAGAAAAGGGACTATCCGTCAATCCGAAGAAAGTCTCGGTCAGTTCTCCCGGAGATGCGTGGGAATTCCTCGGATTCAGCTATAAAGACGGGCAGGTGGATATTTCCGAAGTTACGAAAAATAAACTGAAAGGAAAGATCCGGAGGAAGGCAAAGTCGCTTCTCCGCTGGAAAACGAAGACCGGCGCCGAGTACGAGCGCGCCGCCAGGGCTCTCATACGCACATTTAATAAGAAACTCTATAACGAAGAAAATGATGACCTGTTCACCTGGTGCCGGTGGTTTTTCCCGGTGATCACGACAGATAAGAGTCTTAGGGAACTGGACCGGTATCTGCTGGAATATGTCCGTTATCTGTACTCCGGCCGCCACTACAAGGGGAACTTCAGGATCACCTACGATGACATAAAAAAGATGGGATTCCGTAGTCTCGTCCACGAATACTACATTTCCCGCGATGCAGGAGAAAGTGGAGACAGCTGACTTATCTCCTCGAGGTATCAGGCGAATACTCTTCGTACTGTAATGATCCTTTTTACCAGATCGGAATCCGCATTAAACTTGGTAAGTCTGATCGATGTGCCTGCCGAGGAGCGCATCAGAAGAACACCGGTATCTGTACAGATCGCCGCCTCATACGGTTCTTTGCTTCCGGGCTTATAAGGATCGGATAGAAACACGATATCTCCCGGGATGATACTGTCGATCAGAAGTGCACCGGTTACCGCATCGTATTCGAGTTTTACTTCTGTACCGCAATTGATCTGATCCTTCAGTTCACGGGGGATCGGAATACCGTTAACGCATGCGGAGACGTATGCGAGGCCCTCTATACAGATGCCTCTTTTCGTGACACCGCCTTCCAGGTATGTGGCATTGACCATGGTCAGCGCGGAGCTGACGAAGTAACGCACTCCGACGACGTCTGTATTCTTTTTTACATCGAGCTCGATAACACCGCTGCTGCTGATCCAGCCGTTCTGTCCGTTCGGCAGCTGAACCTGATATACGCCGTCACGCTTAACATCCGCGTAAAGGACAGTATTCATGGTCACTTCAGAGATCAGGGTACCGTTACTGGCATGCGACATGACTCGCTTACTGATATCCGCGATGACGATCTTATAAAGATGAAGTTCCGGCTCACAGGAAGACATATCCGTGTTCAGTTCATCGCCCTTTACATATCCCACGATATTATCCATCGTACGTATCAGAACATAACCGTTCTTACAGTCATCACTTAAGAAGTGGACAGGCTCATTCATAAGGACCTGCGTGATCCTTTTTGACGTGATATCATCCTGCGACATTACAGAGCTGGCACTGACCTTCACTACCCGATATGTATCGTCATAGATCAGGACAGGGTCCTTTTCGACGAAGAGTGCGATATCCGTGTTCTTAAAGAATCCCGGAAGGATCCTCGGCAGAAGAAGAAATACGAAGAACATGATGCCGCAGAAGATCGCCGCTGCCAGTGCCAGTCTCGGCCAGCGCCTGTCAGAGCCCTTCGATACATTGGAATCCGCTTTATCCAGAGACCAGACATTCGCCAGATCCTCCGCCTTTCCGTATTCGCCTTCCGGCTCGATAAAGGGGCTCTTGGTCTTTACGCTGTCGTCTTTCTTCTTTCTTCTAAAGGCAGAAGACATCTTCAGTTTCAGTTGTTTGAACCATCTGGATTCCTGCTTCATGCTTCACCTTCTGCTTTTTCCCATTCGATACAGCAGAAAGCGACTGCCATACCTTCATCGTGAGAGATGGAGATGCTGATGGATCTTCCCTGATATCTCTCATATACTTCTTTCGCCCGTCCGGACAAAAGGACATACGGAGCGCCGTTTTCTTTTGCCAGGATCTTCATGTCCGTCATCGCGACACCTTCTCCGCCGATCCCGGTGCCCAGTGCTTTTGAAACAGCTTCTTTCGCGGCGAAACGTCCGGCAAGAAATTCAGTCTTCCGCTTGTCGTTCCTCGGAATGATCGCCCTTTCCTCTTCGGAAAGCACCCGCCTCCAGAAGGCTTCTCCGCTTCTTTCACATGCTTCTTCCACGCGCCGGATCGAGACGATATCCACACCATTAGCGATCATGGGCGTTTCCCTCCGGTAGAAAAGTGGAATTTCAGGAAGGTTCTGTCGATGCGGTCAAATACTCTGCCGCGGTAGCGCTCTTTCAGCGTCTCCATATCGAGGTTCGTCGTAATGACCGTCGTCTTTCCTGCCAGTTCTCTCATGTCGAGGATATTGAGCAGATCCGCCTCGGAATTGGCCGTTCTCGGCTCGATCCCCAGGTCATCGAGGACCAGAAGATCTGCATCGGTAAGATACGAGACCTTCTTCTCGATCATCCGTTCTTTCTGCGCCGGAGTATAGAAAGACTGGATCATCTTTCTATGTTCCATCAGAAGTTCCTGCGCCTCGGCGATACGGACCACTAAAGAGAATCTGCCCTGCATGGCATATTGCCGCGCGATGGCTACCGCTGTAAAGGTCTTTCCTTTTCCGGATGCCCCGTAGAAGACCGCATTCGGAACCTTCTCCTTCTCAGCCAGAAGACGGAGCTTCGTATAGGTCCCCAGCATCACAGGATCCGAAGAGAAGAACTCCTCTGATCCTTTCTCAAATGAATAATCCGGATATCTATCCACGCCGGAACGCGAGAGCATCACAGGCGCAAGAAGACTTCTCATACACTCACAGAGCATCTCTGTCTTCGTTCCGTCTTTTCTGGTCACGTGGACATATCCCGTATCGCCGCACTTTTTGCAGTAGGGCTCAGCTTCAAAATCCTCTGCGGAGATCCCGCATTTCATAAGGATATCTTCTTTTTTCCTCTGAAGTTTTCTCAGTTCCGAAGAAAGATCGTCGCTGTTTTTTCCATCGAGAGAATTCAAAAGTATCTGCCCGGATATCTCGGAGATCTGCTCTTCGATCTTCTGAAGCTGCGGATGCTCCTTCAGGATCAGCTCATTTTTCTGCTGCCTCAGGATCTCGCTTCGGATCCTTCTGTTTTCCAGGATGGATCTCACATCCTCAAATACACTATCCATGGGCATCTCCTTATTCGTCTTTCAGAAGATCATCGAGAAGCTCCAGGGATTCCTGTTCCTTCTTCTCCAGATGATCCTTGGAATATTCATTTTCCATAATGGACGGCTCATAAGCGGAAGAAGGCGCAGCATACTTTCTTTCCTGGTATGCTTCCTTATTCTTTTTCTTGCTCTCCGCTTCAAACTGCTTCGCTTTGGTCACAGAGGCCACACCATTTTTCTTCCAGAGCATGAGTCTCTCATCGACCTGGGAAAGCGTGATCGAGCCCATAAACTTATGGAGCACCTCATAGGCATACCGTACGATCGGTTCTTCCCAGCAGTCGGTATTGGCCCACTTCTCGATGATCTGAAGATCCGGGCCATCCAGTCTCTTTCTGAAGAGCTCACCGCAGAACTCGGTCATCGCCTGCGTTCTGTCCGCCGCCTTCTTCTTCATCTCATAGTCTTTCGCTGCGTCCACGGTGTGGATATTATGCGAGAACCACTCCTGCAGAATCTCGTCCATCTGTTTCATGGTGACCTTTTCCTTATCCATATCCTTACGAAGATATGTATAGAGGAAGGCCGGAACGTCCGGTTCCATCTTATAGGTCAGGATCCAGGTGCGGATATAATCCAGATCAACTTCGTCCAGCGCTTTTCTTCTCTTCTTACCGAGGGAATCCCTGCAGGCTTCGATCCTTCGGTCATCGCCTAAGATCTTCTCCAGATCTTTCTCTGTGCGTACACCGCGCTTGCTCCAGGCCTCTCGAAGCTCCTCCGCCGGACGGGTATTCTTTCCGAAGAGTTTTCTTCTTTCCGAAAGATTGGCGAAAAGAGCATAGATCACCTGGGGATCCAGTTTGAATACAGAATGACAGTCATCGATGAAACGATACCAGATATAGCCCATATGTCCGGCAAAGAACGAATCAGCGATACTTGCCGACAATTTCACCATAGCAGGATCTCTGTGCTGCGGAGGCGTCTCCAGCCCCTCGTCCTTCCTGGAGTCGATATAACGGTCCACCTCTCTGGCCTTGATATCCACGAGAAGAAGCGACCCGTCATCCGACTGCTCGAGAAGTCCTGCTGATGTCAGATAGAAAAGCTGTTCCTCGACTTCCGCCTGTGTAAACCCGAGTTTTTTCGAGATCGTCTGTACGTCCATCTTCGAGAAAGACCCTTTATTCATCAGGATCATCAGGTAGATGCGGATCGAGGATGCGGTCAGTGATGACATATACTGTGTGATAAACAGATCCGGCACCAGCGTGTCGGAGAGCAGAAGCTTATCTTTATCGTCCGCAGCCATGACTGACCTCCAAAAAATTAGTGTTTCTATTATAGCACCTTTTCGCTTTCGAAAGAACTCCTAGGCAGTGCCAGCGATGGTATCTTTGGAATACATGTGCGTCGCTGGTCCTCGACGTTCCACGTCTGCGGAATCGCTCCTTCGCATGATTCCAAAGATTGAATCTGTCTGACGTCAGGATGTTCTTTTTAAAGAAAAAGGAGCGGTTTCCTTTCGGGAACCGCTCCTTTGAGTAAGCTTTTAACTTCACTTCAGATTAAGCCTCGTTAGCCTTCTTTACATAAGAACCGTAACGCTCGATCGCATCCTGGTGTGTCTTTTCGAACATACCGTCAACGACGTCTTCCGGATACTTCTTGTAGAGGGAGTTGTAACGAACTTCGCTCTTGAGGAAGGAGATGAAGTCACCTGTCGGCTCCTTGGAGTCGAGAGTGAATGCATTCTTACCTTCTGCTGTAAGAGTCGGGTTGAATCTGAACAGATGCCAGTAACCGCACTCAACAGCCTGCTTCTCTTTGATCTGAGCAACCTTCAGGCCACCCTTGATACCGTGGTTGATGCAAGGAGCATAGCAGATTACGATGGACGGACCATGGTAAGCCTCTGCCTCTGTGAATGCCTTGATCAGCTGGTTCTTATCAGCACCCATGGATACCTGAGCAACATATACATAACCGTAGCTCATTGCCATCATGCCGAGGTCCTTCTTCTTGATTGCCTTACCGCCTGCAGCGAACTGGGCAACAGCAGAATGAGGTGTGGACTTGGAAGCCTGTCCACCTGTGGTGGAGTAAACCTCAGTATCGAGTACGAGAACGTTAACAGCCTCACCGGAAGCAAGAACGTGATCAAGTCCGCCGTAACCGATATCATAAGCCCA
>ODAI013287764.1_pt1 | contig 15122 bp, 15 predicted proteins | sample 1539321 | NCBI WGS metagenome assembly ODAI01 (sample SAMN02144231, study PRJEB22623) | gut metagenome | biome: sheep rumen | host: Ovis aries | place: New Zealand
TTATATATATTGTTCAGGCAGATTTTAACGTCGTCACGCGATTCAATTTTAAAGTATCCGCAGCGTTTTGAAGCGCAGTAAAACTCCTTCTGAGCTGAAATAAGCTTTTCGGCGGTGTAAACAAACCGAGCGATAATGCTGTCGTTTTGATCGGGCTTGTCGGTTAAATCAAGCCTTATTACAAGATTTCGCAGTACGGGAAGGCTTGGCTCGCGTACGAAAAGCTCGTCGTATTTTGAGGACACCTTCCAGTGCACATTCTTCACGCTGTCTCCGTCCCTAAACGGACGAAGCTCGTAATTATCGGAAAAGCCTCCGCCGGGCTTTGGCTTGAAGCCAAGCACCCGCGTATTGTCGGCGGAAGGAACAAACGAAGGCTTTTCGTGTTCAGGCATTACCGTTATTTGCCTTCTGACCTTAATTTTCATCGGAATAAAAAACATACCCGCAAAATCAAACACCGCGCACCCGACGAAGCCGGTATCAACATTGCCGCAGTGACTTGAAATGCTGTTGTTTATAATGATAAACGGCTTTTTTGAGCTGCCGAAAAATGTGATTTTGCGGTAGCGCTTTTTGCTGCCTGAAAAACGGTTTTCGCAGCTCACTCTAACCCTAAGCTGCGGAAAAACAGCGGCGTTGCCCGATTTTGAAATCAACTTAAGTTCGGCGGTGTCGCCTTTTTTCAGCGTCTTAGGAACAGCTGCCGTCAATCCCTGAACTGCCGCGTGAAGCATGAACGGAAGGCTTACAAAAAGCGAAACAAGCGGCATAAATAAAAACATCAAAAATACATTCCAGGTTGTTTGCTCAAAAAAGTGAAACGCCGAAAATATAAACAGAGCCGCAAGGCCGCCAAGATATATCAGCCAATTTTTTATCATACTAAATCCTCGGCGGCGAAACTTCGCGCATAACCTGTGTAAGAATCTGACCGGCGTTCATGCGTTTTGCCTCAGCGGCTGAGCCAAGTATTATTCTGTGGCACAGCGTCGGCAGAAAAACATTTGAAATGTCCTTAGGCACAACATAGTCGCGGCCTGAGGCAAACGCGGATGCCTTTGCCATCTGCGCCAACGCAATGGTCGCGCGCGGACTTGCCCCTCGCGCGATGAGCTCGTTTTGACGTGTAGCGGATACAAGCGAGACAATGTATTTCGCGATTTCGGGCTTTATAAATACATTGTTGACCTCCTGCTGCATAAGCGCAAACTGCTCCTTTGTAACAACGGGAACGATGTTGTCCATCGGATTGTGGTCGGCACGGTTCAAAAGCATTGAAAGCTCGTCTTTTTCATCGGGATAACCCATTGATATTTGTATCATAAACCGGTCTGTTTGAGAATCCGGCAGCAGTTGCGTACCTGACGCTCCGACCGGGTTTTGCGTAGCGATTACCGAAAACGGCTTTTCAAGCGTGTAAGAAACGCCTTCAACAGTAACCTGCCTTTCTTCCATCGCCTCAAGAAGCGCCGCCTGAGTACGGCTTGATGTACGGTTAAGCTCATCCGCAAGAAAAAGATTGCAAAATATCGCGCCCTTATTAAAGCGCATTTTGCCTGTTTCCTTGTTGAACACCGCAAAACCGGTGATATCGGACGGCAGAGTGTCCGGCGAAAACTGCACGCGGCCGTAATCAAGCCCGAGCGCCTTTGAAAAAGCAATCGCCATTGTTGTTTTTCCCACGCCGGGAATGTCCTCTATTAAAATATTGCCGTTTGCAAGCAATGCCAAAAGAGTGACTATTATTGCTCTGTCCTTGCCGTTAACGGCTTTTTTTACTTCTTTTACTATTTTTGTGAATTCTTCCATAGCTCCTCCGTTTCATGAAAAATGATATTTTTTTCTGCTTTAATTTTACATTAAAAAACGGTATTATGCAATACCAAATAAAACGACGCTGTGCCGGTAATCAAAAATTGCAATTTTTAAAATAATGTGTTATAATTACTATAATCCGAAAAAAGGGTAATTTGTGCTTTTGATATGTGTGTTTTATAAATTCTGCCGAAAGGGACATTATTATGAATTTTTATCGTAAGGCACTTGTTATTTTATTTGCGCTCACACTTGCCGCGCTCTGCGGCTGCGCCGGCGCTGATTCCGCTCCGGCTGATAATAAAAGCGGCGCGGTTGAAATGACCGATAACACTAACGATGAGGCTTATCAGGCCGCCATGGAGGGCGGACTTAAGGCTTTGGGCATCAATCCCGAAGAACTCGGTATCAAGCCTGATGTTATCACCGATTCCTCCAAGGAAATCGGATATCAGCTTGAAAAGCCTGCCGAAGGCGACACCATTGCCATTGTCAAGACAAGCATGGGTAATTTCAGCATGAGATTTTTTCCGGAGTTTGCACCGAAGGCTGTTGAAAACTTCATCAAGCTTGCAAAGGACGGCAAATACAACAACACCGTTTTCCACCGCGTAGTAAAGGACTTCATAGTTCAGGGCGGACACATAGGAAAAGATGAAAAACAGCCAAACGGCGTCAGCTCATACGGCAAGGAGTTTGAGGACGAGTTCTGTGACAAGCTGTTTAATATACGCGGCGCGGTTTCAATGGCAAACAACGGCAGAGACTCTAACGGAAGCCAGTTTTTTATCAATCAAATGAGCAATAAAAAATTTCAGGAAAACGGCGGATGGTCGTTTTATGACAATATATGGAAGGAAAGCTGCGAACAGCTTAAACAGTATAAAGACAACAAGCAGTTCCTTTCCGCCTATATTGATGAAAACGGCGACAGGCTGATTAACACCGACACCGTTCCCAAGGACGTGAAATCGCTTTATATTTCAAAGGGCGGCAATCCCAACCTTGACGGAGCGTTCAACGCGGCGGATAGGGGAAACACAGTGTTCGCACAGGTATATTCGGGTATGCCTGTAATTGATAAAATCGCTCAGCTAAAGGTTGACGTCAAGAACGTTCCCGAGGAAAGCGTAATAATCAACAGTATTCAAATCACGAAATATACACAGCCAAAAAAATAACGCAGGTGTAAGCTATGAGTAACCTACCTATTGTAGCTATTATGTATGACTTTGACCGCACGTTATGTACGCGCGACATGCAAAACTACAGCTTTATTCCCAGCCTCGGCATGACCGAAAGCGAATTTTGGAGTGAAACCAACGCGTTCGGCAAGGCTCAGCAGATGGATTCAATTCTTGCGTATATGTACGCAATGATTAAAAAATCACGTGAAAAAAACCTGCCGCTTATGCGCGGCAAGCTTGTTGAAACAGGAAAGAATATTGAGTTTTTCAGGGGCGTTGAGGATTGGTTTGACCGCATTACCGAATACGGTCAAAAATGCGGAGTTTGCGTAGAGCATTATGTTATTTCTTCCGGCATGAAGGAAATAATTGAAGGCTCGTCAATCAGCGGAAAGTTTAAAAGTATCTTTGCCTGCGAATTTTTATATGATGAAAACGGCGCGGCTGTTTGGCCGAAAACCGACGTTAACTACACCAATAAAACGCAGTTTGTATACCGTATAAACAAAGGCGTGCTTGACATTTCCAACGATGTTGACCTTAACCGTTCAATGCCGGAGGACAGCAAACGCGTACCATTTTGCAATATGATATATATAGGAGACGGACTTTCGGACGTGCCGTGCATGAAGATGATGAAGGCGTACGGCGGATACTCAATTGCCGTTTATCAAAACCGCGACAGCAAGGTTGAGGATTTGCTGATGAAGGACAGGGTAGACTTCATTTATCCTGCCGACTATACGGATGGTTCCGGACTTGACCGCACGGTCAAGCACATAATCACCAAAATGTCTGTCAGCGATATTTTGTATAATGAAAACGCCGCTCAAAAAGCAAGCGTAAAATAGATATACAACAAGGGCGCACTTCGGTGCGCCCTTAAAATTTAAGGTATGTTAAGCGCTTATGTAGTACTTGCACGCCCTGATTAGCTTTCTTTTCGCGGCCATGACATGCCTGTTTACCGTAGAGGCGTTAAGTCCCAGGGTTTCGGCAATTTCACGCTGATGTCTGCCTTCAATTATGTTCATCGTAAGGCAGTCAAGCTGTCTTTCGGTCAGTTCGTTTTGCATTGCCTTTAAAAGAAAGCTGTACATGCTGTCAAGCTCCGCGCGGTTGTTTTGGCCGTCGCGGTGCAAATAATCGGCAAAGCTTTGCTTCGCGGCAAAAATCTCGCTGAGCTGTATCATGCAACACCTCTGTGCCTTTGCAAAAGCAAGTCAGAAATTTCAACGCATTCGCGGTAGCATTGACGGTAATCCCGTATACGCGCTTCAAGCAGCTTTTTTTCTGACCTTGAAGCCTTTTTACATTTTACGGTAAGAGTAGTTATAACCTTATTTATCTTATCGGCTTCTGCCGAATATTCCTGCGACCATTCAAAATAATTCATATTATGTCAAACCTTCCTTTCGTGTTGTCCGTTCCCGGTATATTCATGTTAAGGCTTTGGGGCGGGAGCCTTAATACTATTATAACGCATAATTTCAGAAAAATCAAACAAAAGTTCGAATATTTTAAAAAATAGCCGTTATGCACAAATACTGTTTCATTGTACGGACAATGCTGTATTCGGATAAGTTTTTACCGCGCTATGTAAAAAAACAGCTGACGAAAAGCAAATAATATTTTTGTACTAATTGCTGAATTTAAAAAATTCAAAATTTGAAAAAAATGAATTATTAAAAAAACATTAAAAATCTTGTACAAAGTTTGAAATAAAATTCTGTGCAAATCGTCATTTTGGCTGTTTAGTTAAGACAAATCGCATTTTTGAGGCTTGAAAAATGCACTGAAAAAATGTATAATATATATAAACAAAACGAAACTATGACTTTTGAGCACACGCCCGAATTGCATAATTCCGTTTTTTTGATTGAGAAAAATGATTGATTCTATAACGGAGCATTCATTTTCATAAAACACACAATCGCGAAAAAGGCTGTCTGTTGACAGCCTTTTTTGCTTTATATTTTTGCTTTTATTCCTGCTTATTCTATTTACAAGCATTCATTTATTTGTTATACTGATAATAACCGAAAGGTAAAATAAATATCGGAGAAGTATTATGAAAGTTAAAATTATTTCAGACAGTACCTGCGACCTTTCACCACAGCTTATTCAAAAGTATGACATTTCAATTGTGCCGCTTTACGTTGTTTTGGGTGACGTAAGCGCAAAAGACGGCATTGAAGCCACCCCCGAGGATATCTACAAATATGTTGATGAAACCGGAAAGCTTCCGAAAACCTCCGCTCCTAACGTTGATGATTTTGCCGCGGAGTTTAAAAAATGGCGCGACCTGGACTATGAGGTTGTACACCTTAACATCAGCTCTGATTTTTCAAGCTCATATCTCAACGCCTGCGCCGCCGCCGATGAAGTAGGTGGAGTTGAGGTGGTTGACACCAGAAATCTGTCAACCGGCTCGGGACTTGTTGTTCTTCACGCCGCCGAAATGGCTCAACAAGGAGCTTCCGCCAAGGAAATTGCCGAAGAATGCAGAGATTTAACCGGCAGAGTAGAGGCAAGCTTTGTTGTTGACAGCATTGATTATTTGTACAAAGGCGGCCGCTGTTCGTCGGTTGCCGCGCTCGGAGCAAATCTTCTGAAGCTCAAGCCGCTTATTTCTGTTGTTGACGGCAAAATGGTTTCCGGTAAAAAGTACCGCGGAAATATTGACAAGGTAATAATTAATTACGTTGCCGACAAGCTTAAAGACCGCGACGATATTGACAAACACCGCATTTTTATCACCCATACAAAATGCAACCCCGTAATTCCGGCTCAGGTTCGCAATAAAATCAACGCGCTCAGCCCGGGCTTTGAGGAGATTTTGGAAACTACCGCCGGCTGTACTATCACAAGCCACTGCGGTCCTGCCACGCTCGGAATCCTGTTTGTAAGGAAAAAGTAAAATCTATAATGTCATTGCCACGGCAGGGCAGTCCGACTTTTGGCAACTCTGCAATATAATAAAACAAAGAAAAACGGCGTATCTGACCTAAGCTATAAGCTAAGGTCAGACACGCCGTTGCACTATCTTTCTATTCTATTATATGTCGATTAAAGCGAATTGGATGGAACGTCACGCTTGTTTCACATCTCTGATTATATTGTTTTCTCGCGAAACGTAAAACGTTAATTAATATCCGACGCTAAGTACGCGAATTGGATGGAACATCACGTTCCCGTCACGCTTCCCAGTTGTGCCAAACGTTCTGAATGTCGTCGTTATCCTCAAACATATCAAGCATTTTCTGCATCTTTGTTGCTGTTTCTTCGTCCTCGAGCTTTGTGTAGGTGCTGGGAACCATCTCAAGCTCAGCGGAAGCAAAGGTGTAGCCCAGTTTTTCCAAATCATCCCTTACCGCGCTGAAATCGTCGGGCTCGGTGTAAATTGTGAAAATGTCCTCGTCAGCCTCAAAATCGGACGCGCCGCATTCAAGAGCGTCGGTCATAACCGTGTCCTCGTCCTTTTCAAGGTCCTCGCGCTCAATTATAAGAACGCCTTTTTGCGAGAACTTAAAGCTTACGCAACCCTGTGTGCCCATGTTGCCGCCGAACTTGTCAAAATAATGTCTTACTTCGCCGGCGGTACGGTTGCGGTTATCGGTAAGTGCCTCAACAATTACCGCTACGCCGCTGGGACCGTAGCCTTCGTAGGTAACAGCCTCATAGTTTGCGGAATCTCCGTCGTTTGCAGCCTTTTTGATAATGCGTTCAATATTGTCGTTAGGCACATTTGCCGCCTTTGCCTTGGCAATTGTGTCTCTGAGCTTTGAGTTTACGTTGGGGTCCGCGCTGCCGCCTGTCTTAATTGCAACAATCAGCTCTCTGCCGATTTTGGTAAACACCTTTGCGCGCGCCGCGTCATTTTTACCCTTCTTTTGTTTAATTGTGCTCCATTTGTTATGTCCTGACATTAAATCATCCCTTTTTTGTTTTATCCTTGTAATTATAACACATCAGCTGTACTCAGTAAACAAAAGTTACAAATTCGTAATATTTTACCGCGCATAAAAAAGGCGCGCAATCGCACGCCTTTTGGGGTTTATTTTGTTGTAGACTGAGCAGCGGCCTCTGTGGCAGCTTCTGTGGAGGGCTGAGTTGTGGGATTCAGAATTTCATCCGCGCTTGCCGAGCCGACCTTGTAGAAGTTGATTTCCTGAGCGCCTGTAATAGTCAGGACGTTGCCTTTTTCCTTTATTTGATAAGGAATTTCAGCTTTTTGTGTGCCGCCTCTGTCGTAATATATTTCAAGCTTGCCCTTGTTGCAGGTGTAAAGACCCTCAATTGTTACGGTGTATTCCAAATCCTTGCCTGTACCGCTGAACTGAGAGCTAATTTTTTGCGTGTCGGAAATGGTAATTGTGCCGTCGCTCTTGATATCGTAAACTGAAACGTAGGTTACGCCGTAGCCTGACTGTGAATTAACCCATTTTCCTTCAGTCTGCTTGTCGGCTACGAAATCGCCGTTCCTCTTAATTTCGGGAGCTTCGTGGTTTTTCTTTTCAAGCTCAATTTTAAGCTCGGCGTTTTGAATACTTGTAAGAGTAAGTTTTTGACCGGTGAAAATATTTCCGGATATATCAGCCTTAAAGGTTGAGTTGATTGGCTGATTCGAAAGCGGGTCTATGAAATTGAGGTCAACAACGGGTTCGCCGATCGGTTCGCCCTCAACGCTTCCGGTGCGGAAGGTGAATGAGCCCGATCCCGAAGCAGAACCGCTCTTAACGGTAAGCTTGTTGTTGCCTTCAAAAATGAACCAGTAGCCGATTTTCATTGCGGGCGGTTCGTCGCTTGTGGATTCGGCGTAGCTTGTCTGAACTTCCTGTTCGTAATACCAGCTGCCTTCAATGTTTTTACCGAAGAAAACCGTAAGCACCAGCGCGACAACAGCGGCGACAACCACAATGCAAATGCTGACAATTATCGGCGCCATAAGCTTCTTTTTCTTCTTTGGAGCCGGCATGCTTTCCGCGTTGTCCTGAACCTCTTTTAATTCATCCGAAATTTCATTGCTGCTGTAGCTGTCGGAAAAATTATTGAGAGTTTCCTCTGTTACGCCTGCCTGATTGTCAGCGTCAACAGCCTCTGCTGTTGTCTCGGCGGCGTTGTCAACAGCCTCTGCTGTTGTCTCGGCGGCGTCAACCGTTTTTTCCGCGGCTTCGTTTGCTTCGTCAGCAGATTCGCCGACTTTTGTATTTACTTCCTCTGCGGCTTCTTCTGCGGCAGAGAGTATTTCCTTATTATCGTCCAAGTTAAATACCTCCTGTTTAATAATCACTTTATATAATACTATATTTTTTTGCATAAATCAACAGTAAAAATAATATTACAATATTGTAATCAAACTGTTGTAATATTTTTCCGATGGTGTTATAATTAATTTATATATGAAAAAGCAAAGGACTGGTTAATATGATAAGGTCAATGACAGGCTTCGGCCGCTGTGAAACCGAAATTGACGGCAGAGAAATTACCGTTGAAATCAAAAGCGTAAATCACCGTTATTTTGAGTTTTCGTGCCGTTCGCCGCGAGGCTACAGCTTTATTGACGACAAGCTGAAAAGCTTTATAAACGAAAAAGTATCAAGAGGCAAAATTGATGTTTTTGTAGGAATCGGCGCGCGTGACGACACACCGTCCGAGGTCAGCGTAAATCACAGTCTGGTTTCGGGGTATCTGAACGCAATGAAGGAAATTGCCGATACCTACGGTATTGAAAACGACGCTACGGTTGTATCAATTTCCCGTTTTCCCGATGTTTACACCGTTCACAAGGCGGCTGAGGATGAGGAAAAAATCACCGCGGATGTGCTTTCGGCGGCTCAGATTGCGCTTGATTCATTTATTGAAATGCGCGAACGCGAGGGCGAAAAAATGAAAGCCGACATTTTAAGCCGCGCAAATACAATTCTTGATATCGTATCACAAATCGAACAGCGTTCTCCGCAAACAGTTGAGGAATACGAAAACCGCCTGCTTGAACGCATCCGTCAAACGCTTGACGGCTTAAATGTTGAAATAGATGAACAAAGAGTGCTTACGGAGGTTGCCGTGTTTGCCGATAAGGTTGCCGTTGCCGAGGAAACCGTACGGCTTAGGAGCCACTTTGAACAGTTAAACAGCTTCCTGGAGCAGGATATCCCCGTAGGCAGAAAGATAGACTTCATTATTCAGGAAATGAACCGCGAGGCAAATACAATCGGCTCAAAGGTTCAGGACGCGGAGCTTGCTCATAAGGTTGTTGACATCAAGGGCGAAATTGAAAAAATCCGCGAGCAGGTTCAAAATATTGAGTAAGGCGGAACAGTTATGAGACTTATTAATATAGGCTTCGGAAACCTTGTAAGCGCCGACAGACTTGTGGCTGTTGTCGCTCCGGATTCCGCGCCTGTTAAACGAATTGTCCAGGAGGCAAAGGCAAACGGTTTGCTTATTGACGCGACCTGCGGCAGAAAGTGCAAATCCGTTCTTATAAATACAAGCAACCATGTTGTGCTTTCCGCCGTTTCCTGCGAGACCATTCAAAACAGAGCCGAGGAAAGGGAGGACAGGGATGAGCAGTAGAAAAGGAAAACTTGTTTTATATTCAGGTGCGTCGGGCGTAGGCAAGGGTACAATTCTTGCCGAGGTAATGCGGCGAAATCCAAACGTAAAGCTGTCTGTTTCCAACACCACGCGCAAACCGCGTGAGGGAGAGGTTCAGGGAGTTCATTATAACTTTGTTACCCGTGACGAGTTTGAGGATTTAATAAAGCAGGACGGTTATCTTGAATACGCCGAATACTGCGAAAACCTTTACGGCACACCGAAAAAGCAGGTTCAGGATATGCTTGACAACGGCTTTGACGTGTTTTTGGAAATCGAGGTTCAGGGCGGATTACAAATCATGGAAAAATATCCCGACGTCCTCAGCATTTTCATTTTGCCGCCGTCAATTGAGGTTCTTGAAAGCAGGCTCAGGGGCAGAGGCACGGAGGATGAGGAAACCGTGCAAAAGCGCTTAAACGAAGCTAAAAAAGAAATGGCGCATAAGACCAAGTATAAATACAACGTTGTTAACGACGATTTGGACGCCGCCGTTAACGAGGTGCTTAACATAATTAAGTAAGGAGAATTTATTATGCAAAAGGTTAATGTAGACGAATTATTTGAGGGCAAGCAGAGCAAATACGCGCTTGTTGTAGGAGTATCAAAAAGAGCCAGACAAATCACCCAGAAGTTTGAGGACGAGGGCATCGTTACGGAGGATAAGCCCGTTCTTCTGGCAATTGACGAAATTAAAAATCACGAGATTAATCTTTTAGAGCCGGACGATGAAGAATGATTTTGTCGTAAGGGTCGCGGTTGAAAACGCCGCTTATTCCTTTGACAAAGATTTCGACTACGCCGTGCCCCTGCATCTTCAAAGCAGGTGCGCCGCGGGTTCGCGCGTGCTTGTTCCGTTCGGACGCGGCAACCGCCGCCGCATGGGAATTATAACGGAGGTTATTACTGAGCCTGACGGAGAAGAAAATTCTTTAAAAGAAATAATTTCCGTTTTGGATGATGAACCTGTGCTGACTGATGAACTGCTTTCGGCGGCAAAGTTTATGAAGGAGCACTATTTTTGCTCCACCTACGAAGCGGTAAAAACCATGCTTCCCGCAGGTATAAACTACAAGGTTACAACTGTTTACGGCGTCAGGGCTTCGGACGAAGGCTTTGAGCTTTCGGATGAGGAGCAGCGGCTATATAATTACCTTCATTCAAAGCGAAACGCGGTAAAGCTTGAAAAAATCCTCGACGATTTTGGGTTTGCCGACAGCCGCGTTCCCGATTCCCTGGTGCAAAAGGGCTTGCTTTATAAGTCCGACAGGGCTTTCCGCAGGGTCAGCGACGCTGTTATGAAAATGGCGGCAATATCTCCGGATGCCGACATCACCGATGTAAAGCTCAGCGAAAAACAGAAAAGCGTTCTTGAAATAATCAAGCTCAGCGGTGCGGTGTCAATCAAGGAAATCCGTTATTTTACCGGAGTTTCCGCTTCGGTAATCGACGCTCTTTACAAAAAAGGTTTAATTTACTTTTTTGACGAAGAGGTTTTTCGTATTGACAACCGTGAAGCGGACGAAGCCGTTTCAAAGCTTGTACTGAACGCCGAACAGCAGCAGGCGTGCGACAGCCTTTACGCGGAATACGCCGACCGAAAGCCTCACGTAAGCCTGCTTTACGGCATTACCGGCTCCGGCAAAACCAGCGTTTTTATTAAGCTGATTGAACGCGTAATATCAGATGGCAGGGGAATCATTGTAATGGTTCCCGAAATCTCGCTTACACCGCAGTTTGTAGCGCAGTTTTCAAAGCGTTTCGGCGACAAAATCGCTGTTTTTCACAGCGCGCTGTCGCTTGGCGAGCGCCTTGATGAATACAAACGCGTTAAAAAGGGCTTGGCTCAAATTGTCATCGGCACGCGCAGCGCGGTTTTCGCTCCGTTTGAAAGCGTGGGCTTAATCATCATGGATGAGGAACAGGAGTACAGTTACAAATCCGAAAGCTCACCGAGATATCACGCGCGTGAAATATCAATGTTTCGCTGCGCGAAAAACAACGGACTTTTGGTCTTGAGCTCGGCTACTCCAAGCGTCGAAACATATTTCTACGCGCTTACCGGGCGATATTCAATGAACACCCTTTCCGCTCGCTACGGAACGGCAGTACTGCCGGAGGTTATCACCGCCGACATGAATTTGGAAATTCAAAACGGCAATAAGTCGGGTTTTTCCGACGTGTTGCTGCAAAATATAGAATATAACCTTGAACACGGAAGACAGTCGATATTGCTTCTTAACCGCAGAGGCCACAATTCATTTGTTACCTGCTCGTTCTGCGGAGAGGCTGTTACCTGTCCGAACTGTTCTATTTCACTGACTTACCACAGCCGAAACAATCGCCTCATGTGTCACTACTGCGGTTATTCCGTTGCGTTTTGCGGAGAATGCCCGACCTGCCGCAGCCATTCGCTCAGACTCGGCGGAACAGGGACTCAAAAGGCAGAACAGGATATTGCCGAGCTTTTTCCCGACGCGCGGATTTTAAGAATGGACACCGACGCGGCGTCGTCAAAGGCTTCGTATGAAAAAATGATTACAGCGTTCTCAAACGGCGAATACGATATCCTCGTGGGCACGCAGATGGTTGCCAAGGGGCTTGACTTTCCCAACGTTACGCTTGTAGGTGTGCTCAATACCGACCAGGCTCTTTATTCAGACGACTACCGCAGCTACGAACGCGCGTTTTCACTGCTTACCCAAGTGGTTGGCAGAAGCGGCCGCGGCAGGGAAAAAGGATTGGCGGTCATACAAACGCACACTCCCGATAACCTGATTATTTCAATGGCTGCAAAGCAGGACTATCAAAGCTTTTACAACACTGAAATCAAGGTGCGTGAAGCAATGCTTTATCCGCCGTTCGCGGATATTTGTCTTGTCGGCTTTGTTGGTGAAAACCGTGCTTTGACATTGAAGGCCGCAAATGCCTTTTTGCGGGATTTTACAGCTGAGGCGATGAAGAACTATCCCAAGCTTCCTCTTAGGATTCTGGGACCTTCGCCCGCGGCGGTTGTAAAGGTAAGCAATAAATACCGCTATAAACTGATTATTAAATGTAAAAATAACCGCGCTTTCCGCGAACTGCTCTCAAAAATACTTGTGAGCTTCGGCAATCACCGTGAATTTTCAAAGGTGACCGCTTACGCGGATATGAACGCGTTGACCTGTTAATATAAGGAAGATGACTATGGCATTAAGAAATATCGTAAAAGAGGGCGACGACATCCTCAACAAAAAATGCCGTCCCGTTACAAAATTTGACTCAAAGCTCGGCGTGCTGCTTGACGATATGGCAGAAACAATGCGTCACGCCAACGGCGTAGGCCTTGCCGCTCCTCAGGTGGGAATTCTTCGCCGCGTTGTGGTAATTGACGTGGGCGAAGGCTTGATTGAGCTTGTAAACCCCAAAATAATTGCGTTCAGCGGCAAGCAGGAGGGCAGCGAAGGCTGTTTGTCCTTTCCCGGACAGTGGGGGCTTGTCAAGCGCCCGAATTATGTAAAGGTTTCGGCGCAGGACAGACGAGGAAATGAATTTACAATTGAAGGCAAGGAACTTCTGGCGCGCGCCTTCTGTCATGAAATAGACCACCTTGACGGCATTGTGTTTAAGTCGGTTGCGGACAGAATGTTAACAGCTGAAGAAATTGAGGAAATGAATTCCTAAGGTGAAAATATGAAGATAGTTTATATGGGAACTCCGGACTTTGCCGTGCCGGCGCTGAAAAGGCTTGCGACCGGTGAAAAACATGCTGTTGCGGCTGTTTTTACCCAACCCGATAAGCCCGTGGGAAGAAAGCAGATTCTTACTCCGCCCGATGTTAAGGTTTGCGCGCAGGAGCTTAATATCCCTGTCTTTCAGCCAAAATCCATGAAAACCGACGAAGCCTTCAATCAGCTTGTAAAGCTTTGTCCCGACGTAATAGTTGTCGCGGCATACGGACAAATCCTTCCCAAGCGTGTGCTTGATTTGCCTGAATTCGGCTGTGTAAATATTCACGGCTCACTTTTGCCCAAGTACCGCGGAGCCGCTCCGATTCAGCAGGCGGTATTAAACGGCGACAAGGTGACCGGCGTAACAACAATGCTTATGGACGTCGGGCTTGACACCGGGGATATTTTGATGAAATCGGAAACCGAAATCGGCGAAAACGAAACATCGGAACAGCTTTTTGACCGCCTTTCGGTTTTGGGCGGCGAGCTTATTGAGGAAACGCTTGACGCGCTTGAAAAGGGCATGATTACTCCGCAAAAGCAGGATGAATCAAAGGCTACGCACACCTCAAAAATCGACAAAAGCCTTTGTCCGGTAAGCTTTGAAAAAACCGCGCGCGAGGTTCACAATCAAATCCGCGGGCTTTATTCTTGGCCTGTAGCCACTGTAAGAATTCACGAAAAAACCGTAAAAATTCACAAGGCGCGGCTGTGTAACGGCAGCGGCAAGCCCGGTGAAATACTAAGCGTAAAGCCGCTTATAATCGCTTGCTCTCAGGGCGCTGTTGAGCTTTTGGAGCTGCAGCCCGAGGGAAAAAAGAAAATGACCGCCGAAGCTTTTGCCGCAGGGCATAGGCTTGAAAAGGGCGAAATAATATAAAGGTCGTTATATAATGCCGAATCCGAGAAACACCGCCTTGCAGGTGCTGCTGAAAATTGAAAACGATAAAGCGTATTCAAATATCGCGCTGAATAACGCCGTCCGTGAGGCAAAGCTTTCGGGCGTAGACAGCTCGTTTGTCGCGGCGCTTGTGTACGGTGTGCTTGAACGTCAAATAACGCTTGATTATGTAATCAGACAACATTCTAAAATTCCTTTAAGGAAAATTGAAGTCAAAACCAAGCTGATTTTGCGCATGGGAATTTACCAGCTTATATATATGGATAAGGTGCCCGACAGCGCGGCGGTAAACGAAAGCGTGAAGCTTGCGAAAAACCACCGTTTGCAAAAAAGCGCGGGCTTCATCAACGGTGTTTTGCGCAGCGTTACCCGTGCCGAACCGCGGCTTAAGCTGCCGCAAACCGATGACGTGCTCTACTGCCTCAGCGTTAAGTACAGCGTTCCGCAGGACATAATCCGCCTTTGGATGAATTCTTACGGAAAAGATAACGCGGTAAGCCTGCTTGAAAGCTTAAGCGGCAGGCCCCGGATTTTCGCGCGCGTAAATACGCTTAAAACGACCGCTGAACAGCTTATCCGAATTTTTGAAGAGGAAGGCGTTGAATGTTCCGCCTGCGCTTCTCTTGAAAACGCCCTTGCTTTAAACCGAACCGGCTCAATTGAAAAGCTCGGCGCTTACCGCGAAGGACTGTTTCACATACAGGATTTGTCGTCGCAAATCTGCGTTAAAATCCTCGGCGCAAAACCGCGCGACGTTATACTCGACGTATGCTCGGCTCCGGGCGGAAAGGCGGCAACCGCCGCTCAGTACATGCGTAACCGCGGAAAAATATACGCCTGCGATTTGTATGACCGCAAGCTGAAGCTTATCCGCGCCAACGCCCAAAGGCTCGGCGTTGAAAA
>ODAI011682460.1_pt1 | contig 15121 bp, 13 predicted proteins | sample 1539321 | NCBI WGS metagenome assembly ODAI01 (sample SAMN02144231, study PRJEB22623) | gut metagenome | biome: sheep rumen | host: Ovis aries | place: New Zealand
CAAAACCGACACGACGAATGGCTATGACGAGCTCAAGGAGATCACCATCAAGCCGGAGCTTGCCATCGGAGCCCAGTCTCACAATAATCGGCCGGACGGCAGAGGCTACCCCAACCATCTCAAGGGCGAGGAGATCCCGCGCGTGGCGCAGATCATTGCAGTGGCGGACTGCTTCGACGCCATGTACTCCAACCGCCCCTACCGCAACCGCATGAACTTTGATAAGGTCGTGTCCATCATCAAGGAAGTCTCCGGCACCCAGCTCACATCCGATGTGGTGGATGCCTTCCTGCGTCTCGTGGACAAGGGCGAGTTCCGCGATCCCGACGACCAGGGCGGCGGCAGCACGGAGGAAGTGGACAATATCAAGAAATAACGCACCTTACCGGGAAGAGGAGGGGAGACAGATGCGGCAGTTTGCGGGGGAGCAAAAGCGCTTTACGCACAGCGCTTTGAAAATCCTTGCCGCGATGCTTTTCATACTGCTCTGCCTGCCGCCCTTCCCGGCCCGGGCGGAGCAGCCGGGAGGCATATCCTCCTGGACCTTGCTGCAGGACGCCATCGACCGTGCTGAAAACGGCGAAGTGATCATGCTGTCCGAGGACATCACCGCCCTGCCGGAGGACGCCCGGCTGACAATCGCGTCCGGCAAATGTGTGACACTGGACTTGAACGGACATACGCTGAATCGAAATCAGCAGACGTATAAGGCCAATAACGGCTCCGTTCTTTATGTTCAGGAAGACGCCATCCTCATCATCCGAAGCAGCGGAGAGAGGGAGGGCGTCATCACCGGCGGATATCATGACGATGGCGGCGGTATTATCAACGATGGTACCGTAATCCTGGAGGGCGGCAGCGTGACCGGGAACGCCGCGCTGCATACCGGCGGGGGGATTGCCAACAATGGCACATTGGTTTTGCTGGGCGGGAGCGTGACGGGCAACCGCTCACTTAAGACAGGCGGCGGGGTATTTAATCAGGCGAAGGCGCATTTGACGGTCTGCGGTGATGTGGTACTCGGCAATGAAGCACCTGCGCACCCGGACATTGCCAACGAAGGAACGTTGTCGATCATCCGAAGCCAAGCGGACGGCAGCACACATGAGGACATGCCGGTGCTCAAGCGCTATATGGCTCAGATGTCGATCCTTCCCGCCCTCGGGACGCTGCTTGCCCTCCTGCTGGCGATGCTGCTGGACAACTATATGAGCCGGGACCGCAAACGAATCATGGGGATCATCACGGCTCTCGTCTTCGGCCTGATCGTCCAGAATTATTTGGAATACGCATTCGCGACCCACAGGGTAAGCAATGCGCTGCATGTGGCGAACAGCGTCTTTGGCTATGCCGTGCGTCCGGTCATTCTGACACTGTTTCTCTCCTTCGTAAAGCCGGACGGAGGGTATCGGCCCGCCTGGGCACTGGTCGGTGTCAACACTGCCGTATATCTGACGGCCTTTTTCTCCAAGCTGACCTTTTATTACACGGTGAATGGCAATTTCAAATCCGGCCCTCTGCGGCATACCTGTACGCTTGTGAGCGCCCTGCTGTTCCTGTGGTTGTTTATCCTGACCATGCGGCAGTTTCATCCGCGGTCGAAAAAAGAATCCTGGATCCCCATTTTTGTGACGGCACTGATTGCCGGAGCGGTGGTCATGGATTTCACCGTGATCTTTGACGAGCAGCCTCTCTCTTTCCTGACCATGGCGATCGTCATCAGCTGTGTGTTCTACTATGTCTGGCTGCACCTGCAGTTCGTGCGCGAGCATGAGCGGGCCCTGCAGGCCGAGCAGCGCATCCAGATTATGAAGACCCAGATCCAGCCGCATTTCCTGTTCAATACCCTCTCGGCCATCCGGACGCTGTGCGCCAAGGACCCGCCGACCGCGATCCATGTCATTGAGCAGTTCAGCGTCTATCTGCGGCAGAACCTGGAGACGCTGGACCAATCGAATCTGATACCGCTTGAAAGAGAGCTGGAGCACACCCGCATCTATGCGGAGATCGAGACGCTGCGCTTTCCCAACATCCGCGTGGACTACGACATTCAGGATACATACTACAGCATACCCGCACTGACGATACAGCCGCTGGTGGAAAACGCCATCCGCCACGGTGTGCGCATCCGTGACGAGGGCATCGTCACCGTGAGGACCTTTCGCGCCGGCAGCAGCCATGTGATCGAGATTTCGGACAACGGAAAAGGCTTTGATCCCGACAAGCCGCCCGGGGAGGAAGGCGCCCACATCGGCCTTGCCAATGTGCAAAGCAGAGTCGAGACGCTGTGCCGGGGCACCATGCACATCGAGAGCCGCCCGGGGGAAGGGACCACGATCACCGTGACCATCCCGGACAGGGGAGCAGACGGAGAGAGACAATGAAAGCAATTTGTGTAGACGACGAGCCACTGACCCTGGAATACACGGTCGAAATGTGCAGAAAGCTTCCGCAGATTCATTCGGCGGAAGGCTTTACCCATGCCGGGGATGCGCTGGCCTGGCTGGAAAACCGGACGGCGGACATCGCGCTTCTCGACATCGACCTGCCGGATATGAACGGTCTGGAGCTTGCGGCGCGGATCAAGGAGATGAGTCCCAACACCGCGATCGTCTTTCTGACCGGCTACTCCCAGTACGCGCTGGACGCCTTCGCGGTCCACGCCGTGGGCTATCTGCTCAAGCCCGTCGGGCAGGAGAAGCTTGCCGATACGGTCGCCTGGGCGCTGCGCGGAAGGAAGGAGCTGCAGGCCGATTCCATGTTTGTGCGGACCTTCGGCGAATTTGAGCTGTTTGCTGACGGGAAGCCCGTCAGCTTCAAGCTTGCCAAGAGCAAGGAGATCCTGGCCTATCTTGTGAACAAGCAGGGCTGCGGCGCCACACGCGCGGAGATCTTCAGCGCGATCTGGGAGGACCGCGCGTATGACCGGGGGATGCAGAAGCAGCTGGATGTGTACATCCGCTCCATGCGCGAGACGCTGCGCGGCTGCGGCATAGAGGATATGGTCGAGCTGAAAAGGGGCAGCATACGCGTTCGGCCCGAGACCTTCACCTGCGACGCCTACCTCTTCTTCGAAGGCGACAGCAACGCTGTCAACGCGTATCGGGGCGAGTATATGAGCGCTTACTCCTGGGCCAGCATCACCGAGAGCATGATGTACTGGAAGGGCATCCAAAAATCAGACAGATGACACCCGAAACGGGCATATTCACCGGAGACCTGTAAAGCAGGGAGAGCTCGGCAAGGTCCTGCGCGCCTGACAGCAGGTCACTGTCGGATATGGCCGCGATCCGGAAACAGATAAACAAAAAAGCCGCGTGATCGGAAAAAACCTGATCATGCGGCCTTTTTCTTTGGACAAACTTTGGACATGGCGTGGTATATTTATAAAATAGAGTTATTATGCACAAGGAGAAAAGTATCGGCTTTTCCTGAAAATACAGAAGGAGGAAAAATACCATGACAATGCGAAAATGGATCATGAGCCTTGTCCTCTGCGCCGCGCTGGCCTTCGGCTTTGTCCTGATGCCGGTGAGAGCGACGGCCGACGAGCCGGCGACGGTTACGAAAACCGTAAATTATGTCGATGAGTACGGTGTGACACAAGAGGTGGAAGCGACAGTCCTGACCGGATCGGAGCCGACGGGCTATCACGGTACAAGCAGCGGCTTTCTTTATTTCGTCCCTCTGGGGGAAAAATCCGAAACCACCTGGTATGTGGCAGAGAAAGACATCAGCTATGCCCGGAATGACGGCTTCAAACTCAACATGGAGCTGATGGGCGATGTGCGCATCATCGTGGCCGACGGCAAAACGCTTTCCGTACAGAACGAGATCGTCGGCGCTACCCATGACTGGACGCAGTCATATACTCTGAGCATCTACGGGCAGTCCGCTCAGACCGGCACTGTCAGCGCAAGTCTCGTCAACATCGATACACTGAACCTGTACAGCGGCGGGCTGAATACTGCCGCTTTCAACAATGGCAGCAGTACGGTCAACATCAAGGGCGGTACGCTGAATGTCAGCGGCGATGTAACATGCGAAACACTGGATATCTCCGGCGGCACCACAGTCATCGGCGGCACTGCCCGCGCAGCTCGTGCGTGTGGAGGACAACGCCTTTGAGGGCCTGGCCATGCAGAGCGTGTATATCCCGGACGGGTGCGAGTACATCGGCACCTATGCATTCAAGGACTGCACCGGCCTCGAAAAAATCCGCATTCCCGCGGGGTGCGCCGTCAGCGCGGACGCCCTGGACGGCTGCGTGAAGGTATATGTCTTCGGTGCGGCGGGCAGCAGCGCGGAAACCTACTGCCAGGGACACACAAACTGCGTGTTTGTTTTGGACACGCAGAACTGATACGAACCCCCGGGACCGCCCGACGGTCCAGACGGGATGATCCGGCCTGCCGGGAGCTGATACCGCTGTGCCAGACACAGAAAGCGCAGACGCACTCCGGACAGAAACGGCGGAGTGCGTCTGCGTTTGCCGACAGGAAGAGGGAATATTTGTGACAAAAAAGGAAATCGCGCAGGGGAAGCCTTTGAATCCCCACGCGCTGGAAAGCTATCTGCGCTTTTCCTATCTCGCGGGAGACGAGGGCTTTTCGGGCGAGAAGCTGACCTATCCCACGGTCCGCTTTGCCTTTGCGCCCGAGCGGACGGAAGGGGAGTACCTCCGGGAGCTGGAGGGGATCCTGGACGCCATTTTTGAAGAGGAAAGAAAACATGCCGACGCGGCGTTTCTGTCCTCGGGTGTGGATTCGTCGCTGATCGCCTGCGGCATCCGCGCGAAAAAGACCTTCTCGGTGGCCTACGAGGAGAAAGCCTTTGACGAATCGGCACCGGCGCTTGCGACCGCAAAGAAGCTGGGGAGCGAGCACCATGTGGTGAAGATCGGCCCCGCCGACTTTTTCGGCGCGGTCACGGACGCCATGGCGGCGCGCGGCAATCCCACGGGGGATGCCTCCTATGTAGCGCTGTTTCTCGCGGCGGGAGAAGCGGCCTGCCATACCGGCGCCGTATGCTCCGGGGAGGGGCCGGATGAGATGTTCTGCGGCTACCCATGCTACAGCCGCTACTTTGACGACCCCGGCGAGGATTTCTGGCTGAAAACCAATACGATCATGGAGATCGGCCCGGTCGATTTCCCGGAGCTGTCCGCTTACCGGGGGGACGGCTTTCTGAAAATGAACGCCTTTGACCTCTCCCGCTGGCTGTACGGGAACATTCTGCCCAATGTGCACGCGGCGGCAAAGGGGACCGGCATCGACATCCGGACGCCCTATATGCGCCGGGAGCTCATGGATTTTGCCCTGGCTCTGCCGGTGCGCTACAAGGCGGACCGGACGATGGGCAAGATCCTGTTTCGCAAGGCGGCGCGGCGCTGGACCGGCGCGGAGATCGCGCAGCGGGAAAAGCGGGGCTTTCCCGTGCCGGTACGGCGCTGGATGCGGCTGGAGCCCTGGAAAACACAGATCACGGATGCCCTGACGGGTGAGACCGCCCGCAGAGTGCTGGACTTCGTGGACAGGGAGGGGATCCTGCGGGCGTTTTACGCCGGGGCGGACGAGACTCTCTGGAAGCAGATTTGGGAGATGTTCGTTTTGATCAGGTGGTATGATGCGGTGAAAGGGACGGCATCATGAAACATATTTCATCCTTTGACGAGGCGTATCCCGTCAAAACCTTTTTTACGGATAGGGACGACTGCCGACCCGACAGCGGCTGGAACGATGCCGGGACGCGAAACGGCATCCTGGCGGCGGCTCTCCGGGTGCCGGTCGATCGCGTCTTCTATGCGCGGGAAACCCACTCGGGCAGCGTCTTTGCGGTGACGAAGGAGCATCCGGACGGCCGGATCGCCCTTTCGGAGGAGAGCCTGCATCTGGGCAGCGCCGGGGGCTATGACGCCCTGGTAACGGATATGCCGGGCATCCTGCTTTGCATCTGGACGGCGGACTGTCTGCCGCTGTATCTGTACGACCCCGAAAAGCAGCTTGCCGCGATCGCCCACTGCGGCTGGAGGGGCATCTGCGAGAACATCGTGGGCAATACCGTCGAAGTGATGAAGCGGCTCGGGGGCGAGTCAAAACAGATGCTTGCGGCGTTCGGCCCCTGCATCTGCGGAAAATGCTATGAGGTGAGCGAGGACCTGCGCCTTCGCTATCGGGAGATCTTTTCCGCTGAGGAAATCAAGGAGCTCTTTGTCCCCAGACAAAACGGAAAATATGTTTTTGATCTCCGGGGGGCGGCCGCGATGAAGCTGCTCCAAAGCGGAGTCAGCCGGGACCGCATTCACGACACAGGGCTGTGTTCCTATGAGTCGGCGCAGTACGCCTCCTACAGACGGGACGGAAGCTCCGAACCCTTCCGGCAGACGCTCTCCGGTATCGTCCTGGGGTGAAAATACAAGAGGTAGAGGAAAAGATGAAGGAACGGGAAAAAGAACAGAACGACGGAATCTTTCGCAATTCCGCCCTGATTGCGGACAGAACAAAAAAGATGGCCCTGACCTATATCGGCAGTACCATCTGCGTGGCGGCTGTGACGCTGGCTGATTCTCTGATCGCGGGCATCAGCATCGGCCCGGAGGCGCTGGCCGCCATCGCCGCGGCCGGGCCCCTGCTCACCATTGAACAGATCCTGCACTGCTTACTGGGCTTCGGCATCGACAAGCTGATGATCCGCGAGATCGGCAAGGGAAAACGAAAGGAAGCAGACCGGATTTTCGGCGCGGTCCTGATCGCGGTCACGGTCGTCTATGTGCTGGTCTACCTCCTGCTGCTGCTGTTCGAGCGGCCGCTGCTGGAGTGCTTCATGGACGATCAGACGCTCATTGACAATGTGATCCGCTACACCCAGCCTCTGTTTGTGTCGGCGCCGTTCTTTGAGGTGTTCCTGTGCGTCGAGCGTGCTTTCCGCGTCGACGGGCGGGCGCGGTTTTTCTCCCTGCGCAGCATCATCACCAACATCGCGAACATCGTATTGGATATCCTGATGGTGACAGTCTGGGATCTGGAACTGCCGGGCCTTGCCTGGTCGTCGGTGATCAGCACCGTACTGGGTTACCTGATTACGCTCAGCCATTTCTTCCACCCCCAGCGGACGGTCACGCCCGATTTTTCCGTGATCAAATGCTGGAACGAAATGCTCTCCTATCTCAAGGAGGATCTGCGTCTGGGCGGCTCTGCAACGCTTGATGAGGTGCTGGATGCCGTGGCCCTGAGCGTGCAGACCACGGCGATCGGCTTCGTGGGCGGCTCGGGCGGACTTGCGATCTGGGCGGTGTTCAAATCCCTGCGCGGGCTCGTCCTGTCCATGGGCAACGGGGCTTCGGCCAGCGTGACCACCCATGCCGGACTGCTCAACGGCCAGAGAGACTATGACGGCGTCAGATACGCCGTGAAGAAGGGCGTGGCCATCTCTGTGACGGCGTCGCTCCTGGCGATGCTGCTTGTAAACATCTTTGCCGATGGAATCGCGGAGCTGTACCGTGTGGAAGCGGAGCTGCGGGGGCTGTGCACACCGTGTCTGCGGATCGGGTGCATCGTCTTCCCGGCCATCGGATTTCTGACGGTCATGTCCGCCTATCTGCCGGCGGTGAACAGAATTAAGCTTACAAATCTTCTCATTGTGATCCAGAAAGGCCTGACCGTCGTCTCGGCGGCGATCGGGTACAGCCTGGACATGAAGGGGTTTTACACAGCCTATGTCCTGGCGCTCTGTCTTGCGGCGCTGATTCTGCTGATCCTTCTGGCGCATGACCGGTTCTGGTTTGTGCCGGAGCGCAACCCGGAGCTGATCCAGTCCTATTCGCTCCAGCTGAAGAAGGAGCAGATCGCCGCCGTGAGCGACGACGCTGCCCGGGTGCTGAGCGGCCGCCTGTTCCCGGAGGATTTTTGCTACCGGGTCTCGCAGGTCGTGGAGGACAGTGCCGCCTATATCGCGCAGATGAACGGGGAAAGCCCTGTGCACGCGGACATCCAGATGAGACACCAGGAGGATCATGTGCAGATCATAATCATCGACGACGGGGAGGCCTATAACCCGCTCACCGAAATCGCGGAAGCGAACTGGAAGCAGCCGGGGGCGGTGGAGGCCGTGTCTGTGCTGGGCCTGAGCGCGAGGGTGAACTATGACAGGGTACTGGGACTCAACAACCTCTCTCTGGATGTGAACCTGACGGAGCAGGCAGGCGCGTGAGCGCGGGGAGCGGATGATGAAGGCGAAATATGACGACTGCCTGCAGACGGCCCCCCAGCTCAATCTTGCGGAAGCGTGGCCGGCCTCCCGGTTTCCGGACGCCGAATACCGGTACTTTCGGGACTGCGGGTGCCTGGTCTGTGCGCTCACGGTGCTGCTTCGACAAAGCGGCCTTGCGGACGCGGCACTCGACCCCTGGGTCCTGAACCGGAGGCTCATCGCCTGCGGCGCGTTTACCCCGGCTGCCGATCTGGAGCTGGAGTATGTCGAGAGGCTCTACCCCCTTGTCTACCTCGGCGCGGAGCCCTGGTCCCGGGAAGGGCTGTGCCGCGCCGCGGAGAAGGGGGAGCCGTGCCTGATCACGCTGCCCGGCGTTCACGCGGAAAACCATTTTACGGCGCTGCTGTGTCTTACCCCGGACGATGCGCTGCTGTTCGATCCGCTGTACGGGGAAAAACGCCTGAGCACCTGCGGACGCGTATGCGGGATACGGCGTTTCAGGCTTTATCCGTGAAGTTCTTGTGGAACCAGATACCGGATCTCTGATAGCCGATCTTTTCACAGAACTGATGGGCGCCTGAGCGCTTGAGGGCTGAGGCACATCCGATGGAGTCCACACCGCGGTCAAGGGCTTCCTTTTCCGCGCGCATGACAAGCTGTTCGCCGATGCCGCGGTGCTGATATTCCGGCAGGATGGCGATCCCGTTCATCTTGATGTAGCCGTGCGGGTCGTCAAAGGAGAGGACCTCGACCATCGTGATAAAGCCCACGACGATCCCGTCCTCCTCCGCCACAAAGCTGCGATAGCGGTCATCGGTGCTCATCTTTTCAAAGGTGCTGCGCACGCTCTCGTCGCTCGCTGCGGGTACGTCCAGCTCCTCCCGCCAGAGTTTTGCGACCACAGGGCAGTCTTCGGATCTCATTTCTCTGATCATTGATTATTTTTCCTTTCTGCGTTAAAATGTTTACATCATGCATCTTAGCATATTTTCCTGCCCGCGACAATTATTTTGCACCCGGCAGGAACGAAAAGAGGCAGGGCAAAAGATGAAAGACAGGCAGAATCAACTTGCGCCGTATATCCAGGCGCTGCCGGGCATCCTGCAGTATCAGGTTTTTACGAAGATCCTGCTCGGCCTGTGGCTGTTTCTGATGGGGCGGGTGTACCGCCTTCTGCTCAGCAGTACCGGCCGGGTGGCCGTGAGCACCGGGGACTTCGTTTTTCTTTTTACCCGGTGGCAGGGGCTTTTGATCATCCTGCTCGCGCTTGTCTCCCTGTATGTTTATGTGGCCCTGGACCTGAACGCCAAGGTGATCCTCAGCCGGGAGCTGCTTTCCGGGGACGGCATTTCCGCGTGGGATATCCTGAAGAGGGCGCTCCCGACCATCAAACGCTTCGTGTGCCTGGAAGGTCTGGGCGTGATTCTGTACATCGCGCTCGTTGCGCCGATCCTCGGCTTCGGCGTATCGCTGGGCATGACAAAGGGGCTGTATATCCCGACCTTCATCTCCTCCGTCATCGCGGATACGCCGCTGTACTTGGTGCTTGCAACACTGGCGGTGCTGCTGTTCCTGTCCATCGGCATTGCAAATCTTTTCATCATCCACGGCATCGTTCTGGACGATCTTTCGGTCAGAGAGGCCGGGGCGCAGTCAAAGCGGCTGATCCGGGAAAACTGGAAGGATTATCTCAAGCAGAACATCCTGCTCCTTCTCGTGTTCGCCGTGCTGCTTGCGGCGGTCGTCCTGGTGCTGCTTGTGCTGCCGCTTGCGCTCATACAGCTGCTGCCCCTGTCAGCCAGCGTCCGGCGGGCGCTGACGGTTTTCTTCGTCACATCGGGCGTGTTCCTGTCGCTGCTGGCGGATCTTTCCGCAACACCCCTGTATCTGATGAAGATGACGGAGCTGTTCTATGAATACAAAAAAGTGCCCCCGATCCCGTTTAGTCTCCGGGAGGAGAGAAATCACAAGCTCACGGTTCTGGGCATCGTGATCTGGCTTCTGGCGACGCTGGCTTTGACCGTCTACCTGACGCAGCAGTTTGATGTGCTGTTTCCGCAGGACAGCACGGTGCGGATCATCGCGCACCGCGGCGGCGGAACCGAAGGCGCGGAGAACACGGTCGCGGGCATCAAAAAAGCCTGGGAAGTCGGGGCCTACGGCAGCGAAATCGACATCCAGCGCACAAAGGACGGCTGTTACGTCCTGAACCACGACGGAAACTTCCAGCGCGTGGCCGGAGAGAAACGCAAGCCGGAGGAGATGACGCTGGAGGAGATCAAAGCCCTGCGCGTGGACGGCGAATCCGTGCCGACCCTGGAGGAGACCCTGGAGGCAAGCAGGGGAAAGGGCGTTTTGTTCGTGGAGCTGAAAGGGGATACCGCCGATCAGCAGATGGCGGACGACGCGGTGAAGACTGTCAGGGAATACGGCATGGAAGAGGAGTGCGTCCTGATCTCCCTGAAATATGATCTGATCGACTATATCGAACGTACATACCCCGAAATACAGACCGGCTATCTGACCTTTGCCTCCTTCGGCGACACGGCAAAGCTCAACTGCGATTACCTCGCCCTGGAGGAGGAATCGGCCAGCGCGGATACCATCTCCGCCATCCATAAGCAGGGGAAAAAGGCGCTCGTATGGACGGCTAACGAGAAAAACGCACAGAAGCATTTCCTCTGCTCCATGATCGACGGCCTCATCACCGACAATATCTCGCAGGCAACCTCACTGCTTGCGCAGATGCGGGAGAGGTCGGACCTGCAGCGCATGATCGACGGCATCAAGGAATTTTTAAGCTGACGGATTCAGAGAACAGGAGGAGACTTATGAAAAAACTGTTGGTGTGGCTCCTGGCGGCAGCGGTCTGCCTTTCGGCCGGGGCGTCCGCATGGGCCGAGAAACCGGCTTCCTGGGACATCATTGAAAAAATCGTCGTGCTTTACGGCGCGGAGGGCGAGTCTGCGCGCGACAGGATCATGGAGCTGCTGGGGCAGCTGGAGGAGGTCGACGCCTCCGCGGCGGAGAAATGGGCAAAGATCCTGTATCTCTGGTATGACAGGGACCTGACCGTGAACGAGGATGTCCTGCCCGACGGTCTGCCGGACACGGATGAACTGTGCATGGTCGCCCTGGGATTCCAGCTCAACCCCGACGGCAGCATGCGCGACGAGCTTATCCACCGGCTTGAGACGGTGAAGCGCAGCGCACAGAAATACCCCAACGCGCTGATCGCCTGCACTGGCGGCGGCACCGCGCGGGACAACCCCACCGCCACGGAGGCCGGAGAGATGGCAAAATGGCTCCGCGAAAACGGCGTCGATCCCGCCCGCATCCTGGTGGAGGACCGCTCCCAGACCACGGCGCAGAATGCAAAGTTCACCCTGGACATGCTGAAAAAGGAATGCCCGCAGGTGACGAAGCTCGCCATCATCTCCAGCGATTATCACATCGAAACCGGCAGGCTGCTGTTTGCGGCGGAGTGTGTTCTGCGAGACGAGGCCGACATGGAAGTTATCTCCAACGCGGCATGGAAGGCACCTTCCGGCACGCTCTCTCCCATGTTCCAGGCGGGCGCGCTCATTGAGCTGCTGGGGGATAAGCAGACGGCTTTCGACATCTATTATGAAACCTATGACATTCACGAGCTCCTTGCGCTCGACTGAGCAATACAGACAGGCGGTGCCGGTATGCAGACAGCATTTGAAAACGGAACGCTCACCCTGTACCTGACAGGGCATGTTGACTCCACAAATGCCCCGGAGCTGGAAGGCGAGATCCGGAAAGCCAGGGAAGAGCTGGACCGGCTGCTCCCGAAAACGGACAGCCTGCTGTTTTGAGCTATATCTCATTGGAGGATATATGGAGAAAGTCAGAAAAAGGATCCGAACGAAAGAACTGTTGGCGCTGCTCATTGTTGTACTGCTCTTTTTCCTGCTCCGGTATGCGTTTCTCGAAGTCGTTACAAAAGCCAGCGAGACAAGAGAGAATGAGATGCTGGAGCTCAATATGAGCACCATAATGGATGTCGTGGCGGATGTAAACACAAAGCGGGAGACGGCAATCGTCACAATCTCCGAAAACGTGAACGCAGGTATCCGCATGATGGTCAATTTCCTGAAGGAATTTGCCGGGGAAAACGGGTACGACGGCCCGCGCACGTTTTCCGACGGCGTTGTGGCCGAGCTTGAGGGAGAGCACGTCCGCTTTCCGGAGGGCTATCGGGGCCTTGAAAAGCAGGTGACGCGGGAGATCATCGAGGAGAGCCTCAAAAGCGGGGCCGTGATGACCTGCAAGGTAACGGCGGATGAGGAGCTGAGGCGCTCCCTGAAAAGGGCGGAATCGGAGGAGTACGTGACCGACGCGGATTCCGACAGCTATTTTCTGTCCTTCGGGGAAATCGCGCAGGATATCATCTATGTGGACATCCTGTCCGAGCGGGAATACCGGGCCTATCTGCAGCGCTGCACACAGATCGTCAATGAAGCGCTTGAAAGCTCCGACAGCTCTTTCGGCGGCATCACGCTGATACTGCGGGAGAGCAGCGGAGAGAGAACGCTTTTACGACAGTACGGCACAGATACGGCGTATGAGACGCTGGCCTCCCAGAATATGATCGAGCAGATGATCCGTGATGAACAGCCTGTCGTCTCCATGGACGGGGAGGACTACAACTGCGCCTATTTGCGCATCGAGCCGAGCCGCTCCGATGAGGAACCGCTTGTTTCCGTTCAGATGATCCCGCGGAACTCTCTCCGGAAGGAAAACGCGCCCCGCGTGCTGCTGCTGGAGCTGGTGATGGTGATTATCATGACCTCCTTCACCGTTTATATGACCGCCGTCCAGCGGGCCATGGCAGAGCAGGAACTCAGCAAAGAGACCAGAAACCACTACAGCCCGAAGAGAATGCGCAAGCGCATGATGAAAGCGGGCACGCTGTGCGTCGTGATCACCTTCGCATTTGTGCTGCTTGTGGAATCGGTAGGCCTTATGTACTCGGAGCTCAGAAACGGCAGAGCCATCCTGAACCTGTTTTCCAGACAGCTGGAGAGAAACAACGAGGAAGAATCCAGGCAGATCAGGGAGGAAGAGGAGGAGTGGATCGTATACTACGGGGAGAAGCTTGCGCTGCTCCTGTCCGAATATCCTGCGCTGAACACGCGTGAAAAACTCCGGGAGACCAGGGAGATCATCGGGGTCGAAACGATCACGCTGTTCGACTCCCGGGGAAGGCAGACCCTGTGCAGCGGCGATTACACCGGCTTCCGGCTGGACGATGAGGACTATCCCGCGCTGTACGATTTCAGACGCCTGCTTTACGGCGTGCCGAGCATTATCCATGAAGCGGCGAAGGATCCTATTACGGACCTTGAGCGGCAGCAGATCGGCGTAACGATGCCGCTTCAGGAACATGACACCATGCACGGCGCGCTGATCATGACCCTTCTGCCGACGAGGACCGCAAAAACCGGCGATACCGACAGCACCGGCATGCTCAGTTCCGCAAGCGGTACGATCTGCTTTGCGGCAGATTCTTCCGATGGCGTCATCGTATACTCCAGCAAACCCGGCATGACCCGAAAGCTTATCAGCGAATGCGGCCTGCCGGAGGACAGCCTGCGGGACAGCATTGTGGATTTCGTGAAGATCTCGGACAGCGACTACCTGATGATTTCAAGCCGTGAGGGCAAGAGCGTGTGCTACTATGCCGCCGGAACGGAAACCGTGTTTGGCCGTATGCTCCAGGTCGGCGCGGTCATTACCCTGATTTTTGCCGCAGCACTGGCCCTGCATATGGCGTTCCTTCTGCATGGATATAATGAAGAAACGTTCCGGGAGTGGGAGAAGCTCCGGGGAGAAGAGCGTGAACGCATCAATCAGCGCTATGTCAGAATGAAGGACAAATACAGCACGGAAGAGAGCGGGCAGAAGCAAACCTTCCTCAGCAGGCTGTGTTTTCTGATCGGCTGGGATCGCAGGACTGCCGGCGGCAAAGCTGCCATCGTGCTTCACTTCGGCCTGATCATCCTCATCCTGTGCATCCTGGCGATCCTGCACAAGAGGCTCCTGCCGAACGAAAGCTACGGCACCATGTTCAGCTTTTTCATGGGCGGCAGATGGATGAGAGGCTTCAACCTCTTCAGCCTGTGCGGCATTCTGCTGCTGATCTCCATCGCCTACCTCATCAACGTCGTATGCAACCTGCTGGTGAAGCTGACCGACAATGTGTTCTCCGACAACGGGGAGACGGTGATCCGTCTGCTCTACAGCTGCGTGCGGTATATCACGGTCATCGCCGTGCTCTACTTCGGCCTGGAGTATCTGGGCTTTTCGACCGGCACGATCATTGCCTCGCTGGGCATCCTGTCCCTGGCAATTTCCCTGGGCGCCCAGGATCTCATCAAGGACATTCTCGCGGGCCTTGCCATTGTCTTTGACGGCAGCTTCCACATCGGCGATGTGGTGGAGATCGAAGGCACGGAGGGCGTCGTGAGAGAGATCGGGGTGCGCGCGACGAAGCTCACGGTGGAGGGCAACAATACCCTCTATATCAACAACCATGAGATCGGCAGCATCCTCAACAAGTCCAGAGAGCTGTCCGAGTTCAAACTCGACCTCCGTGTCCCCGCGGACGAGTCGCTGATCCGGATCGAGGAAATCCTGAAGCGCGAGCTGCCCAAAATCGGCGAAAGAAACAGCAAAATTGTGGAAGGCCCGTTCCTGTACGGCGTGACGGGCCTGTCGGGCCTCACCTACAAAGCGAATACGAGAATCATTGAGATTTCCATCTGGGGCAAGCTGGATGAGCAGGACCGGGAAGAGATCGGCGTTTACCTCAAACGGGAGATCAGCCTTCTCTTTGAGCGGGAAGGAATCGCTCTGCTGTAAAACCGTTCGTTCAATAGACAGG
>ODAI012599682.1_pt1 | contig 15121 bp, 13 predicted proteins | sample 1539321 | NCBI WGS metagenome assembly ODAI01 (sample SAMN02144231, study PRJEB22623) | gut metagenome | biome: sheep rumen | host: Ovis aries | place: New Zealand
AGGCCTTTCTCAAGTCCTTCCTCCACCTTTGCCTTTCCGCGCAGATAGGTCTGGCTCTCATAGTAAATCTTGTCGAAGCCAACGCCCAGTGCCTTGTATGTCTCGTCGAAACCGGCATACACCCATGAGTTCATCTTTTCCCACAAGGCGCGCACCTCGGCATCGTTCTGCTCCCATTTCACCAGCATTTCGTGAGCCTCCTTGATGAGCGGAGCCTCCTGCTTGGCTTTCTCCTCGGCCTTCTCGGCATCCATGCCCTCGGCGATGTACTGCTGCTGCAGTTCCTTAATCTCCTCGCGGTAGTGCTTGTCGAAGAGCACATAATAGTCGCCGATGAGGTGGTCGCCCTTCTTTCCGCTGCTCTCTGGTGTCTCGCCGTTGCCCCATTTCAGCCATGCGAGCATCGACTTGCAGATGTGAATGCCTCGGTCGTTGACGATGTTTGTCTTCACCACGCGGTTGCCGTTGGCCTGCATTATCTGTGCGAGCGACCATCCGAGGAGGTTGTTGCGCACATGTCCCAGGTGGAGCGGTTTGTTGGTGTTTGGCGATGAATACTCTACCATTACCAGCGGACTGTCCTGCGTTGCCTTCTTATATCCGAAGTCGGCATCGGCATTGATGTCGTTGAGCAGACCTATCCATGCCTCCTGCGACACCACGAGGTTGAGGAATCCCTTAACCACATTGAAACTGGCCACCACCGAAGTCTCCTTCAGCAGCCTTTCGCCTATTTCCTGCGCTGTGTCTTCTGGTTTTTTCTTTGATGTTTTGAGGAACGGGAACACTACGAGAGTAAGATTACCCTCGAATCCTTCCTTAGTGTTTTGCAACTGAACCATCTTCTCGGGCAGTTCTGCGCCGTAGAGTTCCTTCACTGCCTTCAGTACGGCAGCGGTTATCTCCTTATGAATATTCATCTTCTACCTTTTATTTTATAATGTGGGTGCAAAGGTAATAAAAAAAAGAAATATAACAAAAAACTTCGGAAAGGACTTGCTGCCCTTCCCGAAGTATGCTGTTGTTATGTGCGTGGATTAAATCTCGTCGAAGAAACCTTCCTCGAAGCCTAAATCCTTCTCCAGTTCTTTCTGGAATGCCTTGTCGTCGCCGAGTTTCTTGCCAATCTCAGATTTCTCTGCTGCCTTTGAGAAAGCCTCGAACTGTTCACCGACATCTTTATATTCCTTAAGTTTGTCCATCATCTCAGTGGCCATCTTAAGTTTTTCTTCTTCGCTAGCGTTCTTTTCCTTTTCCTGCATGTCTTTCATTGTTACAAGTAAAGGCTTAGCGGCCTTCATAACGGTCTTGAAAGCGTCTTTCCACTGTGCCTCTGTCCAGTTAGCACCGTCTTTAGTAGCGCTTTCAACAAGTGCCTTGAGGTCACCAATGCTTACGGTAGCCTCTTCTGCTGCTTCCTTGACTTCTGTGGCGGCTTCAGCGGCAGCGTCGGCAGCCTTAGGTGCTGAGTTTGTGCATGCTGCAAAGAACAATCCCATAGCCATGAGGGACATGCTTAATAATACTTTCTTCATTTTCTTTAGTTTTTAGGGGTTAATAATTTGGTTAATTAATATAATGTGTTGAATTTTATTCTACCTTATCGTCTTCACCACTTCGTAGTTATGAATTGCCGCAGAACAGCCTTTTTCATCTCCATGTCTTTAGTGTCGATGAAGGTATTCCATAATAAGGTGAAAAACTGCCAATGTTTAAGTAAAACGCAATCGATTATAACAATCGCTTGCAAATATAGGTAAAAAAACAATACGTTCCAAGATTTTTGACGAAAATATAAATCTTTCTTTAAAATAATAGTGCTTTTCTTGTAGTTTTAGAAAAGAATAATTATCTTTGCGGCATCGCTTGTTGGCCATAAAGGGCAATGCAGGCGATCTTATATAAGAAAGACGTTTTCGAACGTCTGTCATTGTGGAACACGAATCTCGCAAGTTCTTAACCCACAGCAGGCAGATGGCAACGAAGCGTCTGCGTGGTACGTTTCTACAATCCAATGACTTCCGCCATTGGTAATAAGCATGTATATACGTACTGGCGTGGGCTAACTGCGTTGTCTATCCTGTGTGGGTTGGGCAATGCGAGAGCCTGTGTTCCCGGGATAGGCTGAGAACAGACACCTACGCCTTTTTTTATGTAAGCCACGAAATCTGGAAACCAGAATTGCCTCTATTTGGGTGTCTTATAGGCATTTGCACTAACCTATATGACTAAAATTATTATTAACTCACGCGACGAACTCATTTGTATAGAACCTGAACTGATCGCTGTTGTGCAAGCCAATGGTAATTATTCACGGGTTGTGTATATCAACAAAAAGGAAATTAACTTGACTTTGGGTATCAGTAAGGTCGAAGAGATGCTGAAATCTAAGAAAGGCACAAGCAAGTTTATAAGACTGGGTCGTAGTATCATTGTCAATCACTCTTATTTGCATAAAATCGACCTGTTGCGGCAGATGCTCGTTCTGTCTGACAACGGTGCGAATGAGATACGTGTCAATTTGTCTAAGAAAATAATAAAACCTTATAAAGAAGCAGTCGTAGAAAGTATTAACATTAAGAACAAAAGATGCAAAGAATAATACTAGGAAAAGAGGGAGACCAACCTTTTAAAATTAAAGGGGAGATGGTAAGCCGTAAACATGCGGAAATAGTAATTGACAATAACAACGTATGGACATTAAAAGATTTGGAGTCAGCCAACGGAACGTATATACGCGACGAAAACACAGGAGAAATGAAGCAAATATCCTGCATGACAATCAAGCCTATGTCATTTGTATGTTTAGGTCCCGATAACTCCAAAGGGTGTGGCTTTTATGCTCGTCAGGTGTTGAATCCAGGTAATTATGATGAGGAACTGGAATATATGAATGAGAAGGAAGACGAGTTTGATCAAATAGAGGATACTTTGTCCAAGAGAAAAACCTATATTGAGATAGGGCTTCGTGCCGGTCTCTTCGCTGTGTTCGGTGTACTTTCTTTCTTGATATTCCCTGGCGAAAGCAGTACAATCAATTTTGTCCGTTTGGGCTTCACCAGTGTGATTTCGCAAACGATACCATTCTTTTTTGACTTAAACAAGAAGAAGAAAAGGCTGAAAGAGAAAAGAGAGCGTTTTCACCATTGCCCCAACCCATCATGTTACCATAAAATGAAGACTGAGGAAATAAGGTCTATGGATTGCAGTAAATGTCACTGTAAGTAACTATAAAAACAATAATATTATGAAAAGATTATCTATGATTATGCTGGCGCTTGCGTTTATAGTAGTCAGTGTGCAAGCACAAAAAACCTATGTACTTTTAACTGGTATTAATAACTATGGCATGGAGGAGGAAGCCAACCTCAAATATCCGGTGAAGGACGTAAAAGAACTAAAGCAGGTGTTCAAGAACCAGAAGTACACCGTTGCTTCTCTGACGGGGAAATATGTTACCCCGCAGAACATTCAGGAGAAACTGGATGCAATAATAAAGTTGGCAAAGCCTGCCGACAGGATAATATTCTTCTTCTCCGGACATGGTGGTAGCGGGGCTGTGGCTTGCTATCAGGGCGCTCCTCTTTTCTATAACGATTTAGTAAATATGCTTTCAAAGGCAAAAACCAATCAGATTTTTTGCTTTATTGATGCTTGCCATTCTGGAAGCGCTCTTAGTGCCACATTGGCAGGGAATGCCAACCTCAATGGTGCCAAGCCAGTGTTTATTACGGCATGTCGCCCAGAGGAAACGTCTGCCGACATGGCACTAATAGAAAACGGTCTTTTCACTCAGGCTGTTCTGAAGGGACTTCGTGGCAAGGCTGACGAGAACAGAGACCGCATGGTTACTTTGGTTGAACTCTTCAAATATGTACATAGAGACATTGCGTCAAAGATGACTAGATTCCCTGCTGATGCGCAGATGCATCCGCAATTAATCGGATCCACATCATTGTATAATACGGTAATCGCAAAGTGGTGATTTTGGTCAGCGAAACGAAGATGTTCGTCAACAAACCCCTGAGTGGTCATCAAGGAAGGCGAAAAACACTTTGAAAAAGTTTTGCTGCGTATTAACTTTGCATCAGTAATCACATTAAAATCATTGAATTATGGAAACAAAGAAACAAAACATTCCAGCAGGAAAGAAAGGTGGAAGAAATCCGTTCGGTAATATTGCTTTATCAGCAGGTGGATTAACAGTAGGAGCCGCAGTGACAGAGGCCGTTAACAAGTGGAGAAGAGAACATCCACAAGCATCTGACATGGAAAGTGACGAGAAAGCCCAGAATAATTCTGAGATTATCGAAGAAGAGAAGGTGGCTCAGAACACAGAGGATGAGAACAAGGCTCAGCAGGAGCAGAATCCTGAAGAAAACAATGTGCCTGACGAGCCGCAGCCAATAGACCCCAACGAGCCACAAAAGCCAGAAGCGACAGAGCATGCTGCAGAGGAGCCTCTTGACCCAGAAGCACAGAGAATAGCAGAAAGTGAGGAGATGGACCCTGTTGACGACAATTACGTTTCTTTCATGAATGTCGGAGAGCACCGCACTCTCTATACAGAGAACGGTGAGGTTGATGTCTTCAGCATTGAAATCAACGACCCCCAACTGGCAGGCTATCCCTTTATGATTGCAGACACTGATGGCGATGGGTTCTACGACTCCGTTCTATTGGCAGACGGCAGCCCCGCGAATATCATTTTGGGCGAAGGATCTGATGCTCCGACGTTAGACTCCTTCTTGGCTATGGCACGTATTTCAGAGAGCGACTTGGAAGAGATGCACGAAACAGGCGGCGGACATCTCGAACCCGATGCCAATAATGATTTCGCTCAAATCAACGACGACCCTACAAAAGACATGTTTGACGAGCACGGAAATAATGTTACCGGCGAGCAAATAGCACAAAACGAGCAGCCTGCTACAGAGCCTGCTACGGATGTCGATGATGAAGATGAGGCCTATTATATTGCATTGCTCACCCAACTTCTTGAAGAAGATGATGAGGAGGAGGAAGAGCAGGAAGTCGTGGTGATTGATGACCCAGAAGACGAAAATGAAGAAGATGGCAGTGACTCGGAAGACGAGGTAGAGGAAGACTTCGCATAAATAAAACAAGTTAAACTTCAATATCATAGTATTATGAGCACAACAAAAGACAATATACTGGGAAATGTAACCCTTCTTGGAGGAAAGGTTTATAGGATTATGGACAAAGCCGTCATGGGCAAAACATATACTATAGTATGTGAGAAATGTGGCAAGTCTTTCACTACTACCCCGAAGCAACTAAAAGGTAACATCGAGAAATGTCCTTATTGCAAGGCGGTCTATGGCTACAACGCAAAGAAAGGAGTAGTTAAGCAAACAGTAAAAACCCAAACAGAAGAGGCGAAGAGTGATGAAAGTGCTCCTGACACAGGAAAAATAAAATTGAGAAATGTCCTTAAACACCCAGGCATTTTAGAGTGGGGCGGACTGTTTTTCAAGAAAAAGGCACTGCTTCACATTGGCAAGAATACAATAGGACGTAAGGATGACAGAGAACCCTCGGAAATATCTTTCAGTGATGAATACATGAGCCGTAAATCTGTTGAGATTGATGTTGAAAAGGACAACAACACTGGCGGTTACAGGTTCAAACTGACTGTTCTGAGAGCATCAAACCCGGTAATCGTTGGCAGCAACCAGTTGATGGTGGGCAACAGTATCTACTTGAATTATGGCGACACCATTAAGTTGGGCAACACGGTAATTACGTTTAAGGAAGGAAAGAAATGAACATCAGGTTAGGACAGGCATATTCGTTCCATCAACTGGGACAGAGAGGCAATCAGGAGGATGCCCGTTGGCCCGATACCGACAAACCGTCTCTTGAGCAGCGATTCTTCGTGGTGTGCGACGGTGTTGGCGGCAACGAAGGAGGTGAGATAGCGAGCCAAACGGTTTGTGAGTCTTTCGGGGCTTCTCTTTCCCTATTTAATCTTGATGAGAACTTCAGCAATGAGGACTTCAGCCAATGCTTTGACAGGGCATACGACTCTCTGGATAAGGCAGCGGGTCGTGGCAACCATGATATGGCGACAACTCTCACACTCGCAGTTTTTCATGGGGGCGGATGCACCTTGGCACACATCGGCGACAGCAGGATTTATCACGTACGTCCCTCTGAAGGAATAATATACCGAAGTGATGACCATTCACTGGTCAATCAGATGGTTCACTCGGGAATAATAACACCGGAAGAGGCCGAAAGACATCCACAGAGAAATGTTATAACACGCTATATGGGACCCGTCGCAGAAGACCAAAGCAGATGCATGGCAACAGTACTAAAAACCAAGGATATAGAAAAGGGCGACTATTTCCTGCTCTGCACCGATGGGGTACTACACAATATGTCTGACGAGCAAATTCTGAACTTGCTTAGGAACAGTATGCCTGATGAGCAAAAAATGCGTGAAATGGCACAGCGATGCGCTGACAGCAGTGATAATAACACTGCTTGTCTGATTCGTGTAGATGACGTCGCCATGGATGAGAATGAGGTCTCACATGCATTACACGAAGATTCTAACGACACTCGCAAGGCATCTACAGAATATCTGAGCATAGAAGAAATAGAGTCTGTTCAGCAACCTCATAAAGAGGGGGTGTTTTCAAGAATAATAAAAAGAATATTTCAATAAACGAGCAGAAATGAGAACAAGGAATTTCATCATATTAACAACAATACTCTTTGTATTGCCATTTACCGCCTGCGCTCAGAAAAAACAAGGCGGCAAGACAACGGTTGCCGCAAAGAAAGACACTCTTACCATCCTCACAGAGAAGGCAGAAGCAGGTGACGCTGCTGCTCAGAACACTCTCGGAACATGGTACTATCAGGGCAAAAATGTTGACAAGAGTTATGATACTGCATTCGCATGGTGGAAAAAGTCGGCAGACCAGGGGAATGCCTATGCCATAGGCAATCTGGCGATGTGCTACCAACTGGGTAATGGCACGAAGAAAGACTCTGTCATGGCGGTCGGCCTGTATAAAAGTGCCATCAAGAAAGGGAATACAGAACTCATAAAGCAGCACGAGAAACTGGCGGAGAAGAAGGAAAACACATTCAGTAACATGCTGATGTACGACCTTTACAACACAGGAACTGGTGTAAAGCACGATGCCGCAAAGGTCGCTTTCTATCTGGAACATACGGCAGAAATGGGGAACACTGAACAGCAATATCGTCTCGCTCTTCATTATCTGAACAGCAACCAGGCAGACAAGGCTGCCGAATGGTTCAATGTTGCAGCACAAAATGGCTCTGTGGGGGCCACATACTATAGCGGGTATCTGCTGCACCAGGGAATGGGTGTTGCACAAGATAAGGAAAAGGGAATTGCCTTAATGAAAAAGGCTGACGAGAGTGGCTTTATCGCTGCAACAAGCCAACTGGGAAGAATATTCTATGAAGGCGATGGTGTCGATGTTGACTATACGCAGGCAGTGAAGTATCTTAAAAAGAGCGCTGCGCAGAACGGCAACTCGCAATGGCTTCTCGGCTTGTGCTACCTCCGTGGAAACGGCGTTGCTCAGGACTACTATAAGGCTGCACAGTGGCTGGCAGAGTCGGCATTGTCGCATGAGAAAGAGTTCAACGAACTGCTAAAGGAGGACAATGAGGGGGCTTTTTCACAGTACCTCATGGGACTGAAGCATTACTATGTCAATAAAGACTACGAAGCGGCCATCGAGTGTTTTAAGAAAGTAGAGAAAGCCAAAGTAGCAGAGGGCAAGACCATGCAGGCTATATGTCTGGCAAATGACAACTATACCAAGAATAATGCTAAAAAGGCAGCAAAACTGTTAGAGAAAGCCTCTGCAGCAAGTGCTGTCGCCAACTACTATCTCTCTACTCTTTACGAGAATGGCAAGGGAGTGAAGAAAGACGAGGCGAAGGCTTTAGAACTACTCCAGAAGGCTGCTGATGACGACATCGCATACGCTCAGTGCAAACTCGGCGACATGTATATGATGGGAAGAGGAGTGCCTAAAGACCTTGTCAAGGCAGCCACGTTATACCTTCAGGCAGAGAGTTTGAGACATTTAACCCCGGAGTCAGCCAAGAATCTGGCCCAGTGCTACACTAAGAAGATATCCTCTATACCAGATGTTGACCAGGCAGATAAGAGAATAAAGCAGTTGCAGGGGATAAAAGACAATGATCGACTCCTCACTTTATTAAATAAACTGTCAAAATGAATAATCAACTAATAAAATACTAACCTTATGAGTTATTGGGTAATTATACTGATTGTTGCTGTTATAGCAGGTGTAATAAAATTCCTCTCTATAAAATTGGAGGAAACGGAAAATGAAACAGTACGAACCTTTTCCTTCATCGGTCTCTTGCTTGTCGGAGCATTAATCATTTTCTTTTATTTCAAAGGATGCAATGATAAAATGGAAAGAGAAAACCAAGAAAGACAGGAAAGAATGGAGGAAGACCGTCGAAAAATGGAATTACAGAGAAAAGAACTCTTTAAAAACAACGATGCATCAAAGACAAAAAGATATTACGATAGTTTGGCTGCTGTTAATTCGTCAAGAAAGAAATAGGCGTCTCATATCATGCAGTAGAGTGAGTCTTCAAAACATTAATACGGCGGTTTGAAAAAAAAAAGATATTATGGCAAATGATACAAAACAATACGAGTATGTGCTTCCTGTAGGGACAGTGCTAAGGAGCAGCGGCAGCGGCGACGGGAAGGAACGCAATTATACCATCGAACAGGTAGTCAATGGCGCGCCTTTGCGCAAGGGACAGAAAATCAAGGCTGACGACGATGTAAGACCAGTGCTGGGACAAGGCGGTTTTGGCATCACTTACCTTGCATCGCGCGAGATTAAAGACGGAAACATAAATCTGGGAACTGCTTATTATGCCATTAAGGAGTTCTTCGTGAAGTCAAGTTGCTATCGTGAGGAGGGCAGCGTGACGATGCAGTACTCTCCTGCTGCTGAAAAGGATATCAGGGAAAACCTGAAAGACTTTAAAGAGGAGGCAAACCGATTGAAAGAGATATGCAAAGGTAACCCAAATATAGTTAATGTGAATGAGGTGTTCGAGGCAAATGGAACAGCATATTACGTGATGGAATTCCTTGAAGGCGAGAGCCTGCGCAGTCTGGTGAAACGAACAGGCCCTCTCTCTGAGGGAGTAGCCCTGTCGTACATACGTCCTATTGCCGAGGCCGTGAACTATATCCACACTCAGCATCGGCTGCTCCATCTTGACATCAAGCCAGACAACATCATGCTGAGAACATCGGCGGATGGACAGCAGACCGACCCGGTGCTGATAGACTTTGGTGTGTCGGTCCACTTTAACAAAAAAGGTGAATTGACAACGACTCATACCAGTGTTGGGGTGTCTGAAGGGTACTCTCCTCAGGAACAGTATGGAGGAGTGGCAAAGATTGTGGCAGACAGGAAACGAGCACATGACGACGGATTCACTAACGTCTCTTTGATTCCATGTGAAGTGGATGTCTATGCACTTGGTGCCACCTTATATTATATATTGGTGGGGACTAATCCATACGGTGCGTTCTCGATGACAACAGAAATAGTAAAGGCAAAACTGCCACGGACACTGAGCGACAAGACACGTCAGGTAATTATCGATGCCATGCAGCCAGTGAGCAGCAATCGTACGCAGACAGCAGCCGATTTCCTGAAAGGGTTTGAGGACAGATACACTCTCCCCAAAGGCTTTGTGCTGAACAGTCCGCACGCTAATTATCTCATAACGGAAATCCAGAAGGAAACGGATTACTACATTCAGTATGGCGCCGTTATTTATTCTGGCAAGAACGAGTCTCATTCAGGCAACACTACGAAGACACAAAGATACGTCGTCTTCGAACGGTTTAACAAGAGGATGTACCGCCGAATGAAAGACGAGTCGGTAATGGCGGACGAGGCGACGCATAAATGGCATGCAGAAAAAGAGGAGTTCTTCAAGGCCTGTGTAAAGCATACGGGTCTTAAGGAAATTGGAGAAAACGAGATAATCGGGGGTATCCTCGTACGTGAGTTTTTCTCTGGAAACGGCACGAACTATGCCGTCGTGAAGCACGGATGGAAGCCAATGTCTCCGTTTTCCCGTCTTATTAATGACATTGCCGAACACCTAAATATAAACAAGAAAAGATATGGAATAGGCATTGCAGCAGCGTCTCTTGCTGCACTCCTGGGCTACGGCATCCACTACGGCGTATCCACATATTCACAGAACAAAGAGGCTGAAAGAGAAAAACAACTCAAACTAAGCGCAATGCTAACGTCTGCCATCGAACGCAACGACAGTCTTGCCCTTCTGAAATTTGCTGGAGAGGACTCTGTCCGCGCCTACATGCCTCTCGCCAGCATCTTCCTGAACGCCAATGATACAGTAAAGGCTCGGCATTATGCTGAATTGGCATTAAAGCAAAAACAGAATGAAGAAGAGGCAAAAACTTTGTTGGCTAATACAGAAAACTTTAGCAAGTTAAGAAATACTGCCTCAGTAAGTTCTCTTTCTGCAAAATCTGAATCCATAACTAAATTGGAAACCCAGATTGACAATATTTTAGCGATGGATAAAAACAAATATACAGAACAAGACAAATATAGTGAATATCTTAATTCTTTGATTCAAGCATGCACGCTTAATGAAGAGTTGAAACGTAAATCAAAGGATAGTGGTGTGACGTGTAAGAGTTTTGATGAACAAATAAAACAAAAAGTGCAGGCAGAATATATAACCAACCTTGCTGCCGTAAAGAATGAATACTTGCCAGCCACGGCGAAGATGGCATGTAATGAATATATTAACCAGATAAAATCAAAAGCAAATGGATATTATTAATCTTAATACAAGTAAAGCAATTCTTTTAATATTTGTCCTTTTTGCATGTTCAATTTGTAAAGGTCAAGGGTGTTATAAGGAAACGCGCAATAATGCTATAAGTACTTTCAGCCAGAAAAACTTCAAACGCGCAAAGCAGGTATTTAACGCAGCGAAGTCGTGTCCGGACAAACCCGTAAAGAATGATTTGAATTACTGGATAAGTCGTTGCGATAAGGCAATGAATCCAAGAACGCAGACAACTGAAATGTCGTTTGCCCAGAAAATGTCGCAATATGTTTCACACGGTGAATTTGCAGAGGGACTAATGGCGGTTGTTAGAAAAAAAGACGAAGATGCCTTTACAGTAATGAGTAATTACGACAATCCTTGGGAACATATACCAATGATTGGCTATATAAATACTAATGCAGATTTAGTAATTCCGTGTAAGTATGTAAACTTAGAGTATTATACTCCCCCTGTCGGTGATGACAGTAATACTTCCCAAGGCTACGGTTACAATAAATTTTACGAAGGTGTTGCTCTTGTTGTCAGACCTGAGGATTTTATGGCTGGTTATATTGATAAGACAGGAAAAACGGTAGTTCCTTTTAAATTTGCAGGAGGGCAACAGTTCTCCGAAGGTTTGGCTGCTGTCGTAGATGGAGAGTGGCTTTCTTCGGAAGATTTAGTAGACGTTCGTAGACCCCTTAAATACTTTATTGACAAACAGGGTAATCGGGCATTCCCTGGAATATATTATCGAACAAGCAATTTTCACGATGGCATGTGTGCTGTACAGACAGACTCACTAAGTGGATGGGGTTTTATAAATAAGGAGGGGAAAATGGTTATAAAGTGTCAATACAGTGATTTCGTAGATTTCAAAGATGGTATGGCGGTTGTGTTTTCTAAGCAGGAAATGTTCGAATGCGCATTAATAGACAAGACTGGGTCTTTGGTTGAAAATTTCAGTTTCCGACCAGAGTACTTGACAGATTTCAAGTTAGACAAGTGTATCTCTTACTATACTTATTACAAAAACCATGAATGTTGTTTTGCTGCTTTAAAACAATATGAGAAACGTCATTTGGACGAAAACGGTATTTGGAATCCAAGTAGTAACAAAGAGGCAAAATATTCATGTCAATTGGGCGACATATATAAAGAAGGGCTGGGGGGTGCCGTAAAGAATAACGACGTAGCAGTTCAATACTATGAAAAGAGTGCGAAAACAGGACATCCCCTTAGTTATTTCAAGTTGGGTTATCTTTATGCAGAACTTAAGGAGTATGAGAGTTCAAGGGCATATTACCAGAAACTTATAGATGCCGAGTCAAAGCAAGAAAAGAAGACGTATTCTGCTTCTGCATTGTTTAATGTAGGCTTACAATACTACAATGGACAGGGAACAGAAAAGAATTATCGAATCGCTCTCGACTACTTCCAACGTGCAAAGGATGCTGGTGGGAAGAGTGATTGTGACGACATGATAAAAAAATGCAAAGAAAAAATCGAAAATTTATAAATCATATAAAGTTATCAATAATTATGAAAAGAATTTCTATTATGTTGCTATTATTGGCAACGATACTGTGTTGTGATGCTCAGAGTTGTTACAAAGAATCACGTAGCGAAGCGATAAACACGTTTAGTCAAAAGAATTTCAAACGTGCAAAGCAGATATTTAATGCGGCAAAGTCGTGTCCAGACAAACCCGCCAAGAACGACTTGAATTACTGGATAAGCCGCTGCAATAAGGCAATGAATCCCAAGACCCAGGCTGCCGAAATGTCTTTTGCTCAGAAGATGGCTTTGTATGAGACAGAGTCATGGGGAGAGGGAGTATGGCAGGAAGGCATGTTGGCTGTAACAAGAAAAAGTGACTTGGCAAAATATGAGAAAATGCCAAAAGAAGAACAGGACAATATTTATAAAAACCTTCCTAAAGTAGGATTTATAAACGAGAAGGGTGATTTAGTTATACCATGTCAATTTTTGCAAAGTGGCTGGGTGCCTATACCGTTCTTTAGTCAGGTAAATTTCTTTAGTGAAGGTCTTGCTTGTGTTGTAAAATATTTTGAGAAAGATGATTATTGGGCTGTAGGTTATATTGATAAACTTGGGAAAACGGCTATTCCTTTTGATTTTTCCAGCGGGTCTCATTTTTCTGAAGGTCTTGCTGCTGTATGTCTTGAGGATTTGTACTATGAGAATCTTCCAAGTTGGTTTTTTATTAATAAAAAAGGAGAACGAGCCTTTAAAGGTGAATTCCTAGGAATACGTTTGTTCCATGATGGAATGTGTGCAGTAAAAAAGGACTCTATTAGCGGTTGGGGATTTGTTGACAAAACTGGAAGAATGATAATAGAAGGTAAATATGCCGAAGTAGGAGATTTCAGAAATGGTGTTGCCCCTGTATTTTCCAAGGAGCCAAAAGAACAGGAATTTATGTGTGCTCTGGTGGATAAAACAGGTTCTGTGGTTGGAGACTGTCAATTCAGACCCGATTTTCTTGACGATGGTCAATTAAGAGAATGTATGAATTATTATATAGAAAAGGGGAATAAAGAACGTCTTTTCTCTTCTCTAAAACAGTACGAAAAGAGAGAAAAAGATGAAAATGACGGAAAGTGGGAAATGTCTTCATACGATGCGAGGTATGCTTGCGAATTAGGAGATATGTATAGTAAAGGCATGGGTGGTGCTATAAAGAATACTGATATGGCGATAGAATACTGGAAATCAGCCGCAGACAAACACCCTCATTGTTATTTCAAGTTGGGTTATCTTTATGCGGAATTAAAGGACTATGAGAGTTCAAGGGCGTACTACCAGAAACTTATAGATGCCGAGTCAAAGCAAGAAAAGAAGACGTATTCTGCTTCTGCATTATATAATGTAGGCTTGCAATACTACAGTGGACAAGGAACGGAAAAGAATTATCAAATTGCTCTCGACTACTTCCAACGTGCAAAGGATGCTGGTGGGAAGAGTAATTGTGACGAGATGATTAACAAGTGTAAAGAAAAACTATAAAAGATATACAACCAATTTATATGAGAAGAATCGGTTTTATGTTGCTGCTAATGGCAACTATGCTTTGTTGTAATGCACAAAGTTGCTATAGAGAGACGTTAAAACAAGGTGTAAATGAGTTCAAACGGAAACATTATAAGAATGCAAAAAACATTTTTTCTGCTGCAAGAGTTTGCCCTGATATACCTAAGAACAATTCTATTGACTATTGGTTGCAACAGTGCAATCTTGTGCTAAAAAAAACAAAAAAAAGAAAGATTGAAACACTTTCTGAAAAACTATCAAAATATGAATTCGTCGGAACAGAAGACTTTTTTGATGGACTGTGTATGGTATATATAAAAACAGATGAAAGCGGGCATGATATTCCTAAAGTAGGATTCATAGACAAAAATGCAGACCTCGTTATCCCGTGTAAATATATAAGCCCAGATGAGCAGAATGGCGGCGGTTGTTCGTACTTCTCAGAGGGATTGGTGGCTGTCGCGGTTTTAGATGACAAGGGCAATCAGGTTCAGGGGTATATTGACACTAAAGGTAAAGTGGTTATTCCTTTTCAATATGCCAAAGCATATCCCTTTGAAGAAGGGTATGCAGGAGTTCTTTCAGCCGATGACGTAAAAGACGATGTTTGGTATTACCATTTTATTGATAAGACAGGAAATACAGTTTTGACCGGCAAGTATGTTTCAATTGGAAGTAACGATGGCTACAACGGGTTCCACAAAGGGATTTGTGCCGTGAAGTTCGATACTAATAAGTGGGGAATAATAAATAAGAAAGGCGATTTAATAGTGCCTGCTAAATATGATTATATGTATGTTACTGAAGATTATGGAGTAATTGCTTTCGACGGAGACCTAGTATGTAGATATAACACAAAAGGTGAAATTATAGAAAACCTACGTAAAGCGGAAAAGAACAAATCAAAATTTCGCGAATATGATTATGTGTATCATTCAAATTAGAAACAAAACTATAGAGAAAACACGAGGGTGTGCATTATGCTCTCGTGCCTTTCTTAACAATTAATGTTATAAGGTGCATAATAGGAAAAGGGAACGTTTTCGTTAAGCCATAAGAGCAGAACCGAATTTATTCGAGTTATGCCTTGGCGAGAAAAGGTCGAATGAAATTCAACTTTTTATTTCATATTCCCTCCAAACTGAAAATCCTATTTTGGGGATAA
>ODAI012377162.1_pt1 | contig 15118 bp, 15 predicted proteins | sample 1539321 | NCBI WGS metagenome assembly ODAI01 (sample SAMN02144231, study PRJEB22623) | gut metagenome | biome: sheep rumen | host: Ovis aries | place: New Zealand
AAACTTGCATATCTCGATAATTTGTGGCATCTCGGCAGAAGCACAACGGCATGGCTTGGTCTGTCAAAGGAAGCGAGGCATTGGCTGTTATTGTCGCTGCGTCACGAAACGGGGAACTCAATCAATGGACTAGGACGAAATCAATATCTTTCACCATGGCAGCAGCATGACGCTTCCAACCGTACAGGTCGAAATAAAATTCTTACATATGAATATACATTTTATTTTTGATCTCGATTCTCCGGAGTTTTTTGACGAGATGGAGATTATTGCAAGAGATTTTGACTACAATGTTTTTATGTATGCCGTTGTTTATCGCAACATGAACCAATGGAAGTTGGAGGCACAGCTTGTGGATGTACGCAATCGTACAGAGGTTTTAAAGCTTGAATATCATACATGGTGAGAATGAGGGCAACGGTACATTCTGTTGGGTTCACACTCGCAAAGTTAAGGATGGAATACTTGTAAGTACGCAGTCGCTCGTTGACAACAACCCTCTGCTTGCTGATTACACGTCAGACGATGCGTACCATGTTGCGGTGAACACCTATGGTGGCGAAAATGAGATTTTCCTCGCTCCAAGCAACACGGGTGCGACTTCAGGTGTCGGCATCGATACTACACCAACCAATGGTGGTGGTAGCCAAGGTGGTGATAGTGGCTCACAAGAAGGCGTATTCTAAGCCTGTCCCCTGTTCTCTCCCCAGAAGACAGAGGTTCTTTGCTTTTAGATGATATTGAAATGATAAATGTATAAATAAAATTGTAGTAATCAGTAACTTTTTCCTGTTTTTATTCTTTTGTTTCAAAAAAAGTCAGTACCTTTGCACCCGATTTTAGAAATGTGGATAGATTTGGGCTGCTTGCAACCACAGAAAAAAATGCTAAAATACAAACCTGAGGCATGGGTTTGTTTCGCATTCCTGCCTAATTTCTCTCCCATTCATTTTTGTTAAACATTTGTTCCGTATGAAGTGTCAGGTTGCTGCACTTTGTGTGGACATTATATATGTAAAAATATGGGATATTTATTTACTTCTGAATCTGTCAGCGAAGGACATCCTGATAAGGTTGCTGACCAGATTAGCGATGCGGTTCTTGACAATCTCCTTGCATTTGACCCTTCGTCAAAGGTAGCTTGTGAGACTCTTGTCACAACAGGACAGGTGGTCATGGCTGGAGAGGTGAAATCAACGGCTTACGTTGACCTCATGGACATCGCTCGTAAGACTATAAACAGAATAGGCTACACTAAGTCTTCGTATAAGTTTGACGGTGAGAGTTGTGGCGTGCTTAACGCCATTCATGAGCAGTCGGACGATATCAACCGCGGTGTTGTACGCGAGGAACCAATGGAACAGGGTGCAGGTGACCAGGGCATGATGTTCGGTTATGCCACTAATGAGTCTGAGAGCTATATGCCTCTTACTCTTGACCTCAGCCACCATATTCTTCGTACTCTTGCTGACATACGTCGTGAGGGTAAGGTGATGACATACAAGCGTGCCAATGGTAAGGAGGTTTCCTATCTCCGTCCAGACTCAAAGAGCCAGGTTACCATAGAGTACGATGACAATAACAAGCCAGTGCGCATTGACACTATCGTCGTAAGTACCCAACACGATGAGTTCGTAGAGGTGGAAGGCGTATCGGAGCGTCATAGCTCACTCATTGCTCCTACTCAGGAGGCTGCCGATGAACAGATGCTTGCACGCATTAAGGATGATGTTGTCAACATACTCATTCCTCGTGTCGTGGCGGAGATTAACGACCCAGCCATCAAGGCTCTCTTTAAGGGTGACATCAAGTATCATGTCAATCCTACCGGCAAGTTCGTGATTGGTGGTCCTCATGGTGACACAGGTCTTACTGGACGTAAGATTATCGTTGATACTTACGGTGGCAAGGGCGCACACGGTGGTGGTGCCTTCTCTGGTAAGGACCCAAGCAAGGTTGACCGTTCGGCAGCATACGCAGCACGTCACATTGCCAAGAACATGGTTGCGGCAGGTGTGGCTGACGAGATGCTCATTCAGGTGAGTTACGCCATCGGTGTGGCAGAGCCTGTTAGCATATACGTGAATACTTACGGCACATCACACGTTGGTCTCACTGACGGACAGATAGCCGAGAAGATTAAGGGCATCAAGGCACTTGACCTTCGTCCTAAGGCTATTGAGGATCGTTTCCACCTACGCACTCCTATATATGAGGAGACTGCAAGCTACGGTCACTTTGGTCGTGAGTCAGTGGATACAGTCAAGACTTTCAAGGATCGTTACAATACGGAGAAGTCCATCAAGGTCACTCTCTTCCCATGGGAGAAGCTTGACGCAGTGGATGTTATCAAGGAAACGTTCGGTGTTTAGTGGGCTTAGTTTTCGGTAGTTAATAGGAGCTAACTTTGTGTGGTTAATGAAGTGAGAAATTAAACACAGAGTTCACAGAGAACTCAGAGAAAATATTTCTTTTAAAACTCTGTGCCCTCCGTGCTCTCTGCATTGAAAAACAGAGAATTTAGTTTCTGAAGAGTCTGCTAACAGTCATACTTCCGTTAACTTCAGAGAATGGAATGTCAGAGAATATGACAAACGATTATGACAGCATATTGACGGCAGTGGATTCGAGCGTGATAAACCGCTCGGTGTACTATGCCACGGGAAAGGAACTGCCTGACCATACGTTTGCGATGGAAGGCTTGCCTTATTCTGTCAGTATGGACAGTGCGGTGGTATGGTGTTTCATGCTGATATTCCTCGTACTGTCAGCCTCTCTCTACCATAGGAGGCGAATGTTGCTTTTCCGTGCAAGGACATTCTTTACGTCACGAAGGGTGTATTCGGATTCAAATGTCAATGAGAATCAGAATGAGTGGCTGAACGTGTTAATCATAAGCATTGCAGGCTCACTTTCCGTTGGAATACTCATCTACTATTGTCTGTCACGTCAATATGAGTTTCCTGACTATTACGACAAGCCTCATTGGATATTGCTCGTTGGTTCATTGGCAGCATTCGCCTACGTCTATCTGAGGGCGGTGGTTTACGCGATGGTCAACTGGGTGTTTTTTGATAATGACGAGAGACACAGATGGAATGTTGGATATTTCCTCTTGACAGTGGCTTTCAGCTATGCAGTGGGCATTCTGTCAGCAGTATCAGTTTTTTTACATCTGGAGATTAAAACTGTAACTTTGTGTGCGGTTTTTGTGTGTATTTTGTATGAAATACTTCACATTTACAAACTATTTGTAAACTTTAGATTTAAAAGATATGGTGCTCTGCTTATTTTTTTGTACTTTTGCAGCGTTGAAATACTACCCATTATGCTGATAGGGCATATTTTAGCGTGGATTTTCAATAGTTATTTTGTTTACAATTTACTTACTTAATGGCATTAAAGATACTCGTTTCACAGCCAAAACCAACAGCGGAGAACTCTCCTTATTTCGCTTTGGCTGAAAAATATGGTGTGGAAATCGTGTTCCGTCCTTTCATCAAGGTCGAGCCAATGACTCCAAAGGATTTCCGCCAACAAAAGATATCTATCTCAGGTCACACAGCTGTTGTGTTTACTTCACGCCATGCTATCGACCATTTCTTTACACTCTGTAAGGACCTACGCGTTGTCATCCCAGATGACATGAAGTATTTCAGCGTCTCAGAGCAGGTATCACTCTATATACAGAAGTACGTACAGTACCGCAAGCGCAAGAACTTTTTCGCTGAGACAGGAAAGATTGCAGACCTCGTTCCTATCATGGCGAAGCACAAGACTGAGAAGTTCTTTATTCCACAGTCATCAGCTCACACTGATGACCTCAAGAATATGCTCGATGAGGCTGAACTCTGCCACAACGAGGCTGTGATGTACTACACTGTCAGCAACGACTTCGGTCCAGATGAGGCATTTGACTACAATATGCTCGTGTTCTTCTCACCAGAGGGAATCCACTCTCTCATGAAGAATTTCCCAGACTTCAAGCAGGGTGACATTGCTATTGCTTGTCTCGGTACAAAGACTGTTAAGGCAGCTGAGGAGGCAGGTCTCCGTGTTGACCTCCAGCCAACACCGGAACTTCGCTCTGTTCCAGCAATCATTGAGGAGTATATCAAGAATCATCAGTAATCTTTGAGTTTTAAGTTTTTAGGTTTTTAAGTTCTTGAGTTTTTAAGTTCTTGTGGATATTTGTTTCCGTGAAAACTAAAAAACTTATAAACTAAAAAACTTATAAACTTAAAAAACTTAAAAACTTACAAGTTTATGCGTTGTACTTTTTCACAGTCAGAAAGACTTAAAAGTAAACTTATCATAGATAGACTTTTCGCAGGAGGAAACGGCTCTTTTGCTTCGTTTCCCCTGCGAACTGTATATATGAGGGTGGAAAAGAACGATGACAGCACAGGCGGCACACCAGAGCCTCCTGTGTCAATACTCATATCTGTACCTAAGAAACGCTTTCACAATGCAGTAGATAGGAACCGTATCAAGCGTCTCGTAAGGGAAGCATACCGAACTCACAAGCATATCCTTTGGAAAGCTCTTGCTGACAAGGATTACAATCTTGCCATTGCCTTTATTTGCATCACGGACTCTCTCCCTGACTACAAGAAAGTGGAGAAGGCTGTCGTCAAGGCACTCGGGAAAATAATTAGTAATGAATAGTTAAAAAATAGCGAACAGAGTAATATATATCTTTCACTATTCATTTTTCACTTATCACTTAAAACCATTATTATGCTAAGAGTAATATTACACGGAATCAGCACGGTTTTGAGTTGGATACTGTTGATTCCAATTTATTTCTACAGAAAGTGCATATCACCATTCACGCCACCTTCATGTAGGTTTACTCCTACGTGTTCGCAATATGCAATTGAAGCCATTAAAAAACACGGACCAATATATGGACTTTATCTCGCAGTTCGCCGTATCCTTAGATGCCATCCTTGGGGTGGACAAGGATATGACCCAGTACCTTGATGCACATACTCACTCGGATGTGCATAAGGATGATGTGATAGCGGTAGTGAACCGTTATCCAGGTGAGGTGTGCACAGACGATAAGTGTGTCAGCGTAGGTCTTCACCCATGGTACGTGGGTGAAGATTGGCGTGAGAAGGTTGAAACGATGCGCTCTGATGCATTTTCTCCCAATGTATGTGCGATAGGTGAGTGTGGGCTTGATAAACTCACAGGAAATGATTATGAACGTCAGAAGCATGCTTTCCGTGCGCAGGTGTCATTGGCAGAGGAATGTGGTAAGCCAATGATAATACATTGTGTCAAGGCTTATGATGATATCCTCGCCATACATAAGGAGATGAACCCACGTCAGAAGTGGATGATTCACGGATTCAGGGGTAAGCCGGAACAGGCAAAACAAATAATGGCCAAAGGAATGTTGCTTTCCTTCGGCCATCACTATAATGTTGATACTTTGTCTTACGTAGCTCTTAATTATCGAAGCCTTTACCTCGAGACTGACGATTGCGGTCTTTCGATTCGCCAAATTTACGAGAACGTCCGTCGCCATCTCTCTTCTGGAAGTTTGGATTGAAGCTCTTGCGCTCGCTCTTGAACTCTCTTTCTTTCTGTCTGTCACCACGGTTGTAGCCTTTGTCGCTCCACTTTCCGAGGTGACGGCTGATGATTTCTTCTTCTTCGTCGTCCTCAGCCTCGAAGAAACGCTTACGGCTCTCAAATCGGCTTGAACGGCTATCGTCCTTAGACCTGCGCTGGTTCTCGCGCTCCTCTTCCTTCTTTCTGCGTTCATCCTTGTATGGTTTAGACTTGAAGTAGTGCTCCTCACGACTTCTGCGTTCTTCCTCTTCTGAGTCCTCATCATGCTTCTTGTGAGGCTTGAACTTGAGGTTGCGCTTACGGTCTTCCTCTGTCTTTATGTCGAGGCCTTCTTCACGACGCTCCTTGAGTTTACCGTCAAATACCTGATACTTTCTGAACTCACATTCAAGTGAACCATTGTAGAGGGCAAAGCGAGTAGATGGGCGGAAGCCAATCTTGTCGAAACACTCCTGACGGTAAGTGATAATCCATGCATCGTTGCCTACGAAGTTTTGCTTAAGACGCTGACCGATAGTCTCGTAAAGACCAAGGATGTCATCTGTCGTGATACGCTCACCGTAAGGTGGGTTTGTAATCATGAGAGCCTTCTCGCGTGGAGCCTCGAACTCATAGAAATCTCTCTGCTCAATATCCACAACCTTGTTGACACCAGCGTTTCGAGCATTCTCGATGGCAATACCAACAGCCTGACGATTGATATCGAAGCCGTAAATCTTATGGTCGAAGTCTCTCTCCTTACTGTCGTCATTGTAGATATTGTCGAACATATCCTCGTCGAAGTCCTTCCACTTCTCAAATGCATATTCCTTGCGGAACACACCAGGGTAGATGTTCATTGCGATGAGTGCTGCCTCAATGAGGATTGTGCCTGAACCACAGAATGGGTCGATAAGGTCACACTCTCCATGCCAGCCAGTGAGCATGATAAGACCTGCTGCAAGAACCTCGTTAATAGGGGCAGCAACCGTGTTGGTCTTATATCCACGGATATGGAGACTCTCACCACTTGAGTCGAGAGAGATTGTCACATCATCCTCTGCGATGTGAACATTGATACGTATATCTGGATTTGTTATTGCTACATTAGGACGATCGCCCGTCTTTTCCCTCCAATAGTCGGCAATGGCATCCTTCACACGGTATGCCACGAACTTGGAGTGACGGAACTTCTCAGAGAACACTACAGAGTCAATGAGGAATGTGTTCTTACAATCCATATACTCTGACCAGTCCATCTTCTTCACTACCTCATACACCTCGTCGGCGTCTGTGGCCTTGAACTCCTTGATTGGCTTGAGTACCTTGACGGCTGTACGGAGACAGAAGTTAGCCTTGTAGAGCATCTCTTTGTCGCCAGTGAAGCTTACCATTCTTCTACCAATCTCAATGTTGTTGGCACCGAGTTCAGTGAGTTCCTTTGCAAGAACTTCTTCGAGTCCCTGAAATGTCTTTGCTATTATTTTGAATTCTTCCATATTATGAAATTATCTTTTCTGACTTATGAATGTTCCTGCTGGTACATCCTGCGTTACCCAGATGTTGCCGCCTATAGTTGCACCCTTACCTATGGTTATGCGTCCAAGGATGGAAGCGTTGGAATAGACTATTACGTCGTCTTCGAGAATAGGGTGGCGTGGAATACCCTTGATTGGGTTGCCGTTTTCGTCGCATGGGAAACTCTTTGCTCCGAGTGTAACACCTTGGTAAAGCTTTACGTTGTTACCTATTATCGTTGTCTCGCCTATTACCACACCTGTACCATGGTCGATGGTGAAGTACTTGCCTATCGTTGCGCCAGGGTGAATGTCAATACCCGTCTCTGAGTGAGCCATCTCCGTAAGCATACGTGGAATGAGAGGCACTTCGAGAAGCAGGAGTTCATGCGCAATGCGATAGTTCATGAGAGTCTTTATCACAGGATAGCAACTCACAATCTCTCCGTAATTCTTTGCTGCTGGGTCGCCGTTGTATGCGGCTATTACGTCAGTGGCAAGCACCTTTCTTATCTCTGGCAACTTGGCTATGAATTGTTCAGCCTTGTTCTGAGCACATATCCTGTATTCATTAAATGTCTTTGTCTCGGAAACCTCTCCGTCGCAGTCACACTCCGTGAATGACAGACCAGCTTGTATCTGTTGTGCAAGAAGGTGGTATAGACGCTCCACGTTCACTCCGATATGATATGTCAGGGTGTCTGTATTGACGGTTGACCTGCCATAGTATCCAGGGAAGAGTATTGCTCTTGCCAGTTCCACTATTTCCGCCAATACCGTGCCCGAAGGAATTAGTGTACCTTCCGTATGCTTATGGAACAGTTCCTTGTAAGCTGATACGTCAGATAAATCCTTAATTGTTTGAGTCAGTATTTGAGCAGTTGCATTGTTCATAACATTCACGACATAATGGTTCGTATTCTTTTGTCTCTCCGAGCATAAACTGTCGGTCACCCTCAACTATACGGTGACTTACGTAGGCAAGAGCACCGCACTTCACACATATAGCGTGTACCTTGATTACTTCATCTGCTATGCACAAAAGGTTAGGCATTGGACCAAATGGCTTGCCCATGTAATCCATGTCAAGTCCTGCAATGATAACTCTCACGCCACGGTTGGCAAGCTCATTACATACAGACACGATGCCTTCGTCAAAGAACTGTGCTTCGTCAATACCCACGACGTCGGAGTTACTGCCAAGCAGAAGGATGCTCGCAGAGTTATCAACTGGTGTGGAATGTATAGACTGACCCTCATGAGTCACGACATCATCGTCAGAGTAGCGAGTGTCCAGTGCAGGCTTGAATATCTCGACCTGTTGGTGGGCAAACTGTGCTCTCTTGAGTCGTCTGATGAGTTCCTCTGTCTTACCTGAGAACATGGAACCACATATTACCTCCACACGTCCTCTTGGCATCATTTCTCCGTTTTTATATGATATTGTCACGCTAATTACTGTGTATTGTCAAATTGCTATTTGTTCGTCTTGTCGATTCTGACATTCGCTATTTCGTTGTTTATAACAATGCAAAGGCACAAAATCTTTTGCAAAGATATGAAAAATGGGGAATGAAGAATGAAGAATGAAGAATTTATTTTACTTTTGCATACAAAATAGATATTTTTAAAATCAAGAATGAAGAATGGTGAATGAAGATTACACATTCTTAGTGACACATTCTTAAGAACTCGAAAACTTAATTACTCTGTAATTGGATGGGGGAAATGGTTTAGTGAGGTGGTGTGATGGCTGAATGGACGAACATACATACCTTTGTCCGTTAACTTCCATTTTAACTTCTTCTTGCCTCTCCTAACTTCCAATTAACTACAAAATAACATAACTAAAACAAAATGAAACTACTTTTGCTCGGAAGTGGCGGTCGTGAACACGCCTTGGCTTGGAAAATCAGTCAGAGTCCTAAGATTGAGAAACTCTTCATCGCACCAGGTAACGCTGGAACACGTGAAGTGGGTGAGAACGTAAACCTCAAGGCTGATGACTTCGAGGGAATCAAGAAGTTTGTACTTGCCAACGCCGTTGATATGGTTGTTGTTGGCCCTGAAGACCCATTGGTCAAGGGTGTGTATGACTTCTTCAAGAATGACCCAGAGATTAGCAAGATTCCTGTAGTAGGTCCATCAAAGCAGGGGGCAGTACTCGAAGGTTCAAAGGACTTTGCCAAGGAATTTATGATTCGTCACAACATCCCGACTGCTGCCTACCGTTCATTCAATGGTACAAACATTGAGGAAGGTCTCAAGTTCCTCGAAACACTCAAGGCACCTTATGTCCTCAAGGCTGACGGTCTTTGTGCAGGTAAGGGTGTACTTATCGTCCCAACGCTTGAGGAGGCAAAGAAGGAGTTCAAGGAGATGCTCGGCGGTATGTTCGGTAATGCAAGTGCAACAGTCGTAATCGAGGAGTTCCTCTCAGGTATTGAATGTTCAGTATTTGTACTCACAGATGGTAAGAACTATAAGATTCTTCCAGAGGCAAAGGACTACAAGCGTATAGGTGAAGGCGACACTGGTCTCAACACTGGTGGTATGGGTTCTGTTTCACCAGTTCCATTTGCTGATGCAGAGTGGATGAAGAAGGTGGAGGATCGCATCATTCGTCCAACTGTTGAGGGACTTGCAAAGGATAATATCGACTACAAGGGCTTTATCTTCTTCGGACTTATCAAGGTTGACAAGGACTACAGCTGCGCTAAGGCAGGCGACCCAATGGTTATTGAGTACAATGTGCGTATGGGTGACCCTGAGACAGAATCAGTCATGCTCCGTCTCAAGTCAGACATCGTTGATCTCTTTGAGGGAGTGGCAGAAGGCAATCTCGATACAAAGACAGTAGTGTTTGACCCACGTAACGTGGTATGCGTCATGATGGTCAGTGGAGGTTATCCAGAGGCTTACGACAAAGGTTATGAGATAACAGGTATCGAGAATGTGGAAGGTTCAGTTGTTTTCCATGCAGGCACAGCTCTCAAGGATGGTAAGGTGGTCACAGCAGGAGGACGTGTCATTGCTGTCAGTTCATACGGTTCAAGTAAGGACGAGGCACTCACCAAGTCATTCACTGAAGCTGCCAAGATTCAGTTCGAGAAGAAATACTTCCGTCGTGACATTGGTAAAGACTTGTAAAGTTACAGAAACAAAAAATTATATTATGATGGCAGGTACATGGTTGTGTACTTGCCATTTTTTTTGCTGCTATCCCTTGCTTTTTTAGTGAAGTTGTGGATTTGAAATTGTAAAATAATCGCAAAATGGATGTGCAACTTTGTTATTTGAAATTATTATTGTGTGATTGTTTTTATGTTTTTTTTAATGTTTTTTCATGCGTTTGCATGTGCGCATGGTTGCATTTAAATGCTGTTGCATTAATGCAATCATCAATAATACAAAATGATGCATTTTTTATTCACGCAATAACGTATAAAAATAATATGATTAAAATTTGTGTCCAATTTATATAAGTTATACCTTTGTAGTACAAAAAAGAAACGAATAACGCTTTACAAGCGAAAAAATATACATTTATATTTAATGTGACTCAACTATTAGGAACATTCTCTTGTTATTACAATCTCTGTATGTGTACCCACATACCTATATGAAATAACAAATTCCCGATATCCATAAATATGCTACCCCCCAATTGAATCTTTTTCTAAATAAGTCACCTCATTAGTACCCCCATCTAACTCTAATGAATACTTATTTAAAGTCCAAAACCGTGGTTCCATCATAAGATGAATACCACGGTTTGGTTTTTTATTGCTCTTTCACTTCGGAAGTACGGGCAACATATTGCTTCTTGTTTCCCGCTTATTCTTTATTCTACATCTTGTAGAAGGCAGTGAATGCCTTGATGCAATAGATATGGTCATTAACATTGCCAGTCTCGCGTACGGAGTGCATGGCCCATATCGGATTGCCCATATCTACTCCTTTGACAGGGATTGATGATGCGAGAATATTACCGAGGGTGCTTCCTCCTGCTACGTCGCTATGGTTTACGAACTTCTGGCAAGGAACGCCTGCTACTTGACATATATTAGCGAATATGGCTGCTGAGACAGCATCACTTGCATACTTCTGTGAGGCATTGAACTTGATGACTGGTCCTCCTCCCATCTTTGGATGGTTGGTTGGGTCCATCTTTTCTGCATAGTTAGGATGCCATGCGTGAGCATTGTCCGCGGAAATCATAAAGGCGTTCTCAACAGCACGGTAGTAGTCGTCAAGCGTTCCTCCCTGGCTGAGCACTATACGCTGGAGGACATTACTTAGGAATGGACTTCCTGCGCCTTGCTTTGTCTGCGAACCTGTCTCCTCATTGTCGAAGATAGCAAGTACTCGTGTAGTATCAGCTAAGCTGTCTTTTCCGCTATCTATGAGTGCTTCAAGACCAGCATGAACCATACTGAGGTCATCCAGCCTTCCTGCTGATATAAACTCATTATTCAAGCCAAAGAGACATGCAGGTGTTGTGTCGTACAGATAGAGGTCAAAGTCAATAATGTCCTTTGCATTTATGCCTGCTTCCTTCTCAATAATGTTGATGAGAAGATTATTGCTCTCAAGTGCATTGTTGATGATACCTAATACTGGGAGCATATCCTTTTGCTTGCTCAGGGCAACTCCATCGTTTACTTGGCGATTGAAGTGAATGGCAAGGTTTGGTATCTGCAACAAAGGACGCTTGATGTGTACGAGGTGTGTGGTAGGGTGGAGGGCATCGTCAGAGCGTGTTATTACCCTTCCTGCGAGGCTCAGGGGACGGTCGAACCATGTGGACATGATAGCACCCCCATAGAGTTCAGTGTTGAGTTTTACGACACCTCCTTCGCAAAGCATCTCTGCATTAGGCTTGATACGGAATGTAGGAGAGTCGCAATGAGCACAAATCATGTGGAAGCCAGCATCAGCAAGAGGCTTCTTTCCAATCTCGAAAGCGTATATTGACGAATCGTTCTTTGTTACATAGAATTTGTCACCAGCCTTTATTGCCGGCATCTTGTCTGTAGCGTTGAACTTCTTATATCCTGCTGCATCCAATCTCTTTGCTATGGAGGTCACGGCAAGGAAATTGACTGGAGAGTCGTTAAGGAAATTAAGTAAACTATTAATCATACTATCTAATTTTATGTAAAATTTATAATTTATGCCTCTGGATAGATTTTGTTCCGAAGGCATAAATTTAAGGGTTCTACAAGAAAGAGTGTGGGTGATGATTTTTCTCTACCACGAATTACACGAATAAACACGAACTTTCAATCCTCTTGTTTCATTACACTAAGACAACATGTGTTGTCAACGAATAACACGAATGCCATTCGGATTCAAATCGTTGTAACAGATTCGTGAAATTCGTAATTGCACGAGCAATTCTTCGTGTAATGGAAACAGCCGAGAACCACCAATTTCGTGCAAATTAGTGTAATTCGTGGTTAAAGAAATACCCACACAGAATCTTGTAGAACCTTATTTATTATGCTTCCATTACACTTTTTCCCAAAAAAAATTCTTAGAGAGTAAAAATAACCTGAACGTAATGGCTCGAAATAAGACTTTTCTACTCGACAAGAAAAATAGGATACTTGTTGTAGGAGAGCCCTTTGAAAACAAAGAAAAATGGAATGTGTATAAAAAGCAAAAAATATTCATGGAAATTAGTGGTCAATTACATGAAAATTAGTGTTTATAAAGGGTTTAGAAACACAGAGAACACGGAGGACACAGAGTTTTTCTTTATTTGAGAAAAAATACTTCCTCTGAGTCCTCTGTGTCCTCTGTGTTTATAACCTTTTTTTAGCTGCGAGTTATCTATTTCAGAGCGTCATACACTTCGTCAGTAACAGGTTCGCACCACTCGTTGCTTGCTCCCTCCTGCACATCCTTGTGGTATGTCAGGTGTTGGAACCATGAGTCCTTCTGTGCTCCGTGCCAGTGCTTCACCTCGGCAGGGATGGCTATGACCATGCCAGGAGTAAGCTCGACAGGCGATTTGCCCCATTCCTGATACCAGCCACGACCAGCGACGCATATCAGTACCTGCACCTGCTTGTGATGAATGTGCCAGTTGTTACGGCAACGAGGCTCAAAGGTCACGTTCATGACACCACCGCCTACATCTGCCAGATAGCTCTGCCCCTTGAAGTACTTACCGTAAGGATTAGGGTCTCCCTTGCGCCATTTAGTGTTCAGAGTATAACCCTCGTCACATAGCCAGGCAGTGAGTTCATCGACAAGCTGCTTGCTGTTGCCCATGTTTACGGCACCCTGCTTGTGGGCAGCCAGCTGTGGGGCAACACCCTCCAAGCCGCTCAGAGCAGCTACGGTGACTATCTCGCGGTCGGCAGCAGAGAGCTGGTCGCCGGCAAAGATATCGCCAAAGAGGTGTGACTTCAGATAGTAGTCATCCTGCGGACAGAACTCGTAGTTGAAAGGCTTTCCGGACAGCTGTGTCTGATTTTTCACCCCCAGTTCGTAAGCCTTCTTAGCATCATCCCACTCAGCAGGACGCTTCCAAGGCTTTCCCTCCTGCCAGCGAGCCTGTCTGTTCTCAAGTACCTTGTTAAGCACACCCAAGGCATTCAGCGAGCGTGGGAATCCGGTATAGGCATAGAGTTGAGAGAAGGCTTCCTTCAGTTCGTTGATGGTTACTCCCCCATCGAGAGCCTTACATACAGCAGGTTCAAGGCGTTCCATGTCACCTTGTGCCATGAGGCAGGCGCATGCTGCCAATCCTTTCTGACGCTCCGTCAGCGTCTGAGCATCTATCATTGTCATTGTCAATATCGATATTAAGAATAAAACGATTCGTTTCATACGATATTCCTTTCAAGTTATCATTTCAGATTCGTCTTGAAGAACTCTGCAAGCTTGTCCCAAGGAATCATGTTCTTAGGCTTTCCCTTGCCCTCCTTCTCCTCATAGCCGCCATCGTAGAGGTCACAATGTGAGGCATCAGGAATGATGAGCAACTGCTTGTTCTCAGGGTTCGGATTTGGCTCGCCCGCAAACTTGTAGCCCTCTGCCTTACCTTCGACCATATAATGGTAGGCAGCCTCGCCAAAGTAACGTGAGTGGGCTTCAGCACCGTGCATCACGAGTACGGCTGAGCGTATCTCGTTGATGTAATAGAGGAAACGGCTGTTGGCGTATGCCTGTGTACCGATGATGCGCCAGCCGTCGTTGGAGTTGCCTGAGCGTTCGTGATAGCCGCGTCCTGTCTTGTAGTAGTCATAGTAGTCATGTACAAAACGAGGTGCCTGTGGTGGAACGGTGTCTACCCCCCCCCCTGCCATTGCATCGGGGTCAGCCAGACGCTGACGTGACAGGTTCTCACGGTTTCGGTGACGCCATTGTTCGTTGTCGAAAGCATCATTGTAGTCGTTGCCGCTGATGCGTGTCATATCGTACATCGTACTCGCTACAGTGGCCTTGATGCGTGTGTCGGCAGCAGCTGCATTGAGGGCAATACCTCCCCAGCCGCATATACCGATGATGCCTATCTTCTCTGCATCCACATCATCCTGTCTGGAGAGGAAATCAACTGCCGCCATGAAGTCCTCGGTATTGATGTCAGGCGAAGCCGTGCGACGAGGTTCACCGCTGCTCTCACCCGTATATGACGGGTCGAATGCCAATGCCACGAAACCACGTTCTGCCATCTTCATGGCATAGAGTCCGCTCGCCTGCTCCTTTACAGCTCCGAAAGGACCGCTGACGGCGATGGCTGGTAGTTTTTTACCTTTCAACTGTTCACTCGCCGCAGGCGTATAGAGGTCGGCAGCAAGTGTCAGGCCATATTGGGTTTCAAACGTCACCTTGCGGTGGTTCACCTTGTCACTCAGCGGGAACACTTTGTCCCACTCTTGCGTTAATTCTAAACTCTGCATTTTTTCTTCTGTTTTAGTTTGTTCTTTTTGTGCGCAAGCCAACAGCATTCCAGCCATCAGCATGCCGGCAGTTAGGTGGCCAACCAAGTAGTGTCTCATGTTTAGTATTCGTTTTATTTA
>ODAI012296715.1_pt1 | contig 15111 bp, 13 predicted proteins | sample 1539321 | NCBI WGS metagenome assembly ODAI01 (sample SAMN02144231, study PRJEB22623) | gut metagenome | biome: sheep rumen | host: Ovis aries | place: New Zealand
TGTCAATGACTGAATACCACGACTTTAACACCGATGGCGGCTCATCACGATGGCACATAACTACTGACACTGACACGTCAGTTTTTTGGCAAGGTTTTTGACGAAGTAATAACGACCAACCACGATGAAGAAACATGACAAAGCAGCAGTAGCAAATACACAACAATATGGTCAGAACAATGAAAAACATGGCACAACAAAATTAGTAAAAATTATCTAACACTCAAAACCTTTATCATTATGGAAGAAAAACGCATCATTTCTGTTGACAATCTAATCATTCTCGACAAATCAGGTTCCATGAGCAGCATTCATCACGCTGCGTTGACGGGCGTGAACGAAACTTTGGGAGGAATACGTTCCGCCGCCAAAAAATATGCCGACAGCCAGAAACAATACGTTACTCTTGTGCTTTTTTGCGCTTGCGAGCTTACGTACATCTATGACCACACGCCGATTGAAGATGTCAAGGACCTCACTGAAAAACAGTATATTCCTTGCTGCTCTACTCCGCTCTATGACGCTATGGGCAAGAGCGTCAACAAACTCCGCGGAAAGATTGAAAAAGAAGACGACACGGACCATACCGTGCTTGTCACCGTTGTTACCGATGGTTTGGAAAATGCCTCAAAAGAGTACAGCGGCAAGATGATTCACGACCTCGTTAGTGAACTCAAAACCAAAGGCTGGGTATTTAACTATATAGGCACTGATCATGACGTAGAGTCGGTAGCAGCTACGCTAAACATCACCAATATCATTCATTTCAGCAAGAATGAAGAAGACACTCGCCGCACTTTTGCCCGTGAGGCCCGCGCCAAAGCTCGTTTCTTCGACCGCTTAGAGGCTGTCGGCGGCAGTCCTATGGGGTCTGCGGTAGAACGGGAAGCGGCGTTCAGCCAACTGGGCGAGAACTTCTACGACGAAGACGACGAGAACAACGCATAACAGATTGTTACCTATAGAACATCAGAAGGGTGCGCCGAGGCGCATCCTTCGATGTTCTTATGACTTTACCACGTCTTGGGCGATTTTTCGTATATTCTATTTGCTATAACATTTAGGCTGTCTATATAGCTAATACCTTTCCTTTCATCAGGACAAAATACAGCACTAATGTCTGTTCAGGCACATTCTTTTAATTTCAGCCCCACTCACACATAACTTGGAATAAAGCTTTCACCGCGACCTTCCAAATTCATAGAGCGGCTTGGCGCTGTCATTTTTTTCTATTAATCTTTATTGCGTTTATAGTTCTTCCGCATTTGTTGTCACTTTCATACCTGGCAGAGTAAAACTCTTCATGATTGATAAAAGAACATATTCCTGTCAACATGATATTTTGCAATTGTACACGCTTTTCCCTCAAAAGAAATATGTTCGCCTTCCATAAATCAATCAGGTATTTGTCTTCATTCTTTTGTTTACAGATTTCAGCCATGTTAAAGCCTGCTTCACAAAAGGAATTGACAACATCTACTCTTACCTCAAATGATTCCGGACCAATGCTTGGACCAATTACCGCCCGTAAATCTTCCGGATTTGTTTTGAAATTATCTACTAATACATCTATTGTTTTTTGTGAAATACGCTTAACAGTACCACGCCATCCGCTGTGAATAGCCGCTATGACACTATTGACCGGATCATACAAAAGGATTGGCACGCAATCAGCAGACCGCACTCCTATTGGAAATTCATCAAGATTTGTTACCAAAGCATCTATTCCCCTGAGGTTTTCTCTTGTTAATTGTCTGTCATCAATAATTGCCACACTATCTCCATGTACTTGATGAGGTTGTAAAACGTTATATGGCAGGTCAGAGCCTTTTTTTGTAGAAAAAGCCTCAACATCTGTTCCAATATCATAATATAACAAGTCAATCATCCACAAAACGTTTTAAGTAATCACAAATCTTCTTAACACTTTGCCAAGTCCTGTTAAGGTAGCAAACACTCACTACTAATAATCATTGTTCATAACAATCATCCACAAGCCACCTGACAGCTTCGCGATATCCGTCAAGTCCGTGACCTATGATGCTATGACGGCATACATCGGTGAGCAATGATGTGTGGCGAAACGGCTCGCGGCGCGTGATATCACTGATATGCACTTCAACAACAGGGACATTGACAGCCTCCACGGCATCACGGATAGATACCGATGTGTGAGTATATCCCGCAGCGTTGAGCACTATACCCGTCTCCCTTCCGAAACCATATTGGTGCAGCCAGTCAATAATTTGCCCCTCATGATTGCTCTGCAAGGCTATGATATCGTGTCCCGCGAACTCGGCATACAGCGATGGCAGAAAGTCGTCGAAAGACGTTGTGCCATATATTTCCGGCTTACGTTTGCCAAGCAGGTTGAGATTAGGGCCGTTGATGATTACTATGTTCATGTTTGTCTGTTTCTAACAAGGTTAGGGGGGGCTAGGTTTTCTAGATTTTCTAGTTATTCTAGTTATTCTAGTTATTCTAGATTTTCTAGGGGGGCTAGCAGTTTTTTACTTATTCTTCAAAGTCATCCATGGCACCGCCTTCATCGTCTTGACCGCGGTTGCCGGAGTCGTTATCTTTTTTACTTTTCGACTTCATGTTTCCGAAGCTCCACGTCAATGTCATGCTATAAGATCGTCCTCTCCATCTGCGGTCTGTTTTCTGATAGAAGTTTTCACCCCATTTTTCCTGAATACGGTTGCGACTGTCAAGCAGGTCACGGACGTTGAACGCCAAAGCCAATTGCCTATTGAGAAATGTTTTGCGTAGTCCTAAGTCGATGGCATAGCGTTGAGCCCGTTTACCCTGCGCCACAAGTGTCGGACTGTCGTAGCGTGCAGTTAGTTGTCCTGTGAATGTTTTGGTAAACATGAAGTTGGCATTGAGTTTTGCGCTTCCCGCCCATGTTTGCTGTCCTTTGATATGAATAGGATATTTGTCGTCGAAAGTGAAGTCTCCGGCATGGAGTCGTTGCCAATATCCGTTGGCGGAGAGCGTTATTTGAAGCCAAGTGCTGAAACGTCCTTTCCAGACCACTTCGATGCCGGCGTCCTGTTTCTTGCCCATGTTGGAATAGGTGGCTTCCATGCGGTTCAACTCGTCGTTGTAGTAGCGTATTTGCTGTATGCAGTCATCGGTATATTTATAGAAGAAGCCCGCCGATAGTGTGTGTTTCTCCCATGTTTTGAGGTAGTTGAGTTCTACTGACGAAGTATATTGCGGCATAAGGTCGGCATTACCGAAAGTTACATTTTCGGGGTCTGCGAGATTTTTGTAGGGGTCTATCTGCCGCCCTCTTGGTCTGTCGATACGTCGCGTATAGTTGGCTTGCAATTCATGTCCATGTGGGAATGAGTAGCTCAGGTAAGCGCTCGGGAACCATTGCCAATAGTCTTTCGTGGGATTTGCCGTGCCGTCGGATTTAGTATCACGGCGCATATATTCTCCACGGAATCCCACCTGCAGGCTCAAGCGGTCCCAGAAGCGGTCGCCGTAAGTCACGTAGAGAGCATGAATTTGTTCTTTGTAATCGAAGCGGTTATAGAAATAGGGAAGTTCATTGCCTGCGTCGTCTTTGGCATCGGCACCACTTCTTTGGTCCTGCAAGGTGGTATTCCACCCTGCTTCGAGGCGACGGTTCTGAGTTATCTTGAATGTGTAATCGGCTTTGAATTCCCATTTGCCGTTTTTGCGGAACTGGTTCTGTAGTTCGTATTCGTCATCGAAATCCCCTATCAGGTATGTCTGGCGATATTCCTTATCCTCATCACTGCTATGGTTTCGATACGATGCCGCGAGTTGCAGGTCTTGCCGGCGGTCGATACGCAGTGCGTAGTCGATATTGACGCTGTAGTTAGGTCTTTTGCCCTTTTGCGTTTCCTCTCGGTCATATTGCAGCAAAGGTTCTTCTTCACCCATGATTTTTTGCGTATAGTGGTTTGTTGACGTTCCTATGCTGCGGTCCGCCACGACTCCGAATGCTCCTATGCCCAACGTGCTGCGCTCGCCGAGTCGCAGATTGACGCCCCCACGGAGGAATAGTCCGCCGGATTTGCGGTCTCCTTTACCGTTTTGTCCGAGCCATAGGGTATCCTGCTCGCGGTAGTTATAGCGGTCAGAGTTCATGCGGTTTGCCATGCGGAACTGCCGATATCCGATATTGAAATAGGCATCCACAATGCCTTTGGTGAAGTTTATGGCTCCGTTGACATTCCATCCCGGTGCCGCGGCTCCTTCGGGATAGCTGATACCTGCGGCAAGGCTGCCATAGTAACCGGCACGACCGTCTTTCTTGAGCACGATATTAATAATGCCGGCAGTGCCTTCGGGGTTATATTTTGCTGACGGATTGGTGATTAGTTCTATTTCCTTGATACTTTCGGCAGGCAGTTGCTGCAAAATCTGAGCTCTGTTTTCCTCTGTGAGTCCTTGTGGTTTTCCATTAATCCATATCTCCACGCTTTCAGAGTTTCGCAGCGATATATTACCCTCATGGTCCACATCCACCGATGGTATATTCTCAAGAGCTTCTGTTGCGCTGCCTCCCGCGGCTGCAAGGTTCTGGTCCACGGTGAACACTTTCTTGTCAAGTTCGAATCGCATGGTACTACCCTGCCCTACGACCTCCACTTCGCCAAGTTGCTGACTATCTTCTTCTATGTAGAGTTTTCCGACGTTGGTGACCTCTCCCTTGACGGTGATGTTTTTCGTGACTTCTTTATAGCCTATGAAATTAGCCCGTACAATGTAGTTGCCGGGCTGCTTAATATTGATGCTATAGGCTCCTTTACTATCCGTTGTGGCGCCGTCGATAACTTTGTCGCCCTGCACGATTTCCACATTAACGAAATCGAGAGGTTGACGCGTGGTATTGTCATAAATCATGCCACGCACGGCATGTTGTGCATGCAGCGTCAGGACGGCAAAAAGCATAATGATGATGAGTGTTCGGCGCATAGGGCGTCAGGAATAATAATTACGCTGCAAAGTTACGAAAAATCCGTTAATTAGCAAGACCTCGCAATATTTGCCGCGTCATGGCTTTCGCCTCGCGCCACCTCGGAAAATGTGTTTCCACTATGCTATGAAATTCAGGTCCGTGGTTAGCCTCTATCAGGTGCGCTAACTCATGCACCACCACGTGCTCTATGCACCACTCGGGCAAGAGTAGCAGATAGAGGCTCAGGTTGATATGTCCGTTAACTTTGTTGCAACTACCCCATCGTGTTTTCGCGGTGTTGAATTTGACAAGTTGAGGCTTCACTCCCATATTCGCGCCATGCTTGGCAAACATGGGTTCCACTATTCCGCATAGTTTTTCGGCAGCCTCTCGTACTTGTTGTTTGTTGGTCAGCGGCAAGCGGTCATAGAAGTTGTCACGGTGTTCGGCACGCACTCTGACCCGTGCCTGAGCATCTTCTATCCATGCCCGCTTTTCGTCGATGAATTCCAGTATTCGCTGTTTCGGAAATCCTATCGGCGCCGAGACGCGTAATTCGCCACCACGACCTATGCGCAACGACAAACGACTCGTACGACGGTAGGTTATGACAAACCTCATATTATTAGACTTGTCATTCATAATCATTAGCCATTGAGGTAGTTGCGTGGTGTGTGATGCCTGACATAGAGCATTATCGCTATGCGGTAAGCCCACAGTACGCAATATGGCGCTGCAAGGATTAGGGGCAATCCCCGTACGACGTGCAATATCATGAGTGCCATGAGCGCTAAGGTGTAATAGATTACCCTGAAACGTGTTTTCGATTGTTCATCAGGTATTAGCCATCGCATCATCGCAAACCTGTGCCTCGGCATGGAATAGCGCTCCAACATGCTCAATCCCGGAACGCTGAAAAACAACAGCGCTACATACTGCCATGAGGCATCATATAGCAACAGATAGGGAATATATCGCGAAAAAAGCAGCACGGGGTATAGCATTACGTTCCACTTCGTTCTCCAGAGGTTATAGACAGCGAATAGTGGTATGATTAATGCCCCCGCGCTTGCCGCGAGCCAATATGTCTTTGTCGCATCGCAGCAAATATACAGCAGGGCCATGAATGTCGCGGCGCATACAAGGCGTGTGGCAACAATATGTGGTACATGTGAGTAGAAGTGGTCGAAGTTATGCTGATAGAGTCGTATCGCCGGTTGTGCTTCGCGGCGTGTGGCATAAGTGTCGTTAAAAATATATCCCAGTTCATACACCGTTATCACGGCCATGAATACTAATAACATCTGCGCCGTGAAGCGCCACCACTCGACTTCCGTTCCTGCCGCGCACCATGCGTAAAACACACAGGGCAAGAGATAAATAAATAGCCATGAGAGCATTTTGCCCACAGTGCCGAGCCTGACTCTATAGAGATAAGCCAACGGCACGTAAAACACGCCGTTTTCAATCCCATCCGAGGCATAACGTTCTCTAATATCGTGGTGTTGAGGCATATATAAATGTTACTTTGCTGACATCCACATGGTGCTTTTTCAGCGTTCTGCTCCATCTGTCGTGATTGCCGTACACTACGATTGTGGCATGTCGTGCCCGGCTGATGAGCGCTATATCGCTGTGGTTATCAGTGAAAATATCGTAGTCGTCATAATCCACAGCGAGGTGTTTACGCTGCTGCAGGTCGTTGCTTATTGTTCCTTGGCATAATCCTTCATTGTCGAAATTGAGTTGCGTAGCGCAAAACCTCAATGCCCCGATATGTTTCGCCACCTGTTCCGCCACGATGTCCAGGGTAGCTGACAGCAACACGACATTGCTTCTCGGCATGATATTCCATACCGGCGCTATTCGTCGCTGTTCAAGGAATTCATCGACAAAAGTTTGTGCTTTGACCTCAAGCGTCTGCCGCGACATGCCTTTCAGGCTATTCACAAGGCTCGACTTATACATATCAATCCCCGTAAGTCGATATATGAAGACATTGATTCGCCGCAGCCAACGCGACATTGGCGCACACACCATATCCTCGCCGGCAACGTAGCGACAAAAATCGTATGTTGTATTGGAACTATAAAGCGTCCAGCAGATATCTACCAAAGTAACATGCATAACGCAAAGTTACGATTTTTTTCGTAATTTTGCACTTGTGCTTTATCTTCAGTTATTCATATCGTTTTTCACCATAGGTCTTTTCGGATTCGGCGGCGGATATGCTATGCTCAGTATGATACAGAACGAGGTTGTTGTCAAGCACGCTTGGATAGACGTGACCACGTTCACAGATATCGTAGCTATCAGCCAGATGACGCCGGGTCCGATTGGTATCAATTCCGCGACATATTGCGGCTACAGCGCTGCTCTCAATGCCGGTTATGGTCATGGTATGGCGGTATTGGGCAGCATAACGGCTACCTTAGCGCTGATATTGCCGTCATTTATTATCATGCTTATTTTCTGCAAACTATATACACGATTGTCTGATAATCGCTACATGACGTCTTCCTTCACGGTGTTGCGCCCTGTCGTTGTCGGTTTGATAGCCTCGGCGGCATTACTGCTCATGAATAGCGAGAATTTCTCCACACCCGATGACACGTATCGTTTTTGGGTTAGCATAGCTCTGTTCGGCTGCGCTCTCATCGCCTCGCTGCGCAAGGTACACCCCATACTGCTCATCGTCATCGCCGCAATAGCCGGCATCGTCATCTTTTGATATTTAAGTATTAACAGCCATTTACTATTTGACTATTTACTATTTAATTATTGATTTTGTAATTGAGTAATTTATTATTAGTGTAATTCGTTTAATTAGTGGACAAAAAATAGTTGCATGTTTCTACCCCTCCGGCACTTCGTGCCACCTCCCCTTCCAAAGGCAGGGGAGGAGCGGCTGACGCACTCCTTGCTAGCCAATCCGTGTCAAATCTAATGTCTCAACTTCTCAACTTCTTGCTCCTATAGCCATTGATTCTTTTGCAAGTACGGACACCCCGAGTCAAATCTAATGTCTCAACTTCTTAAACTTCTCAACTTCTTAAACTTCTCAAACTTCTTAAACTTCTCAAACTTCTTAAATATCGTAAAGTGACACGCCACGGCGTGTCCCCACAGAGAGTCAAACTATTTACTATTTAAGTATTTTACTATTTGGCGGTGTCTACAGCTTGGCTGTAGATTAGGGAGTATTGCCGCGCTAACGCGTGCCAGTTGAAACGCTGTGCCGCCGCCACGCACCGCACTGACATGGCGTTATAGTCGGCTTCTATATCCCTGATTTTCCGCACTATATAATCCACATCATTGTCGGGAACCGCAAAGCCCACTTCTCCATCCGCAAAGTGACCGTCAAATCCCTGCCCTCGTGTGTATATCACCGGCAATCCCTGACTTATGGCTTCAGCATACACCAGCCCGAAGGTTTCTGTGTGCGACGGCATGATGAAGATGTCGTTACGGCGCAAATGTTTCAGCACGTCTTCTTTTGCGCAGTGCGGAAACCACCTGCAGTAGGGTCGCCGCTCTATCATGTCGCGGTAGGGCTCATCATGAACATTACCCACAAGCGTTAGCGTCACCTTACGGCCTTGGCTGACAAGAGTATCAACAACACGGAGTGTCGTTTCCACATTTTTGCGTTTTGTTATCTGTCCTACACAAATCAGCTTCAATTCATGACCTTCAAGACTGCGCGGAGTTCCTTGACAGAGAAATATATCATCAATGCCGTTTGGCAGAACTACGGACTTTGCCGCACAGTATTCATCAAAATATCTGCCACACATGGCATCGCGGTATGCCGGTGATATGAATATTATTTTTGCGGCATTGGCGGCTATTTTTCTGCCAAGAGGTCTGAGATGCAGCATATAGCGCATGAAGACGTTAACATCGGTGTCGCGCACGGCAACGACATACGGAATGCCATATTTGCGGTGAAGGTTATATGCCACGTTTCCGCTCGAGAACAGTGTGTGGGCGTGTATTACATCTATGTCATGAAATAAGCGCCTGCGCTCTATGTCATCTAATAGTGTTTTTTGTTTAGGAAAGAATAGCAATCGCTGCAATGACGAGAAAGCTTTAGGGGCGCAATAGACTTCAGGTTCATCGCACTGTCTGAACACATTATCCATAGCATACACGCGCGTTTCACAATAGGAGTGCTGCGCGGCAATAAGCAGTCGATAGAGGTTGGTATTAAAATAGTCGGGTATGATATGGAGTATGCGCATCGCGTCAATGGTTTTTATGTGACTTGAGATACATCAGCAACATCGCTTTGGCAGATGGCAACTGCAGCGTGAAGATTTTTTGCAGTCTGCTGACTGTCAACTTGGCGAGCAGAACACAACGTTCCATGTGGTATTGGAATGTCGTGAGCGATTGGCGACGGAGGTCATGCGTCATAGGCGATTGGCTGAATATGCTTGCCATATCACGCAGCCATTTATCTTGCGAGAAGTTTTTCAGGAAAGCCTTGTGGCAACGATCGTAGTATTCCAGATAGTCGTCATGGTGCTCCACTATTTTCGCTATTGCCCGGGCATAGTCATCAGCATTGGTGCCGCAAACTACTATCCCTATTTTTTCGTTTTCAACGATTTCACGGCATGCTGTCTTATCATCCGATGTAATTACGATACATCCTGTTCGCATGGCTTCGAGCATAGCCATCGGGCAGCCCTCCATGCGCGATGGCATAAGCACGATGTTTGCCGAGGCTATGATGTCTTTTGCTGTCTCGTGGTTCACCTTGCCTGTGAATGTTACGCGTTTATCACTTTTGACGAGCTGCTCCACAGACTTGAAGGGTTGCAGGGCATGAAAAGGGGGCTGTTTGCCTCCGAGGAATATAAACTCAAACTCGAGGTCAGTATCTACCAATCCGTTGATAATCCGCAACACGAGTCCCGGATTTTTGGCAGGTGCAGTACCTCCGGCATATACGATTCGCAGCGGTCGCCGCCGGAGTTTGGCGGTCAAGATGTTACCTGCATCCGGCGTGCTGCCGAAAAAGTTATAGACAACTTTTAGCTTCTCGCTTGGCATATCGTATTTGTCGCGCAGATATTCGGCATTAAAGTTTGACAGTGCTATGACGTAATCCACAAATCGCTTATTGGCGCATGCTATATCGGCTTCCATAAAGCACTTACTATGACTTATTGTTACTATCTTCACATCGTTGCTGACGTATGGTGCCGCGAGTGCCATCAGCGCGCTGAAGCTATTGATAATCACATCGGGACGCACAACACTATTGAGTATTTGCAATAGGCGCCGCACGTTAGCCATTGAAGTGTCACCGCTCTCACAATTCAGCACCTTGACATTCTCAGTTTCAAAGGTGTTGTCTCCCACACTGCCGGCTATGACATACACTTCATTATCAGTGGCTAAAGCCTTGATTACTTCAAGAGCATAAGTTGTTATGCCCCCTCTGTAGAATGACGATGTTACGAAAGCTATCTTCATGATTTTTTACCTGCTATGAGCAATAACAAGAGTACTATGACGAGTCCTGCTGTTTTTCTTGCCGATGTATAGTAATGTGTAAATGGTCCGAGCAGCATCACCGACGAATATGCGAAATAGACGCACATCTGCAGTGCCGAAGCCTCATGTTTACGGCATATCATGCGCAGCGCCACAAAACCCGTCAGAGCATATACCACGCAATAAGCTATGGCGACTTCTTTGCCGGCGCCTATGATGATATGCCCTATAAAGGTGTAAAACACTCCTGTAAAGATACCCGTGAGTTCCGTCATCGTCTGTTGGATTAACACTGCTCCTGTAGGTATTCCGAAGAAGTATTGGACAGTGAAGGGAAATACGACGCCGAGATGCATGAATGGAGGTTCGTAGTTATCATAGAAATAACAGAAATTCACAAATCCCTGCCCGAGGTATGATATCACGCCGCCCTCGGTGCCCGATACCTCGCCATAGTCGCGATAACTGAAACGCGCCACCGTCAAGGCTACCAGATATGTCGCCAAAACCCCAACTATTGACAAACCGGCAACTATCATTTTGACTTTTTCGGCTTTGGTCATATAATTGCGGAAGAGCAGATACATGGCAGCAAATGACATAATCCAGTATGTGGTGACGCTTCGGTCTGCCATCAGCACCCCGTCCACTGGAGCCGAAAGCGACGCCATCATAAACATCAGGAAGTAGCGCAACGGCATCTTTTGCACGTAAAGTGAGTAAAAGGCGAGAAATATCAGTGTCCAACTACATCCGAATATTGAATTTGCGATTGCTATCGGCACCCTGATTATGCTTGGCAGCGTCTCCATCCAACTCTCCTCAACATCGCCTACATACAACGCCTCACGATGTTCATTCATATCGCCTGTGAGCACACTTATCATAGGTCTGAAACGCATAGCGAAGGTTACCACAAACCACAATGCCGCCACCCATGCCGTGGCGCGCAACACCATCTCATAGCGCACAGGCTTGAGGCTCGTGATGGATAAGTTGCTATTGGCGATAAAAGGCACGAGGCATAGCGTGAGCAGACCGCAATACGCTACCGTGGCGCGGGGCGAGATAACATAGTCCAAGACATCGTTGTAGCGCAAACCCAAGGCATCATTGAATATGGCAAAAAAACCCAAAGCGGCGTATATCAGCGATATCACCAGCGCCATATCGATGCCTCGCCGACGGCGATATATCAGCAGCGAGAGAAAAGAAAAATATATGAAAGGCACAAAAATCATTGCATCAATGATAAGTTTTTATCAATAAATTGCAACAACCTGACAGGTGAGAGCCTGTGTTTGAGCGTGTCGGGATATTGCACGTCGGCGCTGATGACCTGCGGTGCATTATCACCATCCAGCAGTTCTATGCCGTGATGTCCCTGCAAGTAGCTGTATTCTGAGTTGAGAAATGCCGCATTGTCGGTGAGCAGGTGTTTGTCGAATACTATGCTTTCCCAAGCCCGGGGCGTAAATCCGTTGGCACCTCTCTGCATAACTTCCAGAATACACCGCGTACGGGCTATATGACGGAGATTGTCAGCATAATTTATCGGTTTGTCGGAATATGTAATTCCCGGCAATCGCGGGGCGTGCGTTGGCATACCGATGATATTGAAATCCGCCTTAAGTCCTCGTTCAACACACTTTCGGAATAGTTCATGCAGCACCTCATAGCGGTTCTTGGCATAGCCGCAGAAATATACATCACTATGCGGCAGGTCATCAGCGTCAGGCAGGGCTACGCATGACATCGGTGTCGGATAGTAAGTCATGCCATAGCGCTCGGCATCACCGCTGTCGTAACTGAGCAGAAGGTCGAACTTTCCGCGTACAGCATCAAAACATAACTCGGCATTACGCTCCACAAGGTCCTGCATATACAGCACAAGCCTGACATCAGATTGGGTATGCCTCAAATAGTCGAGATAGGGGGTTTGATAAACATACTGCCTATTGCCGAAAAACACGTAGCACAGTGGTTTATCGTCACTGAAGCGATGCGGATAGAGCCTCGGAAACACATAGCGCGAGAAGGGAGTGGAGACAATGCTGTTGAGCTTACGCGAAAAGTTCCATCGCACCAGACAGCGGTCAACGGCAGTGTCGAAACCACTATAGAAATCCGTGAAATACGCCACGTTATCAAGCCCCATAATATCACGATAGCCAACAAGGTAGTAGCCCTCGCTGCCAACTATCACATAGTTATATCTCAAATCAATGGCTGACATACGTGTTATTAGGCGCAAAGTTACTAATTTTTTGCTTATCAGACAACAACCGCTTAATAAACCCTTACGTATGAAATGTTTTGCTAATTCAATTAAAAGCATTAACTTTGCTCAATAATTATTTAATCTGCTAATCCATATACATTATGCGTAAGACTTTACTCACAGCCATAGTCTTGTTATTCTCAAGCCTTGTATTTTCAGCCGATTACGCTTTTCTTGATAGTCTTATAGCCAATGCCTACCTTGGTCAGACGATGCCTCGTGTCCAGCCTACCGCCGATGGTGTCCACTACGCTATGCTCAAGGATGGTTCCGTTCTCGAATATGACTTTGCCAAAGGCAGGGTGAGCAATACCCTCTACGATAAGAAGAAGTTTACCTTGCTCATCGATGGTGCTGCCGTTGAGAACAGTATTTCCGCAGAAGGTTTTGTGCTGCCCCTGACTCCCGGTATGCCGGGAGCCGTAGCCCGCGTGAGCGCTGACAATGAGGTTGAGAACGACCGCTACCTGCTCATATATACCAATCGGGAACAAATCTTCCGCCACACCTTTCGCGCCGACTACTATCTTGTTGATACCCAGCGCCGCGAGGTGCGTCCGCTGTCTGCCAAAGGGAAGCAACAGACTCCTGTTTTTTCTCCCGATAAGCGCTACGTGGCTTTCGTGCGCGAGGGCAATATCTTTATCCATAAGATAGAATTCAACTCCGAAGTACAAGTCACCACCGACGGCGATGGTGTCAACATCCTCAATGGTGTGCCCGACTGGCTCTATGAAGAGGAGTTCGCGTGCGACAACATCATGGCATGGAGTCCTGATAGCAAACAACTGGCGTTCGTAAAACTCGACCAAAGCGAGGTGCCGCTATATACCTATCTGCACTATGGCACACTCGTAGGCACAGGGCACAACCAATGGTCGGCAGTAGCCAACGACGTCGTCGTTCCCTACCCCACAGCCATCACCTACCGCTACCCCAAAGCGGGAACTTTCAATGCCTTGGCTTCGGTGCATGTCTATGACACATACTACAAGACCATCAAGGAAATGCAGCTGCCGGAACTCTACGACAGTTATATACCCCGTCTGCGTTTCACCACCTCTCCAGACGAACTCGCCATATTCCGCCTCAACAGGCGGCAGACACGCCTTGAGATGTTTTATGCCAACCCAAAATCGACCGTCTCACACTCGATATATCATGAGGACGGTCGTGGCGGTGCCGTGGATTTCAGCATGATAGACAACTGGCTGTGGACCGACGACGGCTACATGATAGTGATGAGCGAACAGGATGGTTGGAAACATCTCTTCCTCTATGACGCCCAAGGTTCCAAGAAACAGCTACTCTCCTCGGGAGCTTCAGAAGTGACGCGCGTCTATGGTGTTGACGAATTGGGCAATGTCTTCTACCAGTCCGCCGATCCCTCACCAATGCAGCGTATTGTGCGCATGGTTAACATCAATGCCCCCAAGAAGGTCTTCACACTCACAAGTCTGCAGGGTACGCATAGCGCGCAATTCTCGGCGAACTTCAAATACTTCATAGATTCCTACAGCAGTCTTGAACACCCCATGAAAGCCGAAGTCGTTGACAACAAAAGCAAAGTGTTGCGCACTATTTTCGACAACAAGTCGTTCATGAAACGTTGGACAGCCCTCAACCTGCCCAAGAAACAGATATTCCACTTCCGCACGGAACGCCGCGACGACATCGACGGCTGGATGCTTATCCCCAAGGATACCGCGGGTCGCAAATGCCCGCTGGTGCTGCTGCAGTATAGCGGTCCGGGGTCGCAGATGGTTCTCAACCGCTGGCGCCCGGGCTGGGAATACTACCTTGTGGAGCAAGGCTATGTGGTGGCTTGCATTGACCCCCGCGGCTCGGGAGCGCGAGGCGCGGCATGGCGTAACAAAACCTATGGGCAACTTGGGAAACTCGAAGCGGAAGACCTAATATCAGCCGGCAAAGAGTTCGCAAAATACAACTTCGTTGATGAGTCACGTATCGCCATCTGGGGTTGGAGCTACGGAGGATTCCAAGTGCTCTATACCATGGGACAACCCGACCACCCCTTCAAAGCCGGAATAGCAGTGGCGCCTGTTACCGATTGGCGTTTCTACGACAGCGCTTACACAGAACGCTATATGAACCGACCACAGGAAAATGACCAAGGATACCTCAACAGTTCGACCATGCCACTCGCCAAAAACCTTACAGGAGCACTTATGCTGGCTTGCGGAACGGCAGATGACAACGTTCACTTCCAAAACAGCATGAACTATGTCCACCAACTTATTGAAGCCGATAAGGACTTTAAACTCATAGTATTCCCTGATGAGAACCACTATATCAGACAAGGCAACTCGCACAAATATCTATATCACCAGAAAATCAAATTCCTCGAAGAACA
>ODAI012324666.1_pt1 | contig 15109 bp, 13 predicted proteins | sample 1539321 | NCBI WGS metagenome assembly ODAI01 (sample SAMN02144231, study PRJEB22623) | gut metagenome | biome: sheep rumen | host: Ovis aries | place: New Zealand
AGCGAGCGCCTCGCAGGTTATTTTACTTTGTGGGGTGATGGGGCTGGAGACTTTGCAGCGCTTGCAAATCTTTATGTTGATGAAGTAGTGGAGCTCGGACTTTCTCTCGGGCTTCCTGAAGAACTCTGCCACAAAGCACCTTCAGACGGAATGTCTGGAAAAACTGATGAAGACAATCTCGGCTTTACTTATGCTGATTTGCGTGCCGTTGCCGAAGGCAAAACTTCAGGCATGGATGAAGCAAAAGTTGCCGTAATCAAAAAACGAATTGAAACAATGGATTTTAAGAAGCAGTTATTGAATATCCCATGCTTCGTTCCATCGATTAGGAAATAGAATGTTCGACATTAAAATAAAACCAATCGAAAGTTCCGCCCACGAAAACGACGGAACTTTTTTACAAACTCCTTTCTGGTGCAACTTCAAGGCAAGACACGGCTGGACTTACAGACGATTTGAAGTTGAGTATACACTGCCGCCCTTGAATGCAGAAGAAAATACGGTGGTTGAGTGTTCGCGAAGCGAACGTATCGAAACTACCGGCATAGTAAAAACCGAACTCGCCGTCCTCAACCGCAGCTTCGCAAAAGGCGCCTTCTCAATTGCTTATATTCCGCTTTTTCCAAAACTTCCTTATGAGTGTACACCGGAAGAGGTGATTAATAAGGCGTTTGAATCTGATGAAAATGTGGTTTCGATACGTCCTTCGGACTACTCAACCACCGGAGTTATTTCTCAGGAAATCATAACTCCGGAAACTCAGACAATTGAGTTCGTACACTTACTAAGTGAACTCGCTGCCGCTCTAAAACCAGAGCTTCCTAAAAATACAATTGCAATCCGTTTTGATCCTGATGTTATTTTCAGTACACCTGAAGACCGGGATCTTTTCAATTATGGAATGAAAACCGTAGCATATGCAGACCACATCAAGCTCAAAAAGAACTCGGTAGACATTCAGCCTCCTGACAGCACACTTGTAGACCTCACAGGCTCAGAAGAAGAAATCCTCGAAAAAATGCATTCTAAGTGGCGCTACAACATCCGCCTGAGCGAAAGAAAGGGCGTAACAATTCACCGTTACTTAGGAAATGATATTAACTTGTCTGAAAAATTAGACAAATTTTACGAATTGACAAAGATTACAAATGCCCGTGACGGCAATGCAAGCCACGCAAAGGCTTACTATCTTGACCTGATCAAATCTTCTGCAGAAGAAATCAGCAAGGGCCGAGATGTACCTGTAATCAGTCTTTACATCGCCGAACACGAAGGCGAGGAAATTGCTTCTATCATGACACTTTTCAGCCACGACGAAGCAATCTACCTTTACGGTGCAAGCAGCAATAACAAGCGTAACCTCATGCCAAATCATCTTTTGCAGTGGACAGCTATGAAGGATGCAAAAGCCTATGGCAGCAAATACTACGATATGTACGGTATGCCGCCAGAGGGTAAAGATGAAAATCATCCGATGCACGGCCTTTACATGTTCAAGGCAAACTTCGGCGGCAAAAACATCCACCGCACAGGAAGCTGGGATGTACCACTCAAACCAGTTTACCGCTGCTACAGCGCCGCAGAAAAACTCCGCGCGTTCTGGCATAAGAAAGTTATTAAGAAACTCAAGGGTAGATAACCCCGTCATCCCGAACTTGTTTCGGGATCTTGCTTGTAGATGCTGAAACAAGTTCAGCATGACGACTAAAAAGGAAACATACTATGTCAAATTTTTACGACACAACCAATATTCCATGCTTCGGTGTGGCTGGAAATTTCACAGGACACCTTGAGCAGGCCGGCGAAGCTGCTGACTTTAAAAACGTTAAGACGCTCGAGCAAAACGCTCCAAAGGCCATTTTTCCGACATTTTTGCCGTTAAAACAGCAAAATTCGGGCTCAGACGCTTCAGTAATTCCGGATTTTCTTACAATCTTCCCATTTGATTCAAAACGCATTATTTTCCCAAAAGGCGAAGAAAAGCTTCAGATTGAGCCTGAATGTGCAATTATCTTTGATGCAACCTGGAAGGGCGACACTCTTACAGAACTCAAGCCAGTAAGCTTTGGTGCTTCTAACGACTGTTCGATTCGTAAACAGGGAGCAAAAAAAATCAGCGAGAAGAAAAACTGGGGAGCATGCACAAAAGGCTTTTCAGAAAATCAGATAGCAGCTGACGGATTTGAATCAGGCTGCCTTCTCGACGACTACAGAATCGCAAGCTTCCTCATCCGTAATGGCGAAGTTTATGACTACGGCGAAAACTCCGCAGTCCGCGACTACAGCTACATCTATAAAAAGCTCACAGACTGGATGCTGGACAAATTCAATCATCAGCAGAACGAAGGCCCTGCAGAAGACATTCACAGCTATCTTGTAGCCGCAGGCCACCCATCACGCATATTAGTATCAATCGGAGCTACCCGCTACACAGATTGGGGAGAATCAAACTTCCTTCAGAACGGAGATAAGGCTGTAGTTGTTGTTTATCCTGAATCAAAATACAAACCTGAGCAAATCAAAAAAATGGCAGAAACCGGCGACTTTTCAGACCGCTCAATTTCTGCCTTAGTTCAGACTGTTGAAATGTAATTCTGCTGTCAAAGTTCCATCTGTAAATTACGGAAACACAATCAGCGGAATATGCATTTCATCTGGTGTGAGACTTGCGTGCAGCGACACAAACTTTTGTTTGCCACAATAAATTGAAAGATTACTTATGGCAATTGCAATATAATCTCCAAGCATTGAACAGAATAATTCGTGAGGAGTTCCTGTTCCCATAAGTTTTCTCTCAATCAATTCTTCTTTTGGCATCAAAATAAACTTATCACCAAACAGACGTTCAAATTCTTTTTCAAAAAATTCTTTCTTTCCGTCTTTGATAAAAAGATTTAATACACGGGGCTCAAGAGAAGGCTTACGTACAAGACAATCAAAGAGCTCCGGATAATCCTGAATATAAACATATTCTGTATCTATATGACCGTGATCTGCAGTTACAACAACAAGAGTATCTTCCAGTTCACTGGCCAACTTTGCAACCTGCTGTTCCAGATCTATCATACATTCATGAGCCTCGTTTGAACCACAGCCATAATCATGAAGAAGTCCATCCGGCTGATTCCAGTAGGCATAAATGTATCTTGGGCTTTCTGCGCCATCTTCGTTCTTATTGCAACAGATATTTTTAATCTGTTCACAAATCTTTTCAAAACTGTTTTTCGTAGCATCAAGAAATGGAGCTACAAGATGGGCTTCTTTTCCGGCCTTTTTGATTTTATCAGTTACATTTTCATACGGAGTTAAAGTCCAGGCAACATTGTAGTCTGCAGCTGGAATCTCCGTATTCTGAATCTTATTTAGAAAAACAGTTACGTTGTCATTAATCTGAGGATAATAACAATCCCAGCCAAGCCAGGCATGCTCACACGGTTGAAGCCCGGACATAACAGAGGTAGTAGCAGCTACTGTGGTAGAACAGAAAGTTGAGCTGTAAATGCCGGCAAGATGATTTCTGAAAGGGCCGTCTGCTTTTAAGTGTCTTTCAAGAATTACTTTACCCATGCCATCAAGAAGAATTACGACAATGTTTTTGTATTCCTTTTCCAGATACTTATCCAGAAGAGGCAGAGAATCTCCATTAGTTGGCAATCCCAACTTTTTCAAAATTGAGTTAGGTAAGTTAGCAATACAGTTTTTATAGTCCGGTAATACGATTTTATTTTTTTCCATGTTTAGTCCTTTCTTTCATTTTAGTTTACTTTCTGCGAATCCAACGGTGAAGGGCAGGTGCTCATATTTTACAGTTCCCTTAAACTCGAATCCATTCTTAAAATACCATTCCTTCAATTCTGTATAATCATCTATAAAATCGAGGAAAAGTATTTTACCGCCAAGGTCGCGAACTTTCTCTTTTGCGAAATCGAGAAGTTGTTTGCCATAACCTTGCTTTCTCATCTGAGGTTTTACACATAGATTATGAAGAACATAAGTTTCTTCTTTCTCTGGGGCCTTGCTGATAGAAAAATATCCAACCAGCTCGTTTTCTCCATTTTGATTTTGCTCAAAAAGACCGTACATCAAAAAGCCCCAGTTCCAGAAATTTTCAAGCTTTTCCAAAGGCATAAAGGCATTATGTCCAGGAGCATTTTCTTTTGTAAAACCAAACTTTTCTGCAACTGTTGAAAAACACAGATGGATAAAATCCAGGCAGAGGGGAAGTTCGGATTTTTCTATTCGTCTAATCATTTTTATCCTCGCTTTCGCAAAATCCATATCAGATTACTCTGATACTTCGCGGCGCTCATCGGGTCATTCAAATCTTCCTTGTCACCCTTGTAGCCCCGGTAAATGTCTAGGACTTCAAAGCCGCAAAGCTCAGCAAGCAGGAACATTTCCCAGCGATAGGTCTGCCGCATTTTGAGTGGGCGAATCCGTTCTCCAATCACATTTCCCTCATCATCATAAGTTTCAAACTTCCAGTTGCCGCTCATAATCTGTGTCCAGGGATTATAGGAAATTGAATTATAGATTTTTTCGCGGTAACCTTCGCTGTTCACATATTCCAAACGGAAAGTGTAGTCATCTGCTTTTGTATTCATCTGCTGAGCTTGCACGGCCGGCCATGGGTCAAAAGTATTAAGTGTCAGAATACCGCCAGGTACCAGATGTCGCCCAAGATTTCTCAAAGCAGCAATCTGAGATTTCTGATCCGGCAAATGCATAAAACCGCTTCTTGCAATAATTACAAGTGAGTATTTTCTGCCCGCATCAAAATCAGTCATATTACCAGGAAAAATTCTCAAGTTCAGATTTTTTTCCGCAGCTTTTTCTGAACAGACACGACACATTTCTTCAGACAGGTCAGTGCCGTCAGCAATTACACCATGCTCAGCAAGGTAAAGCAAAACCGCGCCGGTTCCACAAGCCACATCAATCACGCCATCTTTTCCATACTTTTTTGCCAGCTCCAGATAAAACTCCTGAAAGCCTTCATGAGCATCAAAGTCCCTGTACATAACTTCAAGATATCTGTCGTAGTTCTCAGCTACATCCTTAAAATCGTGTAAGTCCATAATACCTCCTGAAAATAAAAAAGCCACTTACCCGAAGGCAAGTGGCCGATTATCCAGATTAAAAATTGTTCAATCTATCGTACTATCGCACTTTGTACCCCGGGCATACGCTAATCTTGCCATCATCATTTGTGGTGGTTGTGGTAAGAGAACGTGTATCTGGAGTCACAAAATTGAACATCATAACGTGAAAATACAAAAAAACATAAATTACGTCAAGTCTGTTTTTTTATCTATCTGATTTTTTCAATCCCACGAAGCGTAGGTTGTTTTCTGAAATCGGCTATGATATCCTCAAATCATAAAAGAAGCTCTTAGCCGGCTGGGCTTTACAAGGAGATTTGAAAATGGACAACTATGTAACAGGAGCAGTTATCAAAAAGCTCCGCGAAAACAAGAAGATGACTCAGGAAGAACTTGCCCAGAAGATTTTTGTAACGAGCAAGGCCGTAAGTAAATGGGAAACAGGGAAGGGCTTTCCGGATATCGGCTTACTGGAGGCTCTGGGAAAGGCACTGGATGTTTCTGTGATTGAACTTCTTTCGGGCGAGGATATTACAAATCTGAATAAAGCCTGCAATATGGCAAAGGGAAAGTTTTATGTCTGCCCGGTTTGCGGAAATGTGATTCAGACCACAGGAGAAGCTCTAATCTCCTGCTGTGGAATTACTCTGCCGCCACTGGAGGCAGAAGCGGCCGGTTCAGACGAGGAACATTCTCTGAAAATCGAAACAGTAGAAGATGAATATTTTGTAACTATGAATCACCCCATGACAAAGGAACATTATATTTCTTTTATAGCAGCAATTTTAGATAATGGAGTTCAGCTTGTAAAGCTTTATCCGGAAGGTAATGCTGAGGCCCGCTTCAAAATCAGCCGTGTTCGTAAGCTTTATGCTTACTGCAACCGGCACGGGCTTTTTGAAGTAGACAGAAAGGCTTTGCGTTAATTTGCATTAGACTTCACTAACGGTAAAGTCTTTCTCTTCAATGATCTTTTTTGCCTGGAGAATAATTGCGTCGCCTGGAAAAAGCTCTTCGAACCTGGCGACTGCATTATGTAAAACCGATTTTTCCTCGGCAACTATTATACACTCGCAAAAACCTTTTTCGCGTTCCTGTTTTGCGGCAAGGTCATTAGTTTGATTTAGAAGACAAACACCGGGAATCTGAAGAATTTCTTTCATCTGATTTTCAGACATCAGGGGGAGCTTGAGGTTGAGGACATGGCCGAGGTCTACGGTGGTTTCGATACACCCGCTTCGCGGGCACTCAACCACCGTATGCTCAATCACCGTATTTGTAGGATTAATCACCCTTTTGTAGATCATCTCAAAAATCGACATCCCACAGGCAGCAGCATAGGTATAAGTCATTCCGCTCAGCCTTGGATTTATCTCAATGATATGCCATTTACCATCATCATCTAAAATCAAATCAACCTGAGCCGCGCCGTTTAGCTCAAGCCCTTCGGCAAGTTTCAACATCATCTCTCGAAGCTCAGAAGTCAGCTCGCAAGGGCCAAGCTTTATGCTCTGTTTTGGACTTGTAATTCCATACTGATTTACGCTGAACTCAAACGGAGGAAGCACAGTATAGTTTCCAGGAGTTCCGTAAATCTCAAGGCCAAACTGTCGGCCCGTAATAAACTCTTCAATGAGTCTGTTAGAATTATTGCGCTTGGAATTAAGATATCCGGCAGCTTCACCGTAAGTGTGAACAACAGTCATTCCATACGAGCTCAAACCAGTTGTATCTTTAATTATCAGAGGCAGATGAAGATTTTTGATTTGCGCAATTACGCTTTCTTTGTAAACATTCCGCAAAACTTCTTTATTGCTTCCGGCGCAAAAATATAAATCGTGATCACAGAAAACTCCTGCCGGCACATTAAAGCCCAGCCGCGCCAGTTCATTATGAGTCCGCCATTTATCAAAACAGATAAGGGCTGTCTGTACGCTGTGACAGATTGTTCGCACTCCGGCATCCCGCAGTTTTTCACCAATAATTGCGTCGCTTACAGGAAGCCAGTCATAAGGCTCAATCCAAAAGGTCATTGCAATAGCAAGGTCGGGCTTATAGGAAAGAACAGTTTCTGTAAAAGTATCTGTATCAGTTTCGAGCGGAAGGTAACGGATATTTTTGAGAGCCGCGCCAGTTTCAATTTCCTGAGAACCATCAGAATCTTCCGGCAAAAACATTCCCGGCTTTTGAGTAACACAGAAGAACTCATCTTCCGGATGCGCAGCACAAAACTCCTGAAAGACCTGAGTATTCGAAGGCACCACAGTAATCTTAAAAGTGTTATCATCAAAAACATTAGAGTTCGTGCTGTAAAAAACTATCCGCATATTCTTCCTCAAATCAATGTCTCTATTTTACTGATTGTATGACTTCTCGACCACATTTTTTTATAATTTTTGATAACCTTATTCTTGATTTCCTTGATACTCAGAAATAACGCAGTTTACATTATCTATAAACTCTTTTTCTTCTTCGGATGAAAGAGTATTTTTATCGTACAGGGCCTTCTCAAAAAGAAGGCCTGCTTTATTTGCGGCAGACATTTTGAAAAGAGCAGTGTATTCTGCAGGTGCCAGTGTCTGGGTATACTTAATGCCTTGCGACTGACCGAAATCTATTAAACGCATAAAGTGTTTTGTGAGACGGTCAATTTCTTCAATCTTTTCTTTACTTCGCTTTGTCTTTTTCAAAAAATCCATCATTGTGTCATGGAATTTCTTACTCTGAACAGTGGAATACTTATTTGATAAATCAGGGCTCTTAGCAAAGATGTATTTAAGAAAATCTATAAAATCATGCCATAATTCGCGAAGGAATTTGAAAAGACGGCCTTCGCTCCAGAATACTCTGAAATGTCTTGTAAAAAACGGTTTGATAAAAAAGTATAATGCACCACCAATCAAAGCAATAATTGCGGCGTATTTAATCAGCTCAAAAATCAAATCAATAAGCCATGAAGGTTTAGATTCCTTACCGTAAAAATCATCATTTACAGGCTCAAAATCTGGAAGATTCAGATAATTCATTTCTGACATAATCTGAGGCTTGTTTTCTTTTGATTCCTTGTACTCTTCAACATATTTGATTTTGATTAGCGGAGTATCAGAAGAAATAACAGCAGCCGCGCCCCCCGAAACTGCAGCAATCAGTAAAACCGCGCCAACAAGCTTTTTGCCGTGGCTGATATAGTTTTTAAAACCAAGGAAGGCGTAAAAAATATCATTCTGAAAAATACTGAGCATAAAGCAGCAGAAAAGCACGCTAATATAAAAGATGGCAACAAGCACTGTTGTAAGCGGTGTAAAATGACCTTCTGAAAGCTTTCCGAATACAAGAACAATAAACATTACCACAGACAGTGCAAACATAATTGCCTGCTGTCCTTTTATTTTTTCAGTTAAATCTATTGCTGAAAGATTGTTGTGAAAAAGATGCTGTTCAAGTTCTTTTCCTTCAAAGTTTTCACAGTCTGCGGTAAACTTGTCGTGGAAAATAAAGAGCTCATTGATTCCGGCCTGTAAAAAATACTGAATTGCTGTAAGAACAAGCAGTACATAAGGTGCATTTGTTTTGCCAGTAAAATAACAGACAACAAGCAAAATCAAAAGATAAAAAACAATGAAAACAATATGCATTGCAGGCTTGATTTTTTCGAGGGTAAAAATCTGCAGCACAATAGTAATAATTATTCCAGAAGCGATGATAATCAGGTATGAAAACCAGTCTATGAGAACCCGGTCAACTTCGTAGTTATTGATTACTGTAGAAAATATAGAAGTTACAGTAAGCATTAAAGACACTATTGTTGAGAAAACTAATATTCTTTCAAAAAATCTGCTAAACCGATTTTCCATACTTTTTCATCATTCCTGTATTTTCTGTGTTTATATTTTCCTTATTTGCCTCAACCTTTGCAAAATAAGATTCAACTTCTCTAGGACCAATTACAAAAAGCAAAGTTCCCGCAGGCAGCTGATTTGTAAATTTCTTTACCGGGTCATATTCCAGTTTTCCGCCTTCCATCTGAATGACAGAAAGAATATCCAGAATACAGTCTGCCTGATTCTGTCTTGGCGGCAGATATGGAAAATCTGAGCCGTAAGCTGCAAAACCACAGCGCTGACGAAGCACACGAGATTTTTCTACAATACTGGCTGCAATCTCAATTGCTTTTTCCGAATAATAACGGCGGTTATGTAAATCATAATCTTCTTCTGCAAGATTTAGAAAAACAAAGAACGGCGCATCAAAAGAATCTTCATATTGATTTGTATACAGTGAATCAAACTTAGCACTGGCACGCCAGTTTATTCGCTTCTGTTCATCTCCATTTTGATATTCGCGGATAGAACGGCGCATTGTAATATCCTCATAGCAGGGATTATTGATTTTAAGATGTCCCTGAGGAAAGCCCGGTATTTCATTTGTGATGAGTTTGATTCTTGCAGGTCTTACCGTAATTTCAATAGGAGAAGAAATCTCAACATTAATCAGAAAAAGCCCCAGAGGATCACTGGTTCTGATTCTTACAGGTCCGCCATGAAAAAGCCCGCGGTCCTGCGAAGAAACAGTGTAGCTTACATGCTTAAGCTCATGAGGGCGTAGTGAAGTAATTCCTTTATTGTTCTGATTGTAGATATAAAAGAAAGGGATATCATCAAAAAAATAAAGAATATGCGCCGTAAGCGGAGAATAATTTTTTAAGATAAAAGAGATATCTGATTTTTCCTTACACGCCAGTTTAATCTTATCTGTATCGCGCTCAATTTTTATTGTACGGCTCAATACCAGTGCATACAAAAATGAAATCAAAAATACAAAAAGCACTGAAAGACATACAAACTGTAAAAGCTTATACGGAGCTAAGAGGAAAAAGATTAAACTTAACGCAGAAGCAACATATACCAGAGGATTTACTTTAATCATATACTAGACATGTGCTTTAAATGCAGGAATTGGAACCTGAAGTATAATATCTCTGATGATTTTGTCTGCATCGTATCCTTTAAGCAAAGAATCACTTGTAAGAATAATTCGCTTTCTGAAAACAGGAAGGGCAAGTAATTTTACGTCTTCTGGTGTAACAAAAGTACGTCCGTTTACAGCAGCATATGCCTGACAAGCCTTATACAAAGCAATTGAACCACGAGGTGAAACACCAGCAGCAATGCGCATATCTTCACGGGAAGCTTTTGCAAGCGCAATAAGATAGGCAAGAACTGCATCATCAACATGAACTTCAACAGCTTCTTCCATTGCTTCAAGAATATCTTTTTTAGAAACAACTGCTTTTACATTTTCTACAGGATGTACAAGACTTCTCTGAGCAGTAATAATCTGTGCTTCTTCAACATCACTAGGATAGCCCATAGAAAGAGTCATCATAAAACGGTCTTTCTGAGCTTCTGGCAGAGGGAAGGTTCCTTCTGATTCAACAGGGTTTTCTGTAGCTAAAACAAAGAACGGTTTATCCAGAGAGTGGCGAACACCATCCACGCTTACCTGACCTTCGGCCATACATTCCAAAAGGGCAGACTGAGTTCTAGGAGTAGCACGGTTTAATTCATCTACAAGAACAATGCTTGCCATAACAGGTCCGGCACGGAATTCAAAACTCTTTGAATCTGGAAGCCAAACAGAACTACCTGTTACGTCCGAAGGCATAAGGTCTGGAGTACACTGAATACGGGAAAACTCAAGGCCGGAAGCCTTAGCAACCGATTTAGCGAGAACTGTTTTACCTGTACCCGGAACATCTTCAAGAAGTACGTGACCGCCGGCAAAAAGGCAGGCAAGTACCATATCAACAACGTCAGTGTTTCCCTTGAAAACCTGACATACTTCTTCTTTGATTTTATCTGCTGTTTCTTGTATTTTTGTCATAATTAAAGTATATCATAAAAAAAAATAGAAAACATTATAAAAATAGTAATAAATATAATAATTCTGCAATACTCATAAAAAATGGATTGCTTCGCTACGCTCGCAATGACGGTATTGTTTCGTCATTGCGAGGAGCGTAGCGACGTGGCAATCCATATAATCTTGCGACATATCGTTTTTTTCAATAAAATACAGACAATGACTAAGGATGATTTTTTATTTCTTGTAGAAACTGAGACAATCCATGATTTCATATACAAGGGCAAAACTTATACCATTACTTACGATAAATCTCATGACGGACGTAAATGGATTATCTTTGGGGACATTGCAGATAAGCAGAAATACGACTCTGTAGGAGAGTTCCTCAACAAGGCAAAAATCGAAAATCATTTCTTTAAGGATATGCTGGATATATTCTAATGAACCGCACAAATCAAATTGATATGACAGAGGGCCCGATTTTCGGAAAGCTCCTCAAATTCTCTATTCCATTAATTGCCTCAAGTGTTTTGCAGCTCTTTTTTAATGCCGCAGATGTAGTTGTTGTCGGCCGCTTTGCAGGAGACAACTCCCTGGCTGCAGTAGGCTCAACAGGTTCTCTTGTAAATCTTTTGATTAATCTTTTTATGGGCCTCTCAGTAGGTACAAATGTCGTAGTTGCAAACTATTTCGGAGCAAAAAAGAAAAACGAACTTATAGACACAATTCACACCGCAATGCTTGTTTCTGTAATCAGCGGACTTATTCTTACTGTTGTTGGTGTGATTGGAGCAAAGCCAATTCTTACCTTTATGCAGTCTCCAGAAGAAGTATTGAATCTTGCAGCCATTTACCTGCGTATCTACTTTGGCGGAATTACAGCAACAATGGTCTATAACTTTGGAAGTGCGATTCTCCGCGCCAAGGGCGACACAAAACGCCCACTTTATATTCTTTTTGGAGCCGGAATCTTAAACTTCATTTTGAACCTTGTTTTTGTTATCCCATTAAAAATGGATGTAGCTGGAGTAGGGCTTGCAACTGTAATTTCTCAGATTCTTGCAGCAATCCTTGTAATCATTCTTTTGATAAAAGAACCAGATGATTTTCATTTGAACCTGCGTAAACTCAAAATCAACCGCATGATTTTTATTCAGATTGTAAAAATCGGTCTCCCTGCAGGCTTTCAGGGAATTATGTTCAGTTTCTCAAATGTAATAATTCAGTCTTCTGTAAATACTTTTGGTGCAATCATAATTGCCGGAAACTCTGCTGCAATTAACCTTGAATCCTTTATCTATACTGCAATGAACGGCTTTTCTCAGGGCTCTTTGACCTTCTGTTCACAGAACCTTGGTGCCGGTAAAAAAGACAGAATCCGCAAAGTCGTATGGATTTCTCAGGCTTCTATTATTGTGATTGGCGGAGTCCTTGGAGCACTGTTCCTTCTTTTTGGAAGACAGCTTCTTGGAATCTTCTCTAAAAATCCTGAAGTAATTGATGCCGGCATGATTCGTCTCTGGATTATCTTTACAACATACTTCCTGTGCGGAATGATGGACGGAATGGCAAATTCCATCCGCGGAATCGGCCACTCACTTATGCCGGTAATATCTTCGCTCCTCGGGGCCTGCATCTTCCGAATTATATGGCTGTTCACAATATTCCTGATTCCTCAGTTCCATACACCACAGACAATCTTCATTTCATATCCTATCAGCTGGATTCTTACGTTTATTGCAAATGTTATCTGGTATAATAAGTATATGAAGAAATTAAAAATATCTATTGCATAAGTAAAAAACAAAATATAAAATGATAAGATAAAGTCTAAATCGATTTAAAAGTCTGTATTATTTAAAAGTCGCTAGTAATTTTATGATGGAGTGGCCGATGAAACATAGACCGGTGTTAGACTTTCTACGCAAAAATCAGAACCTATCTGCACTTTTTATCTGCAGCGCGGCACTTTATCTTAACATCATATTATCCAAACTTGTAAACTATCTTGAACTTCCTCTTTATCTTGATACTGTTGGAACAATTATAATTGCCTCAATCGGTGGCTTTCTTCCAGGTGTAGCAGTAGGCTTTTTTACAAATATTATTAAAAGCTTTGATGATCCTGCATCACTTTATTACGGCGTATTAAATGTAATCATTGCCGTAATTGCAACCATTATAGCTAATCATAATTTTAAAAGAAAATGGCATAAAATTGTAGTTAGTATTTTATCATATTCTTTGATTGGTGGAGGAGTAGGTGCCCTTATTCCATGGTTTTTGGAAGGCATAAGCTTTGATAGCGAACAGCTGGGAACCATTCTTTATAATTCAGGTCTTAATAATCTGTTTTTTGCACATTTTTTTGCAAGCATTATTATGGATCTGCCGGATAAGATAATTACCGTTTACCTCGTTGAAACTATAATTCACTTTCTGCCTGAACGATTTTATAAATATGCAAGCTTCTGTATGTGGCTTCAAAAGCCTTTTCATAACGAAGAATTAAAGACTAAAGACCAGACAAAAGTCCGTGTTATTTCAGTGCGAATGAAAACTCTTCTTGCACTTATATTTGCCTTTTCAATTGTGGCCTTAGCGGGAACGAATATCAGTCTTTATATTTATTACAAATCCATAATGAATGACCATAAAAAGCTTGCCATGGGAACAGCTTCTCTTGCAGCAAAAATTATAGATGGTGATAAGATTGAAGAATATCTTGCAACTAACGGCACCACAGATGACTATAAGCAGACCAAGAAAGTTCTAAAGGATATTCTCACAAGTTCTCCAGAAATCTCAAATCTGCATATTCATAAAGTTTTCTTTAAGGGCTTTCAGGTAGTTTTTGATGTAGAAACTAATTTATCGGTTGCAGAAAAAATTGGCACTCTGATTCCATTTGATAAAGGCTTTGCACCGTTTATACCAAAGCTTCTTTCCGGTATGGAAATTGAACCAATCATATCAAATGATGACAGTGGAAATCTGCTTACGGCTGTTAAGCCAATTTTTAATTCAGAAGGAGAATGTGTCTGTTATGCAGTTGCAGATGTAAATATTAAAAAACTGCAGGCAGATGAACGAAGCTTCCTTGTTGAAGTTATTGCCGTATTCCTAGGCTTCTTCCTTTTAATGTGTACGTTCTCAGTATGGCTTAGTGATTATAATCTCGTTTATCCGATTAAAGCCATTACAACTCATGTTGATAATTTTGAGAATGCAAAAGGCTCGCAGACAAAGCTTGATAAGTACGTAAAAGAACTCAAAGAAGTTGATATTCATACGGGTGATGAAGTTGAGAAGCTGTTTAAATCTATCTGCCGAATGACCGAAAACCAGGTAGCTCAGACACGAAGTATCAGACAGCTTTCTAATGAAACTGCTAAGATGCAGGATGGTCTGATTATGGTAATGGCAGACTTTGTTGAAAACCGCGACTCAGATACCGGTGCTCACGTTCAGAAAACTGCCGCCTATGTAAAAATCATTGTAGAAGGACTCAGGAAAAAAGGATACTACGCAGAAACAATTTCTTCAAAATTCATGTCTGATGTAGTACGTTCGGCTCCTCTCCATGATGTTGGAAAAATCAAAATTCCAGACAGTGTACTTAATAAACCAGGTAAGCTTACAGATGAAGAATATGAGATTATGAAAACTCATACTACAGCCGGTAAGCAGATTATGGACAGCGTAATCAGTACTGTAGAAGGTGAGCACTATCTTAAAGAAGCACGCAACATGGCAGCCTACCATCACGAACGCTGGGACGGTAAAGGCTATCCGGAAAAACTTTCCGGCGAAGAGATTCCGCTTTCTGCACGTATTATGTCTGTTGCAGATGTTTTTGATGCGCTTTCCTCTCCACGTGTCTACAAGCCTGCTTTCTCACTTGAAAAGTCCATCGAAATTATTGAGGAAGGAAACAGCACTCAGTTTGATCCAAAGTGTGTAGAAGTCTTTGTAGATTCCCTTGATAAGGTTAAGGCAGTATTGAAGATGTATAACCCTGTAGAATAGCAAAATTAAGGCCACCTGTTTTATTTTTCCTTATTTTCTGATATTATAACCGAATGAACATGGAAGCTTTTATTCTGGGCTGCGGGGGAATGCAGCCTTTACCATATAGACAT
>ODAI010844232.1_pt1 | contig 15105 bp, 15 predicted proteins | sample 1539321 | NCBI WGS metagenome assembly ODAI01 (sample SAMN02144231, study PRJEB22623) | gut metagenome | biome: sheep rumen | host: Ovis aries | place: New Zealand
AGCCCGCAGCTGACGCACAACATGCGTCAGCTGGAGACGACGTTGCAACGGTATCCCCGAAAAACACAGATTATTCTGTGTTTTTCATGCGAAACAGCGTTTCGCATGCGCGCATTTCATGCGCGCGGGGATTTAGTTATATCCAAGCCCCCCGCCAATCTCTTTGGCGGGGGGCATTCTCTTTTCTTCTCTTTTCTTTGCGTCCTTGAGAATGGAAAACTCTTGCAATCGCTTTCTTTCTGTGATAGCATAAATCTGTTACCGACATCTCTTTTACACAAGGAGCTGCATATGATGAATTCCCAGCCGTCAAAAACCATCGTTCCGCGCGATGAACTTGCATACAATGTGAAGGACCTGCTGGTCTATTGCTTTCAGCACTGGCGCAGCGCGCTCATACTGATGCTGCTTGGCGGATTGCTGTTTGGTCTGCTGCATGGTACGTCCACCTACCGTGAGGAACTCTATAACCGCGAGCTGCTGTCGCACAACTATGATGAGTACCTCTCCATGGCCGACAACGGCGAGGCGCTGAGCGGCGACGAGTATAACCACTTCGATTATCTGCGCCGGCTCGCTGCCATCCAGGCGATCGATCGCAAGAGCGCGCAGATCTCTGACTACGTGGATCACGCCCTTCTGATGCGGATCGACCCCGAGGCTGTTGCAACAGTCACCGCGACCGTCGTCATCCTGCCGGGCGAATCTAACGATCTGACCGCTGTAGGGAATCTGCTGTCAACCTACCGCAGCGCCCTTCTCAACGGTTCCTATCTCGATGAGCTGGCCGAATCTCTCTCCACGAAGGGCGAATATCTGCGCGAGCTGATCTCTGTCTCCATCAACGGGGAGATCAAAGCGACGGACAATGACAATATCCGCGACCGCATTCGCCGTTGGAACGACTATCAGTTCCCGTTCACCGACGACTACACAAGGGGAAAACTCAATGTACCCTCCTCGGTGCTTGAACTGCGCGCCATCGCCGCCGAGCCGGAGCTGGCTGAGCAGCTGATGGACGCCATGCTCTCCGAGATGGCCGCACTGCAGTCTCAGTTTAATCTGTCTGTGGCCCCGCACACGCTCTCGACGCTCAACCGCACAATCGATGTGGTCAGCGACAGTGCGCTGATGGACACGCAGCTGGAGCAGCGGCTTCGCCTTTACGATCTGCCGTCTCTCCGCAATGCCTATTTCTCCAGGCTCTTGTCTATGAATATCCCGACTGTCTCGGGCGGCAGCGCACAGTCCGCGGCGCTCAAGGACGGCGTCAAATCGGCTGTCATCGGAGCCGTGGCACTGTTTATCATCTACGGTCTGCTGCTCTGCCTGCGCTATCTCTTCTCCGAGCGTCCGCTGACCGAGATCCGTTTCCAGCAGCACTACCGCCTTCTCCCCCTCGCGGCCTTCCGCTCGGCCCCGCGCACCGTCTACCGCCGGCGCGGTCCCTTTGACCGCTGGCTGCGCCGCACCGACCGTATGCTGGTGGAGGAGAGCGAGAGCGGTGCTGTCTATGATCTGGCTGCCGGCAACCTGCGGCTGTACGGCGGCGAGATCCACACGGTGCTGATCTCCGGCGCCGCCTCCGTGGCCGATAAACAGGCACTGGCCGACGCGCTGGGCGAACGTCTGAGCGGCGTGAAGTTCGTGCCCGTATCCGACCTGGTTGATATCCGTGAGCGGATGAAGCTTGCCGATGCAGACGCAGTGATCTTTTTCGAGAGCTTTGACGCCACCCGCTTCCCCACTCTCAGCGACGAGCTCCGGCTGACCGAGCGTGCCGCCGTCCGTCCTCTCGGCTGCGTTCTTCAATAACACTCAATTATATAAAAAAGCCCGAAGCTTTCGCTTCGGGCTTTTTTATCAAACATCATGGCGCGTCCGTCAGAATGATCCGCGCACGCGCGCTCGTGATCACGCTTCCGTCAAGCAGATTAAAGACCGCCTGAATGTACCAGCCGTTGAGTTCAAGCGGCACATGGTGCAGTGACATCGTAAAGGAATAGATGTTCTCTACCACGACGCCGGGGAACTCGTCCATGGCGTTCTCGAGCGGCACGATCCGCTCGCCCTCGGTGGGCTCGGGATTTTCGCACAGCTGCCAGTGGGTTGAGGCACAGCCGGACGCCATGGCGACGAAGGTCGCCTTGCCGTTGGTGAGGATCTCCTCATCGGTCGGCTGCTTGATGACCGCCGAATTGGGGTCAAGCGTCGGGGCGGGACGGGCCGTCGGCCGCGGCGTGGGTTCCGGTGTCGGCTCGGGCGTGGGTTCCGGTGTCGGCTCAGGCGTCGGCTCCGGGGTAGGCTCGGGGGTCGGCTCCGGCGTGGGTTCCGGGGTAGGCTCGGGGGTCGGTTCGGGGGTAGGCTCGGGGGTAGGCTCCGGCGTAGGCTCGGGAGTCGGCTCGGCTGTAAAGTACTCCCACCTCTCCGGCAGGGGCTCCAGTTTTGCGTCGCAAGCCGCCAGCGTCAGTATCATCAAAAGTACCACAGCCGCGGCGAATACTCTCTTCATGGTTGCCTCCAGTCCTCGTATGTTACAGCAACTTTTTCAATCCCGGTATCAGCTTCAAAATCCAGGTGACGATCAGGGAAACGAGAAGCACCGCCAGGCACAGCCCCAGGACAGCCGGCGCCCCGCCGTACCGATAGGGGTCAAAGCCCAGCACCACCAGCACCGCCTTCAGCGCCGCCATGTGCAGCAGATAGGTCCCAAAGGTCAGCCGATCCAGACCTTCCAGAAAGCGAGAGCCGCGGGGGTCAATATTGCCCACCAGGGCAAACAGGCCAACCGACTGCATCAGCACCGGCAGAAAGGCGTAATTATTCAGCAGCTTCTTGAGCGGTGCGATCGCATAGAGATAGGCCGCGTAACCGCCGACACCAAGCAGAGCCGTGCCGAGCAGAAACAGCAGCGCCGCGACGGCGGGATGGATCCTCAGACTGCCGCTGTGGAGCGCCCAGCCCAGGAAAAAGTACAGCGGATAGACCGTATAGGTGCAGATATAGAAGGCCGCCTTTGTGCCCGTCAGTGTGTTGATCAGCGGAAGCACACACAGAAACAGCGTGTACACGGCCAGCAGATAGCGGATCTCTCTATCCTCGGCATAGGCCGCAACCGGGCGATAGGCCGGCAGCAGCAGATACAGCGCGATCATCAGATACAGATACCACAGATGGGACCAGCCTCCACCGGTATATACCTTCAGCAGCGCCTCCAGCGGCGGCGTTGTGCTGCCGACCAGATAGCGGTCAAACAGATAAAACAGCACCGAGCAGAGCAGCAGCGCCAGCAGCATCCGCATGACATATTTTTTGAAGACCTTGCCGATCGTGATCTCGCGCTCCGGATCCAGGAGCAGCGCCCCGGAGACCATCACAAACACCGGCACCGCCCACATCATGCAGCTGCGCACCGTCATACCGAGCAGCATCGGGGTAGAGCCCTCGCCGTAGCTGCCGATGCTGCCGTAAAAGCTGTGCAGTACAACAACGCCGAGGCAGCCCAGCACCCGCAGCCAGGACAAATAGGGATAGCGTTCCTGTCGCATCGTCCATCCTCCCTCAGTAGAACAGTCCGTCGGTGAGGCAGCCCTCATTGGGGTCCATGCCCTCTTCTTCCTCGTCGAGGGCTTCTATCGGGCGCATCGCCGGTTTGGGTGTCGGTGTGGGTGCGGCGTTCGGATCTGCCGTTTCCCCGGCGTTGATCCCGGAAGCGGTACCCGGCAGCAGCGCGGAGAGATCGACCTCCGCTTTGCCAAACATGGAGATCGTAGCGTGCTCGGCCCCTTTGGTGGATACCTGCTGCCTTGTCGAGAGCGACTGATAGCTCAGATAGCCCACGCCCTCTTCCAGCAGCAGCGTTCCCTCGCTCATATCGTCCATCGGAAACTTCGACAGTTCAAAATAGCGCCCGTCGGACAGCACCACCAGCATGCGGTATTCTGGCTGCAGCACGGGGCTCTTCTCACCCCGGTCGTCCAGAACCGCGGTATCGGCCTCGCTCACAGCATCATTCGCCGTCGCAGCCGTGTGCGGATAATAGATATCGATCCAGGTGCCGCTTCGCAGCACATAATCCCGCACCAGCAGGTTCTTCTTGTAGCCCGTATTGGCGCTGGTCTCGCACAGGGAGAGCGCAATAACGTCCCAACCGGTGCCGTTTCTCAGGCGCAGATGCGTCTCACGGCCGGCAGCAGGCGCAGTTCCCTGCGGCGCGGCACAGCCGCCGAGTGAGAGGAGGATCAGCAAGGACAGCAGCAGCGATAAAACTCTTTGCCTGTTCATCACTCGTGCATTTCCTCCTTGATGTTGTACCTCCAGGTGCCGCTCTGGCCGTAAGTGATCATAAAGCCGTTGTTGCCCGTCTCGTTTGTAAAGTCGGGGTCAAACACATACGTAGTTTCGTCGATATCGATTTCAACCCAGGAGTGCGGCCCGTAATTCACTCCGGCGCTCTGATCGCCGACCGGTACAAAGCCGCTGATCTGACGGGCGTCATAGCCCAGCAGGCGCGCCATCTCGCAGAAGGTGGCGGCCATCACATAGCAGTTGCCCTTGCCCTTGTCGAAGCCGAAGTCGGCAAAGGCGATAATGCCCTCGTCAGGTTTGCGCGGCATGGTCTGATCGTGGCGATCATAGGTCAGTCCGGCGGACCAGCGGAAAGCGGCCTCGAGATCCCAGCCGATCTCGTCGAGGACAGCCGCGGCCTTATTGTAGCCCTTATGGAACTGCTCGCGCAGCTCGAGATAGAGCGCCTCGTCATAATCCTCCCGCGCGATCTCGTCCTTTGTCATGCCTGTCGTGACGAAATACTCCAGCGCGGCCACATCGTCATCCGCAAAGCGTTCGGCGAGCGCGGGATACTGCTGCATGTAATAGGCATAGTCATAAACCGCCGAAAAGTCCGTATTCTTATAGACTGTGACGGGCTCTGTGATCGACTCGGTGCCGGTCGCCGGCAGTCCGGCGGAGCGTCCGACATAGATATAGTGCATATAATAGCTCTTCAGGTCGTTATTATACTGCGCGCGCAGATCCCGGTTCTGGGCGCGGTAGGCGCGCACATTGAAATTCTCGCAGGCCTGATGGCCGAGCTTCATGCCATAGTTGACAAAGTGGCGCAGGATCGCCACATCGTCGGCCCCGTAGAGCGTGATCAGCTCGGGATGCGCTGATGTATAATAACTGTAATTATACACCGGGGCATAGTCGATCCCGTCGAGCGTTGTGCGGATATCGAGCAGCGATTCTGCGCCGAGACCCAGTCTCCCTTCGGACGAGCCGGAGAAAATAAAATGCAGATAGTAGCGGCGCAGCTCCTCCCCGTACATCTCGCGCAGATCGGAGTAACGGTTGCGATAGGCGTTCACATTGAAGGATGAGATCGCCTGATCGCCCCTTTCCATGCCGTACTCGACAAAATAGGCGAGCACTGCGTCGCCGTTCTCGCCAAAAGCACTGACAAGCTCGGGGCGCGTCCGTGTATAGTAGCTGTAATCATATACCAAAGCATAGTCTATACCGTCATAGACCGTTGTTTTCCCGCCGGCCGCCGCGGCCGTCGGGGCAGCAGCCCCCACCAGGGCAAGCATGACAACTGCCAGCAGAACGGATAAAACCCGGTTGTGCTTCATGATTTCCTCCAGTGATGAATACTGTCCTTCCGCAGAAAACCGACCGTCACCCCATTGGTTATAACAATCGGTTACAAACTGTTAAAAAAGGTACAGAAGTAATATTACCACCCGTTGCGGTTTCTGTCAACAAAGCATGCGCGCTTTCCCCTCTTTTTTTGCCGACAGGAAGCGACAAGGCCCCCGCGGGCTTTTGCCCGCGGAGGCCTTGCTGTCAATCACTGTAATACTCTTGTATCAGTCCTCTTTGAAGCCCTCGCCGTGGACCTCGGTGGAATCCGTAACAAAGGTAAAGGCTTTGGGATCAGCCTGTTTGATGACGCGCAGCGTCTGGGCGAGCACAACCCGGCGCGTAACGGTAAAGACGACCTGCTTCCCGTCGCCGGTATAGCCGCCGTAGGCCGGGATCACCGTACTGCCGCGGTTGGTCTGGGTGTTCAGCGCCTCGGTAACCGCCGCGCCCCGATCGGTGACGATATAGATGACCTTGGCGTAATCCACGCCCTGCGCCAGCAGGTCGATGACGCGGGAGGCGGCCATGATCGCCACGATCGAATACAGCGCCACGTCGATATCGCGGAAAATCAGGACAGCGAGGAATACGACCGCCGTATCGACCCCCATCAGCAGTCTGCCGCTGTTGGCATTCGGGAAAACCTTTTTCAGCATCAGCGCCAGCAGATCGGTGCCGCCCGTGCTGATATCTCTGAGGAACAGGATTCCGACGCCCAGCCCCATGATGCCGCCGCCGTAAATTGCGGCTAACAGTTCGTTGTTGGTATACGAAGGCAGCAGTGCGTCAGAAAGTTCGATAAACATCGAGAGCAGGCCCGTACACAGCAGCGTATAGAGCAGCGAACGCCTTCCGAGCATATGCCAGGCGCCAAGCAGCAGCGGGACGTTGAGCATCACTGTCCAGATGCTCACGCGGATCGGCGTGATAAAGGCCAGCGCCGTTGCAAGGCCGGAGACGCCGCCCGGTGCGATATCATTCGGCACTGTGAACACCGACAGGCCGATGCCTACCAGTGCCGATCCGATCACCGAAACCAGCAGATCCATCGCAATTCCCTTGCCCTTACTGTCCTTCATACCGGGTCCTCCCTGTTTTTTCTATTTATAGTATATCACAGATCAGAGACTATGCCAAGACAGTATCACAAAACACGGCACAGCCAGGCCGACGAGACAAAGCAGGCCAGATCGGCACACAGCGCCGCCGGGATGACCCAGCGCGCCGGTTTTTTCCCTGCGGCGCCGTAATAGAGCCCCAGCACATAAAACGTGGTCTCGCTGCTGCCGAGCATCACGGCCGCACAGCGGCCGACATAGGAATCGACGCCGCTTTTCGCCATGAGTTCGCTCGCCGCGGCCATGGCGGCGCTGCCCGAGAGCGGACGGATCAGCAGCAGAAGCCCGGTCTCCGGCGGAATACCGAGCGTGCCCAGCAGCGGCGCGATCCAGGCATTGAGCGCCTCGGGCAGACCGGAGGCGCGCAGCAGCCAGATGCCGGAGAACAGCACCACCATGCCGGGCAGCAGCTTGCCGATGAGCTGCAAACCTTTTGCGGCCCCGTCAGTCAGGACCGTGTACACTTCGACGCCGCGAAACAGCCCGTACAGGCATAGTCCTGCCAGCAGCGCCGCCGGGATCAGCGAGAGCATCGGCGTAAGAGAGCCGCCGTCCCGAGCCCCGCCGCCTGAGAGACCAGCGAGCTCAGCCACACGGCCGGCAGGATGTCGAAGGGCGACGCCGCGCCCATTCCGGCTCGCAGCGAGGCGATCGTAGTCGGCAGCAGCTGCAGTGAGGCCGTGTTCATCACCACCAGCAGCCCCAGCTCCTGCGGGCAGCACGCGGCCATAGCCCGTGCCGCCCGCAGCCCCGAGGGAGTCGCCGCACTGCCGAGCCCCAGCAGATTGGCGCTCACATTTTCGCTGAGCGCCTGCCGCGCATCCTTGCTGCGGCAGCTCTCGGGAAACAGCCGCCCCAGCAGCGGCTGCAGCAGCGATGCCAGTCGTTCTGACAGGCCGCAGCGCTCCATCAGCTCCATGGCCGCGCTCCACAAGCAGATCGCTCCGCTTATATTTATGCATAATCGGACCGCCTCCTCGGCGCCTTCCATGACTGCCGCACCGCTCTCCGGGATGTGCCCTGTAAACACTGCCCAGCAGGTAGATATGACGAACAGCGCGATCAGTACTGCATTCATGGCAAACTCTCCCTGTTTTTGGAAAAATAATGAATAAACGTTAACTTTTTTCCCGTTTTTGACGAAAAATGATTTACATTGATAAAATCTGTGTTATAATGCACTCGTCAGGGAGAATCATGACAAAAGGGGGCCCCAACCAATGAAATCAACCGGAATCGTACGAAAAGTGGATGAACTGGGCCGTATTGTTCTGCCCATCGAGATGCGCCGCACGCTTGGCATTGCCGAAAAGGACGCACTGGAAATATATGTGGACGGTGACGATGTTATTCTGCGCAAATACGCACCGACCTGCATCTTTTGCGACAACGCAAAAGATTTACAGAGCTTCAAGGGCAAAAATGTCTGCCCCGAGTGTCTGAGCAAGCTGCGCGGGAAATTCTGATCGTCAGCGCATAAAGGTATCTGCCCTCCTGTCTTGAAACGGGAGGGCAGATTCCTTTTCATCGTTTATCATGTTTTGTGGTAGATTCTGCGGCACTCGGCGCTCTCGTGCCCATCCGCGTCAAAGAGAACGAGCTCCGGCTCGACCGTGAGACCGCTTCCTCCGTCCCGCCGCCCCTCAACGAGGGCCAGGCTCGGCGCTGCGCCGCTGTGGTGGCTGACAAGGCGCAGCCGCTTGGGCTCGATCGCGTTTGCGCGCATCGTACAGAAGAGGTCGGCCAGCCGCTCGGCGCGGTGCACTACAAAGAAACTGCCGCCGCTGCGGCAGAGGTATCTGGCCGCGAGACACAGCTCTTCCAGCGTGCATGTACTCTCGCTCCGGGCCGCCGCGCGCTCACCGTCGGGCGACGCCGCGCCGCTGCCGCGCGGGAAGTATGGCGGGTTTGACACCGCAAAATCAAAGCTGCCGGAGGGAAAACTCGCTTTCACGCGCCGGATGTCCCCGACCAGCACCTCGGCACGGTCGGACAAGCCGTTTGCCGCCAGGTTTCTCTCCGCAAGCGCCGCGGCCTCGCTCACCAGCTCCAGCCCGGTGATCGAAAGGCCTTCCTGCCGATATAGCAGCAGTAAACTGAGGATCCCGGCTCCGCAGCCGAGATCGATCCCCTTTTCTCCGGCGCGCGTGCGCGAAAAATCCGCCAGCAGGATGCTGTCGGTACTCAGCGGAAAATGCCGCGACGCGCAAAACACCGGCCCCTCGGGCCAGAGTCGTGTGAATTCATCTGTCATCTGTCGGTTTCCTTTATACCGATAGTCCGGCATAAAAAATGGACGGTCTTTGAACCGTCCATTTTTATGTTTCGGAGATTACTCCAGTGTAATGGCCTCGGCAGGGCACTGGGCAGCGCAGGCGCCGCACTCCAGGCACTTATCGGGGTCGATCTCGTAGTGGACCTCGCCCATATCAATGGCTTCAGCAGGGCACTGAGCTGCGCAAGAGCCGCAGGACAGGCAATCATCGCCGATAACGTAAGGCATATTGTTACCTCCTATGTTATTTTTAGACCCTTTGGGCCTCACTTCTTTTGTATTGTAACACAATTGCGCAAAAAATCAATGCCCATTTTTATATCCTTGTATTATCTTTTCTGAAAAATGGAGATACTTCTCTCTGCGCGAGCCGTTTCGTCAGCTTTTAGCCTGATGGCAGCGTATGATTAATGCGGCAATACAGTAACCGTAAAGCGCTTTCGGCTGTACAAGCCCCCGGTTTGCGGATATTTGCGTTGCCGGAGGAATGAGCCTGTGAGGAGGCGACCAATGTGAAAAGCAACGAAAAATTTTCCCAGCGGGCCGAGACAGCGATCGAACTGGCCCGCCGCTTCGCCGGTGAGCTGGGCCACGGCCATGTTGGGACCGAGCATCTCCTGCTGGGGATTTTGCGTGAGGATGAGGGGCTCGGGGCGCGCGTTCTGCGCCGGCGCGGCGTGGAGGAAGCCGCCCTTGTGCAGGAGATCCGGCGTCTGCGCGCTCTCAGCTTCGCCTGCGAGCCGCCCCAGGGGCTGACGCCGAGGGCGCGTGCGGCCATCGAACAGGCCGGACGCGACAGCGAAGCCATGCACACCCATTACATTGGCACCGAACAGCTGCTGCTCGGCATTCTGCGGCAGAATACCTGCACCGGTACGCAGATCCTGCTGGCTCTGGGGCAGGACCCCAACCAGCTCTATACCGATATCATGGCGCTCTTTGGCAATCCCCTCTCCTCCGACCGCGGGCGGGAAGGCCAGACCGGCACCGCGCGCGGCACGCTGCTGCACCGCCCCGAGACCAAAATCCTCGACCAGTTCAGCCGCGATCTGACAGCCATGGCGGCGTCCGGGCGTATCGACCCGGTCGTCGGGCGCGGCCGGGAGATCACGCGCGCCGTGCAGATCCTCGCGCGGCGCTCGAAGAACAACCCCGTCCTCGTCGGCGAGCCGGGCGTCGGGAAAACCGCCGTGGCCGAGGGGCTGGCCGTTCAGCTTGCACGCGGACAGGCGCCGGACACGCTGAAAAACAAACGCATCGTTGCGCTGGACATTCCCGCCATGCTGGCCGGGACCAAATACCGCGGTGATTTTGAAGAGCGCGTCAAATCGGTGCTGCGCGACGTAAAGCGGGCCGGCGACGTCATTCTGTTCGTCGATGAGCTGCACACGATCATCGGCGCCGGCAGCGCCGAGGGCGCGATCGACGCAGCCAACATCCTCAAGCCCGCCCTGGGCCGCGGGGAGGTACAGATCATCGGCGCCACAACGAGCGAGGAATACCGCCGCCATATTGAAAAGGACCCGGCGCTTGAGCGCCGCTTTCAGCCGGTGCGCGTGGAGGAGCCCGACCGCGAGACGGCCCTGACAATGCTGCGCGCGCTGCGGCCGATGCTCGAGCGCCACCACGGTGTGCACATTGAAGATCCGGCGCTTGACGCCGCTGTCGATCTCTCGGTGCGCTATATCCACGACCGCTTTCTGCCCGACAAGGCCATCGATCTTTTGGACGAGGCGGCTGCCGCCGAGCGCGTGGCCGGACGGACGGGCAGCATCGGCCCCGAAACCGTCGCCAGCGTCGTTTCACAGTGGACCGATATCCCGCTCAACACCCTCAACCGCAGTGAGAGTGAACAGCTGATCGATCTCGAGGTGCGGCTCCGGCAGCGCATCATCGGCCAGGACGAGGCCGTCACGCTGCTCGCCCGCGCGATCCGCCGCGGCCGTGTCGGTCTGAAGGATCCGAAGCGCCCGGTTGGCTGTTTTCTGTTCCTCGGTCCGACAGGCGTCGGGAAGACCGAGCTCTGCCGCACGCTGGCCGCCACGGTATACGGCGACGAGAAGGCGCTGATCCGTCTGGATATGTCCGAATATATGGAAAAGCACTCGGTCAGCCGTCTGATCGGCTCGCCGCCGGGCTATGTGGGTTATGAGGACGGCGGGCAGCTCACCGAGCAGGTGCGCCGCCGCCCCTGGTCGGTCGTGCTGTTTGATGAGATTGAAAAGGCCCACGAGGATATCTGGAGCATCCTGCTGCAGATCATGGACGACGGCCGCCTGACCGACAGCGGCGGCCGGACCGTGGATTTCCGCAACACCGTGATCGTCATGACCTCAAACATCGGCGCGAAGGCCATCACCGACGGGCACACGCCGCTGGGCTTCTCCTGCCAGGCCGCGCCGGAGGGACAGCTGCGCGAGCAGGTGCTTGACGAGCTGCGCCGCACCTTCCGCCCGGAGTTTCTCAACCGCGTGGACGAGACCATCGTCTTCCGCCGTCTCGACAGCCAGGATCTGCTGAAAATCACAGGCAAGCTGGTGGACGAGCTGCGCGGCCGCTTTGCAGCCATGCAGCTGGGACTGGAGCTGACTGAAAACGCCCTTCACCTGCTGGCCGACCCAAAGCCGGATGCGCGCTACGGCGCCCGCCCGCTGCGCCGTCAGCTGCAGCGGCAGCTCGAGGACCCGGCTGCCGAGCTGCTGCTCTCCGGAAAGCTCCGCGCGGGCGACACGCTCTGCGCCAAGGCCGACGGCAGCGAGCTGAAACTCTCCGTCCGGCACGGGAGTCTCGAAAGCATTGCGTAATATGACAGAAAGCGGAATCGTCCCATATGGGCACGATTCCGCTTTTGTTGTTGGCAAGCGCCGCGCATTGGTGTATACTGGGCTGCAGAAAAAGGAAAAGAGGCGCTTTGATATGAACCGTAATGACCCACCGGCGAAGGCCGGGCTGTGGGAACTGTTCCTGAGCTTCGCCAAGGTCGGTGTGATGACCTTCGGCGGCGGCTATGCCATGCTGCCGATTTTGCAGCGTGAGATCGTCGAGACAAAGCACTGGGCCACGGACGAAGATCTGGCAAACTACTTCGCCATCGGTCAGTGCACCCCCGGCGTCATCGCCGTGAACACGGCGACCTTTATCGGCCACAAAACCCGGGGTATCCCCGGCGGGATCATGGCCACGCTCGGCGTGGTCTTCCCCTCGGTCATCATCATCTCGCTGCTGGCCGGCGTCATCCGTGTGTTTGAGGGCAACCCGATCGTCGCCAAAGCCTTTACCGGCATCCGCGCCTGTGTCTGCGTGCTGATCCTCAACGCCGTGCTCAAGCTGTGGAAGAGCGCCGTGAAGGAAGCGCTGACGCTGGGCATTTTCCTGCTTGTACTGGCCGCCGCGCTCTTCACCGGCGTATCGCCGGTGGCGGTCGTGGCCGCGGTCCTGGCCTTTGCGGTGGTATACGAGCTTATTGTCGGCCGCCGCGGCGGGAAGGAGGCGGACTGATGCTGTACCTGCGTCTGTTCTGGGAGTTCTTCAAAACCGGCCTCTTCGCCGTGGGCGGCGGGCTTGCGACGCTGCCGTTTCTCTCGGCCATGGCCGAGAAAACCGGCTGGTTCACCCAGAGAGAGCTTGCCGATATGATTGCGGTCTCCGAGTCGACCCCCGGCCCGATCGGCGTCAACAGCGCGACCTACGTCGGTTTTAGCGTCGCCGGGCTGCCCGGCGCGGTGATCGCCACACTCGGGCTCATCACGCCCTCGGTTCTGATTATTCTGACGATCGCGATTTTGCTCAAAAGCTTTCAGGATAACCGCTTTGTTGTGACGGTTTTCCGTTTTCTCCGCCCGGCCTCGGTAGCGCTGATCGCGGCCGCCGGGATCGCGGTGGCAAAAATTGCCTTCTTTTCCGAGGGCAGCGGCAGTCTGCTGACGCGGCTGGATTTCCGTGCACTCGCGATCGCCGCCGCGGTCTACGTGCTCTCGGCCTGGATCCCACAGACGAAAAAGCTGCATCCGATCTGGTGGATCGCCCTTTCGGCCGCAGTTGGTATATTGATTTTTTGAAAGTATCATACATCAAAATCAGCCTCCCGTTTCCGGGAGGCTGAAACTCGTTTATGCGGTTTATTTCGCGTAGTCGATGGCCTTGGTCTCGCGCAGGACGTGGACCTTGATCTGGCCGGGATAGGTGAGCTCTTCCTCGATCTTCTTGGCGATGTCGCGGGCCAGCAGCACCATCTGATCCTCGCTGACCTTGTCGGGCTCGACCATGACGCGGATCTCGCGGCCGGCCTGGATGGCATAGGAGCTCGCGATGCCGGGGAAGCTCTTCGAGACCTCCTCGAGCTTTTCGAGGCGCTTGATATAGTTCTCGAGATTCTCGCGGCGGGCGCCGGGGCGCGCGGCGGAGATCGCATCGGCCGCCTGGACAAGACAGGCCTCGATCGTATGGGGCTCGACGTCGTTGTGGTGGGCCTCGATGCAGTGGATGACCTCTTCGGACTCTTTGAACTTGCGGCAGATGTCCACGCCGATCGTGACGTGGCTACCCTCGACCTCGTGGTCGATCGACTTGCCGATATCATGCAGCAGGCCCGCGCGCTTGGCGATGTTCACATTCACGCCGAGCTCCGCGGCCATCAAGCCCGCCAGATGGCTGACCTCGATCGAGTGGTTCAGCACGTTCTGACCGTAGCTCGTGCGGTACTTCATGCGGCCGAGCAGCCGGATCAGCTCGGGGTGCAGGGAGTGGATGTTGGTCTCGAGTACGGCGCGCTCGCCCTCGGCCTTGATGACGGCGTTGACCTCTTTCTGGGCCTTGGCCACCATCTCTTCGATGCGGGCGGGATGGATGCGGCCATCCTGGATCAGCTTCTCCAGCGCGAGCCTGGCCACCTCGCGGCGGACCGGGTCGAAGCAGGAGACCGTGATGGCCTCGGGGGTGTCGTCAATGATCAGGTCGCAGCCCGTCAGCGTTTCGATCGAGCGGATGTTGCGGCCCTCGCGGCCGATGATGCGGCCCTTCATCTCGTCGTTGGGGAGAGGAACGACAGAGACGGTGATTTCGCTGGCGTGGTCGGCGGCGCAGCGCTGGATGGCGGTGGCGATGATCTCGCGGGCGCGGTCGTCAGCCTCGTCCTTGAACTGGGCTTCGATCTCCTTGAGCTTGACGGCCATCTCGTGGGTGGCTTCATCGCGGACCTGGTTGATGAGATAGGTCTTGGCTTCCTCGACGCTGAAGCCCGAGATCTTTTCGAGCATCTCCAGCTGGCTCTTCTTGACCAGCGCGATCTCCTTCTGCTGATTTTCAGCCGCGGCGATCTTGTTGGCCAACGCATCGTTTTTCTTGTCGACCGCGTCGATCTTGCGGTCCAGGTTTTCTTCCTTCTGCTGCAGGCGGCGCTCCTGCTTGGAGAGCTCGGCCCTGCGCTCCTTGACCTCCCGCTCGTACTCCGAGCGGTTTTTGTGTATTTCTTCCTTTGCCTCGACGAGAGCTTCCCTCTTCTTGCTCTCGGCATTCTTGATTGCTTCGTTGATGATCTGCTTGGCCTGTTCCTCGGCGTCAGCTATATTTCGTTCGGCATTTTTTTCCCGTGTATAAAAGAACAGCCCGACGGCTCCGCCGCCGACGATCAGCCCAATGATCAGCCATAAAATCCAGGGCATAGTAAGAAAACACACCTCCATTCTTTTAGAATTATGCGGTGAGTTTCTAAGGAAAGACGGGACATCAAGCGTACCCGTCGGAATCGTGTAATATTCAGCCCGAAGTCTCCCCCGGTCGGCGCCTGATCAGCGCGAAACCGAACCCCGGTAAAATATTATTCGATACATTTTACCGTACAGACAATATTATGTCAAGTAAGATAAGACGATTTTTTTGAAAAAGCTCCGACATAAGAACAGCCGGGGCAGCCTGCAGGCTGTCCCGGCTGTATTGTTCTTCCTTCAGTCTTTCTCCTGTTCCTCGGTCGGCGCGGCGGCGGACGTCTCGCTCGCGGGCGTCTCCGCGCTGTCGTCCTCCCCGCGATCCTCAAGATCCTCGGGCAGGAGCGTCATCAGATCGTCCTTG
>ODAI011745130.1_pt1 | contig 15105 bp, 11 predicted proteins | sample 1539321 | NCBI WGS metagenome assembly ODAI01 (sample SAMN02144231, study PRJEB22623) | gut metagenome | biome: sheep rumen | host: Ovis aries | place: New Zealand
CTCCGCGACGGTTATACTTGTCCATAGTCTCTATTTATACTACAAATCACTATCAATCACAGCAATGCCCATCCTCGGGCACCATTGCGACCAACTGCAAAGGTACGACTTTTTTTCATTCCTGCAAAACATAACACAAAAAAAAGGCACACCCTTCGGGCATGCCTTTTTCCTTTCAGCTTTCGCCAAACGAATTAGTTGCACTCGGTCTTGGTGACAACACCCATCGTGGTCGAAGTGGTGTTCATGTCGGAGCACTTGGTGGCCTGAGTCTCAGTCGTGCTGGTCTGCACACCGCCTACGGTGGTGACGCAGGTGCAGGTCTTCTTGCAGCTCACGAAGCAAGCGGCAACGGCTACGATAGCGATAGCGGCGAGAACTTTTTTCATTGTTTGTTTGTGTTATAAACCATGCAGGTCCTTTGTCTTCTCTCCGATTCCACCAGGCGACCTGCTTCTCCTTGCGGTTCCGGAGGGCATTGAAACCAGATGATACATAAAACCTCTGAATAACCATTTATTTTTGGAATATTTTTTCACACGAAAGACAATACAACAATAAATATCAACATGTTAAAATACCATCTCAAAGCGCCTGTCACCAAGTGAATACACCAAATATCCTATGGCAGGGTACCCCGTTCTTTTATATTTTTTGGCCATTTTATCCATTTTTTGTATCTTTGCATCCTCAACTTGCTCTCAAAAAAAACACACTCTCCATCAACCAGAACAACCCAAAACAAAAATATAATTATGTTTCTATCAACCCTCTCCGACTACATTAACGCCAACGCGCCGATGAGCAACATCCCCGAATTGCTCAATCTTCACCACAGTAACCCGCTGGGCCTACACCCCATCGTCATCCCCATCCTGCTGCTGGTGCTGGCGGTGGCCATGCGCGTTGTCACCCTCATCATCAACAAGAACGAGCACCGCAACCTATATCCCCTACTCTACTCCCTGTGGTGGCTTTCGGTGGCCGCCACCTACTACTACTGCTTCTCGGGCGACCTGCCACTCTTCGAGGACGTTGACCTCGGACGCAAAGAGATATGCATCGGCTGGTTCTGCCAGCGCCAGGTGGTGGGCCTCGGGTGGTCGCTGCTCGGCGTAGCGCTGCTCAGCTACACGGCCTACAGCATGTTCAACGTGTTCCTTCACATCATAGCCCACCAGAGCGACCGCATGGGCCTCAACGAGAAGCAGTGGCGCGAATGGAACTGGATCATCGTCGTCATGCTCCTCGGGGCCTCGGCAGCCGGCATCGCCGACGACTTCGCACCCATCACCGGCATCTGGATCATGATTGCCTACCATGTGGTGGTGTTCTTGATGGTGCTGGTGAAGCTGGTGTCCGACATCGTGCGTACCCACCTCTTCTGGCGCTGCCTCCTCTCGGCCACCTGTTTCCTCATCGTCTTCGAGGCCGTCACCATGCTCGCCATCGAGTGCATCGAAGGCTGCATCTACCTCTTCGTTCCCGTCGTCGCCCTCTTCGCCTCCGCCGACGCCCGCTACACAAAGAAGCAACACACCGCAGCATGAATAACAACCTGGACATGGAAAAAGTTGAGACCATGGAGCTCTTCCGCACCTCGCAGAGCTGGGACGGGGCGGAACTGCCCGACTATCTTCGTGAGCGCCCCGAGCTGGTGGCCTTGAAGTATGTGTTCCCAGCAGGTTGCAAGCTGGGGTGGCACCACCACGAGGTGATGAACTTCGGCGTGCTGACGCAGGGCGAGCTGACCATCGTCGCGCAGGACGGCACCGAGAAGGTGGTCCACGAGGGCGAGGCGGTGGTCGAGATGGTCGGCACCGTCCACCACGGCGAGAACCGCGGCCCCAAGCCCGCCGTCCTCTACATGTTCTACCTCTCGCAGAAGGACTTGCCCCTTTCCATACAACACACGGAGATTTCTTAAACGAACAACATGAACAGGAACATTATTATACTGCTGCTCACCATGCTGCTTGTCGGTTGTGGCCACCAGCCACAGACTCTTGACGATGTCAAATCGGAGTTTATCACCATCGACGATGGGGTCAAGATACACTACAAGATATGGAACGAAACCGCCAACACGGAGGTTAAGACTCTTTGCTTTGTCCATGGGTTCGGGTGCGACATGAACACCTGGGAGAAGCAGTTCGAGGCATTCCGCGACGAGGATGTGCAGTTAGTGTTCATCGACCTGCCCGGCTACGGAAAGAGCGACAAACCTGTGACAGATTACACCTTCGACTTCTTCGCCCGAGCCATCGATGGTGTGCTGAACACCAACGGAATCAAGGATGCGGTCTTTGTCGGCCACAGCCTTGGACCCCCCGTGTGCCGTCATACGCTGATGACCACCGCCCACGGAGGCGCCTTGGTGGATATCGACGGGGTCTATTGCTTCTATGATGGTTCGGAAACACCAGAGTATGTGGAGGCTGTCAAGAAGTTTGGACACTCCTTTGACGGTCCCGACTGCCGTGAGGTTATCACCAGTTTTGTCTCGTCACTGGCTGGGAATGAGACTCCACAATGGGTGACAGACTATGCGATGTCTGTGATGCCTGAGACACCGCAATATGTTGCATCCAGTACCATGCAGCATCTTGTGGAAAGGAAATGGTGGCCAAACAGCCAGTTTTCCATTCCTGTGATGATCATTTGTACGCAGAACAGCGGACTGGAACCCGACAACGAGCAGAAGATGCGGGCTCTCTACCCACAGCTTGACTATACCGAGCTGAAAGATTGTGGCCATTTCATCCACATGGAGCAGGCGGAGATGTTCAACGAGAAGTTGAAAGAGTTTATCACGATAAAAGAGAAAGAGATGCCGATAACAGTAAACATCAAGTATACCGGCGTTGACGGCAACGCCATGAAGTTCGCCGAGGAGATGACTGCCAGCGGCACCGTCGCCGCCATCCGCGCCGAAGAGGGCAACCTGCGATACGAGTATTACCAGTCGCTCGACGACCCCGAGACCGTCCTGCTCATCGACAGCTGGGCCAGCCAGGAAGCCATCGACCGCCACCACGCCACCCCTATGATGGCCACCATCGCTGCCCTCCGCGAGAAGTACGACCTCCACATGACCGTCACCCGTTACACCTCCGCCGACAAGCCGGAGACGGACGAGCGGTTTATCCGGAAATAGCCTATTGACATTATGCATGCGCAGAACCATGTTTACTTGAGTTATGCCTTGCAAAGAGGAGAAAAAAAAGGAGTTAACGGATCACGCACCAGTTATGCCGAGTCGTAACGGAAGTGGACGAAGTCAACAGTACCTTCTTCATAGACACATACATCTGATTATCAACAAACTTATCAAAACCACCAGTACCCACGCCTATCATTGTTCGTATTTTTTTCTCGACGGATTAATACAGAAAACCAAATAGCCAGAGGGGAATTTTATTGCCTAAAGCATATTCAATATTATCCGCAGCAATGAATGCGTCATTTGTAGATGCAATCTGTTTGCCGTCTTTACTTTGGCCACCCACTTCAACAGTGTACTTTCTGTCAATACAATAATCCGCCCGATAGCCATATTCCACCTGATGTCTATATGCAAGTTGGTTGACAAAGAAAGTTTCCCTTTCGGTACCGGTCTCCACTTGAGTAAGTGATAAAGCATGCAACAAATTGCTGTTTTCCATATAGATTTTGTCAGGCTTCTGCATCCTTTTCATATTGACAGAATCACTATAAAGAAGATTTAACAGCCTTGCGCGGCCAAGATGCGCAAGATAGCCGACCAAAGTATTCCTGTTGAGTTCAGACATCACAGCCATCTTGCTGATGTCCACAGCAAAAGGCACACCGCTACTGACCACGGAGAGAAGGCTCCTCAACTTGCGAACATTGCCAATGTCCACATTGCCTAGCTGTGGAAGTTCTATCTCTAGAATCATATTGACGACCTTCTGCACCTGCGTCAGATAATCGATATTTTGCTCCATAAAGAATGGATAGTACCCCCCTTGAAGATACTGCCCGAAATATTTGAGCGGCTTGCACACATCCACAACACTTTTCGAAGCATCCAGCGACTTTCCAAGGATATCATCCAATGAAAACCGAGGCAATTCGATTCCCTCTTTAAACGCCAAATACTCTCTGAAAGACAACCCCTGCATATCATAGCTGACGCATCGACGCGAAAGGTCTGCCTCAGCATTCAAAATATTTAATAGCGAGGAACCAGTGAACACCACTTTCAAGTCGGGATAGCTATCGTATATATTTTTTATCTCTCTACTCCACCCCTCATACTTGTGCACTTCATCCAGATACAGGCACATTCCGCCATGCTTGTGGAATTCTTCAGCCAGCTCAACAAGACTATGCCGTGTGAAGTAGAGATGATCCATGCTGGCATAGAGAGCCACATTGGGATTGTCGCCGTACGTTTTCTTTATATGTTGAAGCATCATCGTCGTTTTGCCGACGCCCCTGGCACCACGGATACCGATAAGCCGTGCTTCCCAATTGACCTCTGACATTAGGCTTCGTTGGAAACGCATATCGACATGCGAAACAAGTCTAAGGTGCTGTGATTGTAATTGTTCCATATACAAATGATAATTATTTCACATTGCAAATATACAAACATTTGCTTAATATACAAAGCAAATTTATTTATTTTTTGCTTAACCGAATAAGCAAATGCCGATTTCACAGGAGGATATTATCATAAATCGAGGAATTCCACTTTATAACATATATATATTAACGTGTTTACGCATTCTGCCTAACTCCCAATTGTATTTTGTGATGCAAAAGATCCTTCGGCGATGGTTCGACGATAGTTCGGTGCTGCCTATTCTATATTTACTGCAAAATTACACAATTTTTTGAAAACAGCAAAATATAATTCACAGAATCATAATATTCCCACACGCCCTATAGGCCCTTCGGCGATTTCTCGGTTATGTTTCGGGAAGACACTAACGCATTTACGCATTTTTTAAAGCATTCATACATTCAAGCTTATTATTCCTTCGGTGATCCTTCGGCGATCTATCGGCGATGTTGGCTCGCAGTCCCTTCTTTATGGGTTATACAATCCTTCTTTGTGGGTTCTATGGAATCAACTTACATTATTCTTTTGCTCTTGCATTAATTTGTTCCGCAATACGTTTAATTTCTCCAAATATTTCCTCCATTTCTTTATCAGGAACATCTATAATGCTGGGAAATTCCATATTTTCTTGTATCTCAGAATTCGATTCTACTTCGTCTTTGACGTTTTTGGCTATGGCATTTAAAGCGTACTGCGGCAGATCCTCCAGTTGTGAAATGGCATTCTCCACCATTCCAGTTATTCTATTTTGTATAGAGGCATATTCAGGATATACATATTCTGATTTTAGATGTATGCCTAACTCCAACATATCGGCATATCTATTTGCAAAACGCTTTGCCACATAGTACAGTTGACGGAAATCAGAGTCGTCCTTTTTATAGGAATCGAAGAATGCGTTCTCCAACCTTATTTCAGATCTGAAATAGAAAGCAATCTCATCAATAATATCCTTAATCCATCTGGCAAACTCACGTAGGCTTTTCTGTGTATAACCGGCGTTGAGAAGGTGAGAATAATTGTAGTCAAGTTTCAAGTCCACATGGCGTTCCATCTCATCTTTCATCACTTGGAAGAAGAACCGTTCCACATAGTTTTTCTCCTTATAGACAAGCAAGCGATATGCCTCTGGTGAGATATGCGGAAAAATCCATTTTTTATCAATGGCATCAACCTTGTTTCGCGCCGACAAAGAGTGTTTCATCAAAATAGACAACTGCGTTTTTATAGTATTGAGAATGTCATCAACACCACTGTATTCGAAATTCCAAAGACTTCTCTCCTGTCTAACCTCATCTATAAACTTGCATACTTTTAGAAATTCAGTGTCTTCATTAAGCTGACCCTCTAACAACACTTTCTGTCGTAGAGTCTCGCTATGGGTGAATGTGTAAATTGGTATGCCCTTGTCCTGTGCCGTTTGTAATTCCATATGTGTTATAGAACGGCCCGTTCGTGGAACGATGTACCCGTAGTTGTCTTTTATTATGAGAATAAAGATGTCAGCCTCATTACGGACAATGTCAATGCAGTTGTCTATAGTGTTCTTTGACGGATCAATAGGAAATGTAAATGATTCCGAAAGAATCGCATTGTGCCCTAAATCTTCAATTTCTCTCTTTAAGATCAAACGGTCTTGGTGCAAGTCTCTGCATGTAGAACTTATAAATACATTGAGTTTAGACATAATTTCTTTTTTTTGCGAAGACACGAGTTTTAAATAATCACAACGAGACCTGGGTCGTTTTATAGACGGAGAGTTGTTATTTTCCGGGAATTAGTCGCCGCCAATATTCCGGAAACACACACCATATTTTGATTTGTATTGTTTTGTATAAACAAACCGACTTTTTATGAACTCTGTATACCCCCAGTCAATCACCTTCCCATTATACCCACATTTTTTTAGAACAAGCATTGAGGTCAACATGATTAATTTATTGGCTATGATGTTCTCCAAATCCGTATAGTCTATATTTTTGTAGAATTCTTCTTTGGGGTAATTCACACGTCCGCCGTGTAAAAAATCATTACGACATTTAATGCAATGAAGTTCTTCATTTGTTAAAACAATTCCAAGAATTTCAAAGGGAAGTTTTAGTTCTTCTGCATTTGAATGTGTATTTATTCTCGAAATATGGTCGCTGATTTTGTTATATAATTTATCACCAAGTTGTTTTTTGCTTTTTTTTAGAGTGGATTTTAATTCATTAATAACACCTTGTACACAATCGTCTACAAAATGACTATCATTAGCGTTTTCTTTGTTGATTATTTTACTTTTAATTGTCTCTAATGCAATTGCCGCCAAACAACCTTTTGATATACCATTAACAGCACTCGCCTGAATAAGTATGTGAGAGGCTCTTTTTACCTCTTCATTTTGATAAAATAGGTTTACTAAATTATTAAAATGGTTTGATGTTAGTTTATGTTCATTTTCAGGACAGTTAGTATATCTCTCACAATCAATAATAGGGTGACAGTTGTTTAGAGATTTCTGGACATTCTCATACGAAAATGAAAAATGATTTACATCATTTAATAAAGAGAAAAACCAGGTGTTTTCTGCAAAATAACGACCCGATAATAAACCTATAGCAATTCTTATACATTCAAATACATCAAGAAACTTCCTGTTACTTATTGGTAATTGCGATGTGAGTACAAGGAAACCTTGACCTCGTTGATTCTTTATGAGACCAAAATTCATAATCGAACCTTCAATCTCAAGTTCAAAACAATTATTTATTAAACCACCACTATTGTTATATTGACAAGAACATGAGTCCAGAACACCAATCTGATGAAAACTGAAAGAATTATCCCGTATTATGCTAATTGCATTTTTACTGCTATTATTATCTCCTTGCCCTTCAGAATTAAAACCGTTAATATTTAATAAAACAGAAATGGATCCATTATGGAATCGACTTTGAACAGAGACAATATTTGTCGATGGCACTTTTATCTTAGTTCCACTTATATCTAACAATATATCCTTGTTAAATAATACATCTTCATGTATAAAAGACTCAGGTTGGAATCTAATGACTAAAAATCCATTATTATCTACTGTGCATTTTGCTGAAAAGATTTCATTTTCCAATATTAAATGGCAGTCTTTCTCGACCGCGAATGAATCAATAAAATTCAGCAATGCCTCAATATCAGATATAAAAGGATTTATCATTTTTATTTTGATAACGCCAATATTACTTTTTTATTGTTCTATTATTGCTATCTCTTCGGGGGTGAGGTTGTAGAGGGCGTAGACTTGTTGGTCAATCTCATGCTCCAATGAGGATGTGTCAGATTGAGGATCATCCTTCTTTGCAGATAAAATCTTGTCTACAAGATTAATGATTAATTGTTGTTGCGGTTTAGAAGGACTTGGTATGGGGATATTTCGAATATGCTCAGGATAAATATGATAATCACCTCCGCGAAGATTAGTTAGTAAAATAGAAGCATATTTTGAATTCATTATACCTAAGAGATAACGCAAATCTACATTCTCCGATAGTTTTTCCATTTCATGACGCGGAAATGAACAGAACTTTTTTATACTAGCAGCGATACTCTTATTATTGACTTGAACAAGAGATTTCCATAGTAAACACACAAACATTGCATCACTCGTAGTGAAATCACCGTGCTCGTCATAAAACACTTGTAATTCACCCAAACGATTAAACATTAATTTAGGAATTGTGTATAGTTCTCTAAACGTTGGACGTCGACATTTGTCAGGAACGCGGTCAGTATTATATTCTAAAAAACGGACTCTATTTGCGTAGTATTTTCCACAATCCTTTCCTTCCAAAAATCTTCTGCAATGAATTTTGTCCTCTGTATCGCTAATTAGTTCTGCCTTTTTGAACACTTCATTTTTTTCTTTCTCATCAGAGTTCAAAACCATTCCAACGCTTATATAGCAATAATCACCTAGCACATGCATTTTTGAATGTCGGTTGGTTTCTCTCTTTTCCTGTGTTACATTCCATACATATGTTTTTTTATCTTGTATTAGATCCTCGTGACTCTGTTGAAAAGAACGTCTTATTACAAGATCTTCGCCGATATTACTAATCCAAGTTTTTCCACATGACTTCGCTTTCCTTACAAATGGAATACAATTTGACACAGTGGCATTTTCAAATATCTTTGTCCCATTCAAATCAACAAGCTCATACATATCATTGTTTTCTACAAGCATTTTCCGAAGGACCTTAGCATATAGTTGGTTTGTAAGAGGAAATGGAACTATCATGGTGGTGATTCCAGAGGGGACATTTAACATTATTCCCAACTCTATAAACGGAATATACAAATCCCATTTTTGATAGAGAGACTTATATCGTTTTGAGGATACTATCCTTTTTCTCTGCGTTGCCAGTGTTTCATTTGCGATCTGTGTTGGTGCGCTAATATACGGCGGATTGCCGATGACGATATCAAACCCACCTTTATCAAAAATATCTTTGAACCATGTGTGCCAAAGGAAGAAGTCTTGGTTGGCGGAACAATCAATCTTTTCTAACTTGGCGAGGGTGGCTGAGGTGCCACCGATGCTTTTGTAGATAAGGGTCTTGACTTCTTCGTTGATGGCTTTCCGCATAAATGTTTTCTCTTTGTGGTCTGTAACAAAAAAGTATTTACGTAGAAGACGGTTAAGATTATTACGATTATACTGACTATCAAAGCCTAACAGCAGCTGTTTTGATTTTGACTGTCCCCCTGATAGACGTTTGGAAATATTACTGAGGTCGAAGCCCTCAAAACTCTCGATAAGGCTGTTGCCCTGCATAAACTTGTAGTCGAAGTTTGGCAAAGGCTCGGGCTTGTCGGCATCCACCACAATACTCAGCCAGAAACGCAAACGGGCTATGTCGATAGCACCTTTCTCTATATCGACACCGTAGATGTTGTTCTCGATGATTTCTTTCTTCAACTCTACGCGGGAAGAGGTCTCTTCTATTGCTTCACGGCAACGCCAGAGCTCATTCAAAAGGCCCATGGGGAAAGCACCGCTACCTATGGCTGGGTCGCAGATTTTCACTTCGCGCAGGGCAGTGTCGAGGGTGTCGCGGTAGGGTTCCAGTTCGGGTTGCATTTCGTGAGTCTCGACGAAAACACGAATGTATTTATCGCAATCAGAACCATCAGAACTATCAGATTTTTCTTTTTGCTCTGATTGAGATTTATCTATCTGTGTGGCGAGGTAAGCAATGAGTGACTCTTTGCACATGTAACGGACAATCTCCTTGGGGGTGTAGAATGCACCTTTGGCTTTGTTGTCCTCCAACAGGCTCTCGAAGATTTTGCCCAACATCTCGGGGTCGACACCCACTTCGGCATCGTCGGGGTCGTTCTCGTCGACGGTGAAGTTGTAGGAGGCCATAAAGGTGAACAAGTCCTCAAAGAGCGAAGCCGGCAAAGTGATATTCTGTTCGTCGACAGCATCGCGCTCAAAGAGTCCTCCGTTCAGATAAGGTAATTCTTTCCAGTCTTCCAACAAGCCCATATCCCAACCCTTTGCCTTGAACAGTTGCTCACGATTGCCTTTCTCTGTATTGAAGATTCCAAAGAACAGGGGTTCAAGCACCTGCTCGAGGAAGTCGCCTTGATGCGGACTGAAGAAGAATAGGTCGCGCAGGAAAGCAAGATTGCCATTCAGCCAGCCTTTCTTCTGCAGGAAATGCAGGAAGACAATGCGTCCCATCATCTTCTTCACGTAGTCGTGAATGGTGGCACCTTCAAAGCCCTGTCCCTTCAACTCATTGATGATAATGTCGTAGTGGCGATGGTATTCATCGAAGAACTCCTTGCTGAGGGCATCGACAGAGAAGGCATCCTTGAGGTCGGACAGTTTGAAACGGCCATTCTTTTCTGCCACCTTCCCTAATCGTTCAATCGGGGTTTTGTATTGTCCCTGCTCATCACCCAGGATATAGGAAAAACGCTTGGCTGCGGTATTGCCTTCTTTGAGGTCGCAAATGTAAGACAGTCGCCAATGATTCCCATCATCGAAGACTGCTATCGCTCCATCGACATCATATTTCAGATAAGGCTGTATCAGCTTACGCAACCCCACCCGCTTGCGGCGCACATCGCCGCCATCGGCTACACGGGTGTAGAAGAAACCCAACAGACGGCCATCGGCATCTTCCATCTGGCCGATATAATGGCTTTTGTCGCCAGTAGCATTAGTGTCGAGCAATTCTGGCGTTGTGGCCACATCGTTGCAGCCGAAAAGGCGGTGGACAATCTCGTTGCTATAGGTCTTATAGTCGAACGGTGATTTGAATATCTTGCGGAGGGTTTCGGGGTTCATAATATTGCTTATTTGAATGTTTCAGAAAGGATGATGTCTGCGGTGGTGAGCGCAACCTGTTTGGTAGAGGTCTCAGTTTGCGGCTGTCCATAACGGCCGTCCAACTCTTCGAGTTGCTCCAAAATCTTAATCATGGGAACAGGCTCTTTCTTCTGTTTCTTCGACATACGGATAAGGGCGTCGGCCAACTGGTTGTAGGTGCCGCGTTCCACCAGCTGCTTCAGTCGGTCAACGGTGTGGCGTCCTTCATCGTCGAGCATTGGGCGTACCTCGCGCAGGAAGGCGGCGGCTTTCTTGGCGTCGTTGTCTTTGCTGCCGATCTTGGGCTTGTCGTCCTGATGCTCACGTTGCTGGTCGAGAGTGTATTGCTTCAAGGCTGTCTGCACCTGCTCATAGTGTAGGGACTCGCTGTCGTCAAACGACACAGCCTTCTCTTCAGGCTCAGCATAGAAGATGTCCGCCGCCTCAAGGAAGGATAGCTCGCGGATGGATTCACCGACAAGATAGAAGGCCTTCTTAAGAGGAGAAGCGAGGTAGGATATGGTTTGAGGTCGCGTACCTTCGGCACGCATGGATGTGGGATTTTGGTTGCCCCACACTGCGCCTTCGGCTTGTGTGGAGTTATTGAGATTGAGCCTCTCCGAGGCTCTTGCACAGCGGCTTTTTGGGGGCAGCTGTTTAATTTTGCGGTAAAGGGTGGGATTGGTATCGTGGAGGTGCCGCACCTCGCGCAGCAGTTCAAGGCTGCGGTCGGTCTCGTCGCGCACGTCGGCGTTGAAGAGTTTAAATTCGTGCACCATCTCCTCATGAGAATAAATTCTGGTATCCTCACCAAGAGCGGAATGGAAACTCTGCAACTTGATGAGCGAGTTCTTCTTCAGGCTGATAATGGCATCGCCCGGGTCGGAGGGATAGAACATATAGTTGTAGATGGCGTCGGCGGTGGAGCCGATACGGTTCACACGACCGATGCGCTGCATCAGACGGGTGGCGTTCCAAGGACTGTCGTAGTTGACGATGACATTGGCACGATGCAGGTTGACACCTTCGGCCAGCACATCGGAGGTGATGATGATGTTATAGTCATTACACCATTCCTTCTTGTATTTGGCATCGAAGTTGGCCTGAATTGTCTCGCGCAGGCAGTTGCGGTTCTTGGCGCAAACGGCAAGGATGTCGCTGCGGTGCAGACGTTCTTTAAGCTCTTTCTCCAGATAGTTGACGGTGTCGACACTCTCGCTGAACACCACCAGCTTGCCTTCGAGGTTTTTGTTTTTGTCGAAGAGTTCGTCCTGGAGCATGCTGACGAATAGATCCAACTTGGGGTCGGTCTTCACCTTGTCCCACCGTTTGCAGAGTTTGTCCAACACTTCGGCGTCGTATTCCAGCATCGGCAAGAAGTCGGGCTTGAAGTCGGCAGCACGGAATACAATCTCATTCTGTTCAAAGCCCTTGCCGATGGCCAGCTCGATTATTGCATCCAGTTCCATCCCGTCGGCCTGCAGTTTCTTTACATTCAATTCGGGGGCGATGATTACCTTGTCCTCGTTGAACATCTTGATCATACCATTAGTAGCGTCGAGTAGGGTGTGGAGCGAGCGCCGGAAGGCGTCGAAGCTGCTCTCCAGACGTTTGACCATGTGGGTTTGGTAGATGCCAGCCAGCGAGTCGGCCATATGTTTTGCTGTTTTGCCGGACGGAATCTTGTAAGACGGGCAATACTCTATGGCTCTGTATCGGGCATAGCGCAAGCCGCTGCCGTCGAACATCTCGGGGTTGTCTTCTTTCAGGTTGGCGGTTGGTGTGTCCACCAACTTCTTGTAGGTGTCGACAAAAAGCACCAGCACTTCTGGCGACATCTGATAGGTGCGGTCGGTGGGGTCGAGCAGTTGCGGGAAATGAATCTCGCCGGCATAGCGGGGTTCGTGCTGGATGTTGCTGCGGGTGCGTCGCACCATCACTTTCTCCAACACGGTGTGGCGCATCTGCTGGTTGATATCATCGATATGGCTGGTGAGGTAGTCGGCACTCAGGACGCGTCGCTGCGACATGAGGCTTTTGAATTCCTTAATCCACGGGGCGAAAGTGTCGGCAATGTTGCTTATGCCGTCAAGCGTGCAGCGGGCGGTATCCTGGAACAGCAGCAGCTGGTTCTTGATATCCTCCGGCGTGTTGTTGAGCGGTGTGGCCGAAAGCAGCAGTACACGCTTGCCACCCTTGACATTGCCCTTGTTGAGGCGTGCCGACTTGCAGATACGTTGCAGCAGGTCATAGTTGTCGTTGCTGTCGTGGCGGAAGTTGTGCGCCTCATCGACGATGATAAGGTCGTAGTATTCCTTTTCGTCGTAGCCATCGCCTTCGATGACCTTATCAAGACTGCCGTTGGTAATAAAGCGGCTGTATTTGTTTTTGATGCCGAAGTCAGAAAAAGTGTCTTCCCAGTTGCTTTTAACTGCAGGTGGGAAGATGACGAGGATACGGGTATTGTCGCCATTGGCAGCAATGAAACGCTGTGCAATCATAGCAGCCACCACAGTCTTGCCTAAGCCCACCACGTCGGCGATGAAGCATCCGCCGTGCTGCATCATAATGTCATATCCCTGCACCACAGCGTCGCGCTGGTAGGTGAGGTTGTCGTAGTTGTCAGGGAGTTGCGGAATGAAATCATCCTCTACCTGGTTGCCGAAGTGGTCGATAAGCATCCGCATATACAACTCGTAGGGTGTAGGCTGATGCTCTTGTGGTGCAAGATGGGTCTTCCCGACGATGTGGTTCACATCGTCCAAGGTCACCGGAATGGCATCGTTCCAGAGACGTTGAAACTCCTCCTCGCAATAATGCACATCGTCATAGTCTTTCATAGCCACATTGAGCTCGTAGCGGGGCGGTTCGGTGGTGCCAAGTCCTTGCGCGCTAAGGTTGCTGCTACCCATGATGACCCAGCCGTCGCTATGTTCACTGTGGTTCTTGGGCAGACAGAGGTAAAACTTGGCGTGGAGGTCTTTGGTGGGGTGGATGCGCAGTTGCAGGCGCCCTTCCGACATATCTGTGCAAAACTGACGGATGCCCTCGTCAACCTCGGAAGAATATTCCGACTGATAGACATCGCGAAGGAAATCCTCACAGTATTGTTCCAGACTTACCTCCTTGTCGCCAAAGAAGAGCTTGCCAGCTGCCTGCGACTGCCGGAAGAGGTTGTCGATATTGATGCCGACGAGGATTTTGATTTCCTGTGTGGCATCCAACTCCTGCCGCAGTTTGAAATACCCGGAAGAACGAAAATAGCCAACTACGGCGTGGAATATGTCGAAGTTGGCCATTGCAGAGGCGATGCCGTGGAACTTGTCCATCAGCGTCGACTCGATATTATTGAAAAACTTGGTGCTCATAAGGCTCGGCGTTTGACGCGCTTCGCCTTTCAATGAACTACTAATAAAAATCCGCGGACTTCTGTCTGGACCGAGGTTCTCGACTACCTATCCCCAAAACGAGAAAGCCCACGGATAAAACCGTGAGCGTTTCTTGCCTTCTCGTTTGGGATTATGAAATTGTCGAGATTTCGGTCCACTTGAAAAGCAAAAACGCTTCTAATTTATGTATTTATTACTATTCTATTTCTCTGTTTCTATTCTGTTTTAGTTGTTGTTTTTATTGAAACTAACACATTAACGCATTTGCACATTAACGCATTCTTTTATGTTGTTTCACGCTGCAAAGATACAAAATTTTTGCAATATTATTCTATCTCTTTTATTTCAGCGTCCTCGGTAGGCAGCTGGTGATCGGAGGCTCGTTTACGGGATATGACGCTGTGGCCTATCTGCTTCTCCACCTCCTCGCGGGCCGCTTTGGCAGCTTTTCCACCGCTCTGCGCCACCTGCTGATTCTCCTGCATGGTCTTCGGATTACGGTTACGCGATATCTCGGTGGTGGCAGCTTCCGCCAACGTGTTCAAAGCCAGCTCGAGGGTGGTCATATTGTCTCTCAGATTCTCCTTCGTAAGCCCCTTGTACCGTTTGTATTCGCCTGTATTCATACCGCTCCACGCCTTGGTGAGGATGTTGGTAAGGATGGCGAAGTCTTTTGGCTCGTGAATACCCGAGCGGTCCCAGTCGTCGGAGAGCTCCTTGCGCGACTTGATCGCTCTCCTTTGCTCCTCGATCCAGCGGTCTCTGTA
>ODAI012767419.1_pt1 | contig 15103 bp, 9 predicted proteins | sample 1539321 | NCBI WGS metagenome assembly ODAI01 (sample SAMN02144231, study PRJEB22623) | gut metagenome | biome: sheep rumen | host: Ovis aries | place: New Zealand
GATACACTATCACCCGTAGAGAACCCGGAATTGCCCGGCTCTATCATTTTTGATTCACAGAAAGGAAGCAATCTCATGGAAATCATGTACAGAAGCACCCGATCAGACAGTACGCCGATCACCGCGTCCCAGGCCATTTTGCGGGGATTCCCCGAGGACGGAGGACTCTATGTCCCCACGACGGTCCCTGTTCTGAACACCGGCCTTTCGGAACTGGCGCAGATGGATTACCGCGGCGTCGCTTATGAGGTCATGCGCCTGTTTCTGACGGATTACACGGAGCAGGAGCTGAAGAACTGTATTACAAATGCCTACGACAGCAAATTCGATACGCCTGAGATCGCTCCCCTGAAAAAGTCCGGGGATGCGTGGTATCTGGAGCTTTTCCATGGTCCGACGATCGCATTCAAAGATATGGCGCTCTCTATTCTGCCCCATTTGATGACGACGGCGGCAGTCAAGAACGGATCGGGGAAAGAGATCGTGATCCTCACGGCGACCAGCGGAGATACCGGAAAGGCGGCTCTCGCAGGATTTGCGGGTGTCAAGGGAACCAGGATCATGGTGTTCTATCCCAAGAACGGCGTTTCTTCCATACAAGAGAGACAGATGGTGACGACAGTCGGCGACAATACCAGGGTCATCGGCATCCACGGCAATTTCGATGATGCGCAGACGAGCGTCAAGCAGCTCTTCACCGACAAGGCGCTGGTGAAGGAGATGGATGAGCACGGCATGCAGTTTTCATCCGCCAATTCGATCAATATCGGCAGGCTGATCCCTCAGGGCGTCTATTATGTCTACGCCTATTCGAAACTTCTCAGAGACGGCGTGATCAGGGAAGGCGAGCCTGTGAACTTTGTCGTGCCCACCGGCAATTTCGGCAATATCCTGGCAGCCTATTATGCTAAGAGGATCGGACTGCCGGTCGGCAGGCTGATCTGCGCCTCCAACTCCAACAAGGTGCTCTTCGATTTCTTTACGACCGGGGAATATGACCGCAACAGAGAGTTTATTCTCACCAGCTCCCCTTCCATGGATATTCTGATCTCCAGCAACCTGGAGAGACTGATCTATCACATCGCCGGAGATGATGCCCAAAAGTGTGCCGCACTCATGTCCGACCTGTCTGCAAAAGGAGTGTACAGCATTACAGGTGAAATGAAGAAGCAGCTTGCAGATTTCGTGAGCGGCTTTGCTGACGAGGAGCAGACAGCGGATGAGATCCGCAAAGTGTACGAGAATGACGGATATGTGATCGATCCGCATACAGCTGTCGCCAGCAGTGTTTACAGAAGGTACCGCGCACAGACAGGCGATACGGCACCTTCGGTGATCGATTCCACTGCAAGTCCTTTCAAATTCGAGAGTTCGGTCATGAAAGCGCTCGGAAAGGACGCGTCCCTTCCCGATCTTGAGCTGGCAGACCGGCTCAGCGAAGTCGCCGGCGTCGCGGTGCCCAAGGCGGTCAGCGACCTGAGGGACGCAGAGATCCTGCATGACATCGTGTGCGAGAGAGATGAAATGAAACAGGAAGTGCGCAGATTTCTGGGCCTCGAGAACTGACAGCGTGAAGGTTTGACATTATAACGGAGGAATCCATGAGCAGCATTCACAGAGAGAGAATAGAAAAGCTCCGCGAAGTGATGCGCAGTGAAGGGGTCGATTACTATATGATCCCCACCGCGGACTATCACAATTCCGAGTATGTGGCGGCGTTTTTCTGTACAAGAGAGTATTTCAGCGGGTTTACGGGATCTGCCGGGACGCTGGTCGTTGGTATGGACGAGGCGTGCCTGTGGACGGACGGCCGTTATTTCATCCAGGCCCGGAAGGAATTGGAGGGGTCCGGTATTCAACTTATGCGTATGCAGGAACCCGGTGTTCCCACCGTTCACGAGTATCTTCGGGATCATCTGGGCGAGGGAAAGGTTCTCGGATTCGACGGGCGGTGCGTGCCGTGCAAAGAAGGAAGAGCCTTAAGAGATCTGGCCCTGAAGAAGGGAGCGGCTCTGAAAACGGACACAGATCCCGCAGAGCGGATCTGGACAGACAGACCGCCGCTTCCCTGTCATCCGGTAATGATCCTGGAAGAGGATTATACGGGCGAAGATATTGATTCCAAACTTGCCCGCCTGAGGGAGAAGATGGCAAAGCTTGGTGCTTCCTCCTTTGCGGACAGCAAACTTGACAGCATCATGTGGCTTCTCAACATACGCGGCGCCGACGTCACCTGCAACCCGGTGGCGCTCTGCCATGTCCTTGCAGATGAGAGGAATGTCTACCTGTTCATTCAGGAGAAGGAAGTGACGGGAGAGCTTCGTGCTTACGCCGCCCTTCATCGCATATCCATTCTTCCCTACGATGATTTCGAGGAGTTCCTGCGCATCTATGATTACCGCGGCAGCATGCTCTATGATCCCGGCTGCATCAGCTTCAGCGCGGACCGGGCGATCGCGCAGGGAATGGAGAGGTACGACGGCCACGTAAAAGCTATAGAGGCGGACAGCCCCTCCGAACAGTTCAAGTGTGTCAAGAACGAAGTGGAGCTGGCCAATCTCCGCAGCGCATACAAACAGGACAGCGCCGCGCTCTGCCGGTTTATGATCTGGGTGACCAAAACAGTCAGCGACCCGGGACGGGAAAACAATCCCGTCACAGAGTCTGAGGCAGCCGCTTATCTGGATAATCTGCGCGCGCAGCTTCCGGATTACATGGATCTGTCTTTTGACACGATCTCCGCTTACGGCCCCAATGCCGCGATGATGCATTACAGCGCGGTGCCCGGTCAAAGCGATGCGGAGCTCAGGCCGGAGGGCATGCTCCTTGTGGACTCGGGAGGACAATACCTGACAGGTACTACAGACGTCACGAGGACGATCGCCCTAGGCCCCGTCACGGATCAGATGAAGAAGCATTACACGCTCACGGCGGTCTCCAATCTCCAGCTGATGGGAGCTGTGTTCATGGAAGGCTGCACCGGCGCAAATCTCGATATTCTGGCCAGAGAGCCTATGTGGAAGGAAGGTCTTGACTACAAGTGCGGCACCGGACACGGGATCGGATACTTTCTGAATGTCCACGAGTCGCCGCCGTCCATCCGCTGGAAGGTATTCCCGGGCAGGCAGGACAGACCGCTGGAGCCGGGCATGATCGTTTCCGATGAGCCCGGTGTCTATTTGGAAGGAGAATACGGGATCCGGATCGAGACGATCCTGGAAGTCGTCGAGCACAGGAAAAACGAGTGGGGACACTTTCTGGCCTTCAAGCCGCTCACTTTCGTCCCTTTGGACCGGAATCTGATCGACGTGCAGTATCTGACGCCCGAGACCAGAAAGCTCCTGAACGAGTACCATATGAGAGTGCGCACGGAACTCATGCCGTATCTCGACAGGCAGGAACAGGAATGGCTGATATTGCAGACGGAGCCCATCTGATGCTCGTTGTATGAAAGAAAATAATGTGATATAATAGGTTATGCCTGAAATGTCAATATTTCCGTTATTTTGAACCTACAATTACTTTAAACGGGAATCTTAGATCGCTCTTACGGCTGTCAAGCCTCCGGCGCGTCAGCGCTGTTAGTGGAAGGCAAAGGTCTGAGCTGCGGACACCCACCTGGCATGTGTGCTAGGAGTCAAAGTACGGAACCCGACTTTTCAGGCATTGTTATGCTTCTATATTGAGTTCCCCGCAGGATCTGCAGGCGGATCCCTGCTGCCGGCGGATGGAACATACAGGTGCATCCTTATACGGGCGTATAAGATGCACTTCGTTTTTGACTTAATAAGTTTCGGCTGTATTGATCACGGCCGTATTTGTTATTTGTATTTAATGAAAGGTAAATGTCTGGGATTATAGTATGGAAAGAATGAATGCATGGAATACATATGATTTGAGCTTGCAGGGATCATGCATGGAGCTGGCGGAAGAATATAAGGAGTTCCTTAGCAACAGCAAGACAGAGCGGGAGTGTGTTGACTATTTTGTCAATGAGGCAGAAAAGAAGGGTTATGTGGAACTGAGCCGTGCGGTCAGGGAAAACCGGAAGCTCTCTGCGGGTGACAAAGTCTACAGTGTGTGGATGAACAAGTCTATGGTGCTGTTCGAGATCGGCAGGGAACCTATCGAGAACGGGCTCAATATCCTCGGCGCGCATATCGACTCGCCCCGCCTCGATGTCAAGCAGAATCCCCTCTTTGAAGAGGGCGGTCTCGCATATCTGGACACCCACTACTACGGTGGGATCAAGAAATACCAGTTTGTGACGCTTCCTCTGGCCATTCACGGCGTGATCGTCAAAAAGGACGGCAGCACCGTGATCCTGAACGTAGGAGAGGATGAAGATGACCCGGTCTTCTTTATTTCGGATCTGCTCATCCACCTCTCCCAGGAGCAGCTCAAGAAGCCTGCCGCGACAGTTGTGGAGGGTGAAGCGCTCGATCTGATCATAGGAAGCAAACCTGTTGTGATCGACGGCAATACTAAGGCCGGCGGGAACAAGGCGGACCAAGGCGCCGATAGCGCCAAAGGAGCCGTCAAAAAGGCAATGCTGAAGCTTCTCTATGACAAATACGGGATCACAGAGCGCGACTTTGAGTCCGCAGAGCTCGAGATCGTCCCGGCGGGGAAGGCAAGAGACGCCGGAATTGACAGAAGTATGGTCCTCGGGTACGGCCACGATGACCGTTCCTGCGCATTTCCTTCTTTTAAGGCTCAGGTCGAGGTCAATGATACAGAGCGCACTTTCTGCACACTTCTTGTAGACAAAGAAGAGATCGGCAGTGTCGGTGCCACGGGAATGAAGTCAAGATTTTTCGAGAATGCGCTGGCGGAGCTCATGAATCTCTGCGGTCAGTATTCGGAGCTTTCCCTTCGCAGGGCACTGGCCAACAGCTGCATGCTTTCCTCTGATGTCAGTGCTGCATTCGATCCCTCCTACGCATCGGTCTTCGAGAAGAAGAACAGCTCTTTCATGGGATGCGGAATGGTCTTCAGCAAATATACCGGGAGCAGGGGCAAAGGCGGCTCCAATGACACCAATGCCGAGTACATCGCTTATTTGAGAGATATCTTTGACAGAGCAGGGATCTGCACACAGACTGCCGAAGTGGGCAAAGTAGATGCCGGCGGCGGCGGAACGATCGCCTTTATCCTGTCCCTCTACGGTATGAACGTGATCGACTGCGGCGTTCCCGTGCTGAGCATGCATTCGCCCTGGGAAGCAATCAGCAAAGCGGATCTCTACGAGACCTACAGAGGTTATAAAGCCTTCCTCAGAGAGGCTGCATTCAGAAACCACTGACGCAAATGCCGATCAGAATCATTAACAGAGAGGACTTATGGAACAGGCAACAGGATTAAAGACATCCGATTACTATTTTGACCTGCCGCAGGAACTGATCGCACAGGATCCCCTGTCAGACAGAGCTGCCTCAAGGCTTCTGGTAATGGATAAAGAAACGGGCGGGATCTCTCACAGAACATTCCGCGATATCAAAGAATATCTTCAGCCGGGCGACACTTTGGTCCTTAATGATACCAAGGTGATCCCGGCAAGGCTGCTCGGGACCAAAGAGGAGACCGGCGCCAACGTGGAGATCCTCCTCTTAAAGCGCCTTGGCGGCGACCGGTGGGAGACGCTGGTCAGACCGGGCAAGAAGCTCAGGCCGGGTGCAAGAGTCACATTCGGGGACGGGAGCCTGAAGGCCGAGATCCTCGATGTACTTGAAGGCGGGAACCGCCTTGTACAGTTTGAATATGAAGGGATCTTCGAGGAAGTCCTGGACAGACTCGGCGAGATGCCCCTTCCGCCCTATATCACGCATAAACTCAGGGACAAGAGCATGTACCAGACAGTCTATGCGAAGTACGAGGGCAGTGCGGCGGCTCCTACCGCCGGCCTTCACTTTACAAATGAGCTGCTGGACGAGATCCGGGATATGGGTGTCCGGACTGCTTGCGTGACACTCCATGTCGGTTTGGGACCCTTCCGGCCGGTCAAGGTGGACGACGTAAAAAAGCATCATATGCACACGGAGTGGTACAACGTTTCCCCGGAAACCGCGGATCTCATAAACCGCACAAAGCGCGAGGGACACAGAGTGATCTGTGTGGGAACGACCGCCTGCAGGACAGTGGAAAGCGCTGCTGATGAGAAAGGCGTTGTTCAATCCGGGGCTGACGAGACTTCCATCTTTATCTATCCCGGATATCGTTTCAAGGTCATGGATGCCCTGATCACTAATTTCCATCTGCCGGAGTCCACGCTCGTGATGCTCGTATCCGCTTTTGCGGGAAGAGACAAAGTCCTTCATGCATATCGCGAAGCGATCGATCGGAAATACAGGTTTTTTTCATTCGGAGATGCCTGTTTCTTTTATTAAGTCTTTTTATTGAAAAAGAGCACTGCGGTATGATAGTATTGAACTGGTAATCTATAAATCGATTTGGAGTCAGAAATGTCACAAAAACCTCTATCTGCTACGATTGTAGTAGCTACTCATAAAAAATACAGAATGCCCACTGATCCGCTCTATCTCCCGATCCACGTCGGCGCGGAGGGAAAGAGGGATGCAAAGGGGAATCCTCTCGATTTCGGTTATCAGAAGGATAACGAGGGAGATAATATCTCTCTGAAGAATCCGCGGTACTGTGAACTCACAGGAATCTACTGGGCATGGAAGAACCTGGACAGCGACTATATCGGACTGGTCCATTACCGCCGCTATTTCGGCGGAAGAAACAGAGGGAAAGATCTGTTCGATTCCATCCTGACCAGTGCGGAACTTGAGCCCATGCTCGGCAAGTATGAGATTTTCGTGCCCAAGCCGCAGAGATATATGATCGAGACGCTGTATTCCCATTATGCGCACACGCATTATGCGGAGCATCTCGATGCAACGAGAGCGATCCTGTCGGAGAGATATCCGGAGTATCTGAGTTCCTATGACAAGATCATGGATCAGACGCACGGCTATATGTTCAATATGATGATCATGGATCGCGCACATTTCAATATTTACTGTACCTGGCTGTTTGATATACTTGAGGACCTTGAGACAAGGATCGACGACAGTCTTCTGGACGCGTTTGAAGGCCGCCTTTACGGCAGGATCAGCGAGATCATTTTCAATGTCTGGCTTGACAGGCAGATCGACACCGGTGCGATCAGCACATCTTCGATCAAAGTTCTTCCTCTGGTCTATATCGAAAAGGTGAATTGGTTCAAGAAGGGCGTCTCGTTCCTGAAAGCGAAGTTCTTCCACAAGAAGTACAACGCAAGCTTCTGACCATCAGGCCCTCATGATTTCTGGCCGGTACAAGAGGACGGATCTACATGGTAGCGAATCATTATAAAAAAGCAAGGTTGAAGCTCGATGTAAGGGGGATCCGCGTCAGCGCGGGGGAAATCCTTTTTTATACCGGGCTTATACTTTGGGTCACACAGGAATATATCAACCGAACGGTATTCCTGAGTTTTTTTGGCGGACAGTTTCTGACAGCTTTTCGCTATTTTTGCATGCTTATTTTTTTCATTAAGATTCTCATTACTGAGAAGAATCTCAAAATGAAGGCCGCCGCAGTTTTTATCGTATCTGCGGCAGTCTTTGTTGTCGTGCAGGCACACATTGACGTGGGAATGCCTTTGATACAGGTCCTGCTTCTTGTGTATGCAGCCAGATCAGTCCCCTTCAGAAGGATCTGCAAGGTCCTTTTGTGGTCATGTCTGACGCTGTGGCTGATCCCGGTCCTTGTCGACAAACTGGGCATTTACGAGCTGCCAAGAGAAGTCGATAAACTGCGCGTCAGGGAATTTTTGAACTTTAATTATGTTTCGTTCGGTGCGATCTTCTTTAACAACATTGTCTTTTGCTGTCTTTATGCCTACACCGATCCTGACCGCAGAGGTCCCGGAGGCAATTACGCGCACAGGAGAGAAGTGTCCTGGCCGGTCATTGCCCTGTTTATGGCGACACTCATATGGCTCTATAAGATCACGGACACATCGCTTCCGTTTGCGGTCGGTGCGCTGTATATCGTTCTCTATGTCTTAGTGATCAAACTCCGGGTGCTCCGGATCAGAAATACGCTGCCCGCAAGGATCATGGCAGTTCTGATCTTTCCGGCGCTGGCACTGATCACATACGGGATGGCGTCGGTTTACAACTGGAGGGTCCCGTGGCAGAAAAAGCTGGATGATATGACGCATTTCAGGATCAGTCTTGCCCATCTGGGGATCCAGAAGCACGGCATCCATCTTCTGGGATCTGCCATGCAGGAGAATACAGACAGGACCAAAGGCGCCTATTTCTATGTAGACAGCGGATATATGAAAAATCTGTTGAACTTCGGCGTGATCGTGTTCGTCCTTCTTATTGTCATGTACAGCGTCATGCTTTACGCGGCGATCGTCGAACACGATACGATGCTCGCGATCTGGCTGATCTGTGTGGCGATCTATTCCGTTTTCAACAATATGCTTCTGTCTCCGAAAGAAAACGGGAGCTTATTTGCAATCTGGTACGCGATCGACCTGATCCATTGGCACAAGAGAAAGAGGTCCGCCGGATTGAGAGCTGCACGCATGGCGGCGAGGAGGCGTATTGAGTACGGAACCCAGTCTTAAAAAGAATATTGCGATCAGCACGATCTATCAGGTATTACTTGTCATTCTGCCTATGATCACAGCGCCCTATGTGGCGAGAGTGCTGGGACCGGACCAAAGCGGAATATACGATTTTACAACTTCCATACAGACATATTTTTCCATGTTTGCGGCACTGGGGACGGCTTCCTACGGAGCCAGGGAGATCGCAAGAGTCAAATATGACGAGAAAATGAGAAGCATTCTGTTCTGGGAGATCGAGCTGATGACGGTCATGACCTCATCGGCCTGCATCGCGGTCTGGTTTGCCTTTATCGCTTTTACGAATCAGTACAAAGTGATCTACCTGGTACTGACAATGGGACTTCTGTCCACGATGTTCGACATCTCCTGGTTTTTCGCCGGGATGGAACAGTTCAAATATACTGTATCCAAGAATGCGGTCTGCAAACTGGCCGGCGTTGTCCTGATGTTCCTGTTTGTGAAGAAGCCGGAAGACCTGCTTCTCTATATCATCATCATTACAGCGTCCACCATGCTGGGGAACCTCTCCATGTGGCTGTATGTCCCGAAGTTTCTCGTGAAGATCGATTTCAGGAAGCTCACCTTCCGGAAGCACTTCCATGAGACACTGATCTATTTTATTCCATCGATCGCGACGAGTGTATACACGGTCCTGGACCGCATACTGATCGGAACGATCACGAAGAACAAAGCAGAGAACGGATTTTATCACTATACGATGCAGATCATCAATATGATGAAGGCGCTGACGTTCTCATCGCTGAACATGGTGCTGGGATCGAGGATCGCTTACCTGTTCGCTGAAGAAAAATACGATGAGATCAAGGACAGGATCCGCGACTCCATCAACTATATCCTCTTTATGGGCATCGGGATCTGCTTCGGACTGATCGGTGTCGCACCCAGATTCGTACCGATCTTTCTCGGCCCCGGTTATGACAGAGTCATCACGATGCTCACACTGATGAGCCCCATCGTAGTGATCATCGGAATCAGCAACTGTCTCGGCTCGCAGTATTATACGCCCTCCGGGAACAGGAAACTGAGCGCCAGATTCATCATCGCGGGCGCGCTGGTCAATCTGATCCGTAACCTGATCCTGATCCCCCGCTTCTGGGGGTACGGGGCCATCGTCGCGTCCCTGATCGCGGAAACGGTGATCACTGTGCTGTATTTCAAATACTGCAAGGGCTATCTGACCATTCAGACCCTGGTCCGGGAAGGCTGGAAAAAGCTGGTCGCCGGGCTGATCATGCTGGCAGTGATCAAATTGGCGGACCATTTTATTCCCGGCAATACAGCGGCGCTGCTCGTTGAGATCGCGGCAGGCTTCGCGGTCTATTGTTTAGTGATCATTGCCCTTCGGGACACCTTCCTCTCGGAGATCGTTCTCGGAAAGATCATCGGAAAAAGGAAGGTACAAAGATGAGGAGGACGCTGACTGTTTTTCTCCTGACCGCCGTCTTAACGGTGTCAGCTGCCGTTACAGTTTCGGGATGCAGCAATGATACGTTTGATGACAATGCATTTTTCTATGAGTCTTTTGACAGTGAGCAGAAGAGTGCATATGACGCGTTTATGAAATCCGCCGAAGATCCCTTTTCCGGCAGGGAAACGGAGATCCTGAACGGGAACGGGGACATCATCGCCATGCCGAGGGAGAGCCTCGATCTGGTCTATCAAGGCATGCTGTACGACCATCCCGAATTGTTCTGGCTGGATCGCACATACGCTTACAGGCCGGTATCCGGCGGGAACGGGGAAGAGATGGCCGATGCGGTCGCTGTGATCCCGATCGCCGCTTCCGGAAATGAACTGGACGATCTCAAGCATGAATTTGATCAATGCGCGGACAGCCTTCTGGAAGGGATCGATCCCGGGATCGGGGACGGTAGTACAGCCAGACAGATCTACGAGCGCCTGATCAGACATGCAGTTTATCGGGGAGAAGCGGCGGACGATCCCTCTTTTGTAACGGAACACACGGCATTCGGAGCCATCGCCGGAAGAAGCGCGGTCTGTGACGGATTTGCACTTGCTTACCGGTATCTGCTCACAAAGCGGGACATCCCATGTCTGGTGATCCCCGGTGAGAGCGGCGGGACGGCTCACACATGGAATACCGCCTTCTGGGACGGAAGCTGGCATGAAGTGGACCCCGCATGGGATGCTTCGCTTGGGGAAAGCGGTGTATTTAGATATTTTGACCTGACGACAGAGGAGATGAATAAGGATCACAGTCGTGAGACGGGAGGCCTCTCGGAGCTGATCCCTGTATCGGGCGCAGATTCGTCCGATGGTTTGCGGTAATGCAGGAAAGGAAGAAATAGTGACACAGAAAGAATATTACGATTTCAGGGAAGAGGAGAACACAAGGCAGGTCAGCCTTTTGGCACTGGCCAAAGGTGCTTTCAGAAAATGGAAGATCATTCTGCTCGCCGGTCTGGTCCTGGGCTGCCTTTTCGGGGCTTATAAGATCTTTTCCATTCGCTCGCACAAGCAGGCGATGATCGAAGACTATGACACTTATAAAGCCAAGTCTGACGCATATAAGAAATCGATCGAGGAGTATAAGACGACGATCGCGGATCTCCAGAAAAGGATCGACGCGAGAATCGCATATGCGTCCAATTCCATCAAAATGAGACTGGATCCCTACAATGTGCCTATGGCGACTGCAGATATCGGAATCAGTTCGGATGAAAAGATGAGTGCCGAGGACAATACCGCGATCCGCACAGCGATCTACAATGAGATCCTTTTCGGAGATTCCCTCAATGAGATCGCCGCCAGCCACAATATCGGCCTTGCTGACCTCAGAGAATTGATCACGGTCAAACTTGCGACGACCGGAGGAACGGTCCGTGTAACGGTACGCGCCGAAGATGAGGAAACGGCTGTCGCCGTCAGAGAAGATATCCTGGTCGCACTGGAAAAGAAGCATGCAAACATTGCGAAAGCGCTCGGAGAATACAAATTCTCAGCCTTCAATAAGGGCGTCATGACGGCTTTCGATACAGAGCTCCTGACCTACCAGGAGAAGCAGCAGACTTCACTCAGCACGCTTCAGACTTCCGCCTATACGGCCCAGAACCAGAGCACACAGCTCACCAAGCCGGTTTCCGTTCCGCAGTATTCCAAGAAATACATGCTGATCAACGGCATCAAGATGGGCATCGTCGGTTTTATCGGCGGAGCGCTTCTGGCCGTTATCGCACTGATCGCGCTGATGATCCACAAAGGCTGCATCTTCAACAAGGATGAGATCGACGGAGAATACGGCCTTCGCAACCTGGCTGATTTTTCATCGAAAGGTCCGGAAAAAGACAGCGGCGCTCTCGAGTATATTCTTGCACGCCTGGAGAATCATCTGGGTGACAAGAAATCGTATGAGATCGTGATGGTCGGACAGGCCGCTGCCAAGAAGGCGGAGTCTCTGGCCAAGGCACTCAACAAGAAAGCCGGGGAAGAAGGCATTTCAATGCATTTCAGTTTCCTTCCGGATATGATGAAGAGTGCAGGAGCTCTGCGTGAACTCAGAAAGTCCGACGGCGTGATCCTCGCGGAGGAGATCGGAAGCTCCGATTATGTGACGGCGCGTGAAGAGATCGCCGTGATCGCAGACAGCGGCAGGGAACTTCTCGGAACAGTATACTTCTGACCGGGGACCGGATTCGTCCAAGTATATTTGAATAAAAAGTATATTTGAATAAATGAGAAAGAATTACTTGTATCTGATCATTATACTGATGATAACGGCAGCGGGAGCTGCCGTAACAAGCGCCTTGACAGCCCCTCCTTTAAAGGAGGAGACTGTCGGGGCGCATTTTTCAGATGCCGCAGACTTTGAGGCCCTGACAGAGGGGAAAGAAAAACTGCCTTTTGATCCTTACGGGATCCTGTTTGAGGGGAACGCAGTGCCATGCAGCGCTGCGGAAAGCACATTCTTTATCCCGCAGGATCCGGCGCAAGAGGAATGGACAGGCGTGCTTTCTCCCGGATCGAGCGGGGCCAGGATCCGGATCCTGGACGATGTCGGCGCTGCAAGCGGCGGAAAAGCGGAATGGATGGGGAAGGGACACCGCTTCAGGACTGCCGTCATCGACGGCGATGCTTATATGGAAGCTTATATCGTATTTACGGGTCTTCCGGTGATCCAGATCGCGTATGAAGACGGCCCGGTGGAGGGCAAAGAGGATCACGCCGGCATAATACGTGTGACCGATCCATACAGACATACATACGTACAAGCCGATTGTACATTTCACGTGCGCGGGAACACATCGGTCCTGTTCGATAAAAAGAGTTATCGAATCGAACTTCACGACAGCATAGGCCGCTCGCGAAAGGAAGATCTGCTGGGGCTCAGAACTGATGACGACTGGATCCTCAACTCGCTGAGCACGGACGTGACGCTTTCCCGCGAGAAGATCTCCTATGACTTGTGGGCGAAACTGCGCGGATCGGACCCCGATGTGCCGCCGGCGCCTTCCATGGAATTCGCTGAAGTATTTATGAATGACCGGTATGCCGGCGTTTACGGTCTGATGTTTCCCGTAGACGGGAAGCTGATGAACATGCAGCAGGGAGATCTCCTGTACAAGATCAGGACCTGGATGGAAGAGATGGATGTTCCGGGAAAGCTGACGGATCACAACGGAGAGCGGGAGGTACTCAATACAAACGGATATGCATATGCACGCATCGAATACCCTGGGAAAATGAGCGGACCTTACCTGTGGGATCCGCTGCAGGCTTATCAGGACTTCGTCTTCGAGTCTCAGGACCCGGACCTCCTCTCAGCCGAGGGGGTGATCATCGACAATAATGCCTTCATCTTTCACGAGCTTTTCTGTGAGATGACGAGGGCGGCAGATAATACATGGAAGAATCTGTATCTTGCGGCGAGGCGGCAGGAAGACGGTTCATTTGTTCTTTCCGAGACGATCTGGGATCTCAACTATACCTTTGGAGATGAATTCGTATGGGACCCCGAACACGGCAACACAAGGTTTGATGCCGAAAGCACTGACAGTTACATGCTGCGCTATGACCGGGACTACGGATTTACCGCTCTTGAAACGGCAGACCCTTCCGTAAAGGAAGCAGCTGCATATAAGTGGAAGATGTGGAGAGAAAACGGGATCGGACCGGAATTGCTCACGGAGATGTTCGATCAGGAAAGACAGTGCCTTCTGGGCAGCGGCGCATTGGAGCGCGACAGAGAACGATGGAATACAGCGGAATACGGACAGGAATACATCAGAGCGCTGGAAGATTGGATCTACGGCCGTTTTGCGTTTCTGGACAGTCTGTACGGATATGATTCCTGAACTGATTCCTGAACTGATTCTCGAACGGATTCCTGAGATTATCACCGGGAAACCGCTGCTGCCGGTGATTTCATGCCGTGAACTGCATAGCAGGATAGAACTGCAATCTATTGTTCAAAAAATGGAACAATTTCTTGTAGTTAATTTCTTAACAATTCTACAAATTCACTTGTTTCCGCATTATAATAACTCTATGTGAGTAATTATCAATAACCAGAAAAGGGGGAGCAGTAATGTTTGGTGCTAAACGGTTGAATAGCATACATCCCGGCCATTATAAAAATACAGCCGGGTGTGCAACTGAGGTAATGCCCGTCCCGGATGTGGTAAAGATCTCGATGTCGCAAAACATCGGTGCACCGTGTAAGCCTCTGGTCAAAAAGGGTGATCATGTCCTCGTGGGACAGAAGATCGGTGATACAGAAGCTTTTCTTCATGTACCGGTCCATTCCAGCGTATCGGGAGATGTTACCGGAATCGAGACACAGAGAAATGCTATGGGCGGATATGACACGCTCGTTGTGATCCAGTCAGACGGCAAGCAGGAGGTCGACCCCTCCATCAAGCCTCCGGTGATCACGGATCAGCCCAGCTTTATCGCTGCGGTGAAGGAGAGCGGTCTGGTCGGTCTGGGCGGCGCAAGTTTTCCGACATGGCTGAAGTTCAATCCGAAGAATCTGGGAGAACCTATGACCCTGATCCTCAACGGAGCGGAGTGCGAGCCTTTTATCACGTCCGACCACAGGACAATGCTCGAGGACACACAGAATATCATCGACGGTGCCCTGATGATCATGAAGTATATCCAGGCCAAGGAATGCTACATCGGCATCGAGGACAACAAGATGGATGCGATCGAACTGTTCAACAAGAAACTTGCAGAACAGGGAATCACAAGCATTAAGACACATCCGCTCAAGGCCAGCTATCCCAAGGGAGCTGAGCGCGTTCTGATCTATGAAGTTACGGGAAAGACCTGCAATGCGGGCGTACTTCCTGCAGATCTGGGATGCATCGTCTCTAATATCACTTCCGTCGCATTCCTGGGACAGTATCTCAAGGACGGAATGCCTCTGATCAAGAAGAGAGTAACGATCGACGGCGATGCTGTCACAAAACCCGGCAATATCCTTCTTCC
>ODAI011438471.1_pt1 | contig 15102 bp, 10 predicted proteins | sample 1539321 | NCBI WGS metagenome assembly ODAI01 (sample SAMN02144231, study PRJEB22623) | gut metagenome | biome: sheep rumen | host: Ovis aries | place: New Zealand
GCTGTCCAGCTTTGCGCTGACGACCAGTGCCAATTCATACTTATTCATGCTGTGTCTTTTCCTCCTTTTGGCCTTTGGCCTTCCGCTGTTTCACGGAAGACAAGGAACATTTATAAATTTTCACGGAAATAAACTATATCATAGAGGCGCCATGAAATCAAGCACATTTTCTATTTTTTCAGCCGGCCTGCACAGGGCGTTCTTCGCACAGCTGAAGTGCACCCCTGTCCTGCCGCGTTTTCCCCGTGGCAGAGACCGTTTTATGATAGCGCAGAACCTACATTGCATGAGGCAGCAGTTCAGACAGGCTGTTCTTTAAGTGCGATTCCGGCGCAAAGCATCCATCTTCGTGAGAAAATTGCTGATGGAGCAGCAGTTCAGACTGGCTGTTCTTTAAGTGCGATTCCGGCGCAAAGCATCCATCTTCGTGAGAAAAACATTGTCGGTCTGACCGAAAGATCAGAAGATGCGAATGCATCTTCTTAGCTTGCAGGGCAGGACCGACGTTTTTCGATGAAGATGATGTTTGCGCCGGACTCCGAAACTACGTTACAGCCTGTCCGAACTGCTGCCGGCTTATTTACGTCCTCAGGTAGAGATTGTGGAGGAACTTGACAGCCTCACCCCTGGTGCAGCTCTTTGTGTCACGGAAAGTTCCGTCAGAGAAGCCCGCTGCCACCTTCTTTTCGTAAGACCAGATCACTGCCTTGCGGAACGCTGGGGTTATAGAGTCCTTGAATGGATTTTTCGTAGAAGCAGGTTTCGGGCAGCCCTTATAGCGCCATATAAACATCATAATGTGGCCGCGTGTACAGTTCTTATTGATTCCGAATGTGCCGTCACTGTAGCCCTTGGTGATTCCCTTCTGGCTGCCCCACAAAATAGCCTTATAGAAAACGTGGGTCTTCGGCACGTCGGAGAAAGGACTCTTTGTCACACTCTTAGGCTTAGGACAGCCTGCATAGCGCCACAGGAACATCATAATATGGCCGCGTGTGCAGACTTTATTGATTCCGAATGTGCCGTCACTGTAGCCCTTAGTAATTCCCCGTTTCACAGCCCACGCAATTGCTTTCGCATACACGTGGTTATAGGGCACATCAGGAAATGGACCCTTTGGCGCAGGAGTAGGCGTAGGTGTAAGAGTAGGTTTAGGTTTAGGTTTAGGTGTAGGGGTAGGTGTAGGATCAGGCTCCGGCTTCGGATTCCCGTATGCGTAGATGCAGGCATTGCCGAATGTATTTTTCAGAGAAACTTTTTTACCGGAAATCGTCATTGAATCCTTCCCGCAGTCAAGATACTTGCCCCCAATATTAATATAGGTCTGTCCTACCCCACAGGACGTCCTGCGCATCTCGCTCGTCGGTCCTTCGAACGCAACCACCAGATCAGTGCTGGCGGTCTCCTGAAGACTGACAAGTACCGCGAATTTGTCTCCGGCATCGACCTCGACATCCTTTTTCAGATAGATTTTGAAGAAGCCCCTGCCTTCAGTATATCCGCTCTGCTGTACGGCGATCGTTCCGCTCGAAGGATTCGTGTTGTCGGCAAGTTTAGTCATCACGTAGATCTGATACTTGCTGGCTGCCGTAGTATATATGCCGACGCAGTCGATGATCTCATCGTGCTCCGGTTCGAATACATTTGCAGCATACGAAGCGCCTTTAAGTTCATTTACAAAGCCTGTGCCCGAATAGGAAAAAACATCTTCATCACGCAGGGTCCCAATCTCTTCATGCTCGGGCACGTACACAGTTGCCGAACCCAGAGAAGCGTCATAATAGGAGACCCAGTTGAAGCCTTTCTCGGTCCTCGGGCTCGCGCTTCCCCAGGAATTCTGGACGTAGAAAGCCCCCGGAGCCACACCGTCCGCCACGATCTTGTTGTCATCCCAGCCGATTACAGTGAGAGAGTGATCTGCCGCAGGTTTATCTGTGTCTGACCAGTCAGTATAAAACCCGTGCGTGCTAGAATTCAGGCTGCCGGCACCGGAATAGCAGGTAATGGCACATGCCCCGTACTGCATGACTGCGGCTTTCACGGACTCATTCAGAGCTTTCCACGTACTTCCCTTCCACAGATTTTTTGTTTTCAAATCCGACCAGCTTCCCAGAAAAATGACTTTTTCTATATGCGAAATATCATTCTCGATGTCAAACGGTGTCATGCCGCTGTTTTCGGGAAAGTCGTCCTCATTTCCGAGACCTATATGATTGGCCATGGCTGCCGCAGCCATGAGGGGGTTTCCCGGTGTACCCGCCCAGTAACCGCTCGCGGGTATTCCCGTATCTCCTCCTGTCTGGTTAAAGTAGCCGTACAGGATCTGCCTCTCAGAGTAGTCGAGTTCATCAGCCAGGCCGGCAGAAATCATGCTCATCTCCGCGGAAGTTGTCAGTGAATGGACCCAGCATGAATTTCCGTCCTGATTCCGGATGCCGGTCCGCACGTCATTAATATAGGACACCGGCAGTGATCCCGCTCCGACGATCTCCTCTGTAAAACTTTCAAGATCATTCTTCACGCTTACACTTTCAGATGTATTCCAGATGATAGGAACAACACCTCCTGACGCATGCTCATAATCCTCATAAAACAGCGTCTCCATTTCCAGCGGGCTTTCTTCCTCATGATCCGATACGGACGGCTCCCCGGATTCTGACACACCGAAAATATCCGACTCCGCGTCTGCATAAGGAACATCAGCCTCCTCCCGGCTTATGTCATAGGATTCGGAACTGTCATTTCCAGAAATGTCCCCGGCATCGTCAGCGTCAGTAATCTCATCCGCAGGGGCTTCATCATAATATGGCAGATCTTCGGCGCCGTATACCTGCTCTGTCAAAATCAGGTCTCCCGGCACTGCTGCCAAAAGTGCGCCTGCAAGCAGGCACGCAATAATCTTTCTCATAAACCTATTCTGCAAAATTTTTCTTCCTTTACAAAAACTTCCCAATCGATTCTGAGACCGGTTGGGATTGAACCTGTTTTTATACGTGTATCTGGGAGAATACTTCTCCGATTGGCTCCCGAATCACAAGATCAGCCATTGTATCTCTTACTGTAGCCGACTTATTGACGAGGACAAGCTTGTCACCCTTAAAATAGTCGATCAGACCCGCTGCCGGGTATACCACCAGTGATGTCCCGCCTATGATGAGGCAGTCCGCCCCGGCGATCGCCCTGACCGCCCCGCTTATCACATCATTGTCAAGGCCTTCTTCGTAGAGGACGACATCCGGCTTGATAAGTCCTCCGCAGTCATCGCACGTCGGCACGCCCAGACTGTTTTTTATGAATTCCGGACCGTAAAACTTTCTGCATCGCATACAGTAGTTCCGGTGAATTGAGCCGTGCAGCTCATATACAGTCTTGCTTCCCGCTTTCTGATGGAGTCCGTCGATGTTCTGCGTGACGACAGCCAGGAGCTTTCCTGCGGCTTCGAGTTCCGCGAGCTTTTTGTGTGCAGCGTTCGGCTCCACGTCAAGGATCAGCATCTTGTCCTTATAAAAGCGATAGAATTCCTTTGGATCGCGTACAAAAAACGAGTGACTGATGATCTGCTCCGGCGGATACTTGTACTGCAGATTATAAAGTCCATCCTGAGAACGGAAATCCGGTATTCCGCTCTCAGTCGAGACGCCTGCCCCGCCAAAGAATACAATCTTCTTGTGAGTGTCGATAATCTCCTGAAGTTCATCTACCTCGCGGCTCATAGTTTCACCTTCCTTCTTTATTAATCAGAGCGCTTCCTCACGAGGCCTTCTTTGCGGCCTTGATCGGTTTTGTGCTCGATACGCACTTGCCGATAACGACACACCTTACCGAACTGTCCGACGTGCAGGTAGACAGTGTGACAGTAAAATCGTTCTCGGTCAGCGGCACATTGTTGCTCACTTCCGAAGCTGCCTGAAGCCTCTTCTCCCATTCGAGAAATTCTTTTCCTCTCGCTGTAAAGATATTATACACCTCAGAATCGACAGCTGTCTCGAATGCGGCGTAAATATGATAACGGTAATTTCCCTGCGGAGTCAGGATCCAGAAGTATGGGGCAGAGTCGTATTTGCCCTGATCCCGAAGATATTTCAGCATTCCGAACATGCTGCCGCTCTTCATATTATGCCCGTATACAATCGTGTTGGGATCGGTAAAGTCACCTGAATTCAGACACTCCTCAAAGATCGATCCTGCAAATAGATACTCTCTCCGGAATGTCTTATGCAGATAGTACTCATTGTCAGTCGTATGGCAGATCGGATAATTGATATTGTCCTGGGCATCAACGTACAGCCACCCGACAATATCCGGGTTAATGGCTTTCAGGTTCTCCCAGTCGACCTCTACCGGAGGATCCGCATCCTCAATGATATCGACCACCCGGCCTTCTTCCGATTTTACCGGCTCGGGGGTCGGCGTCGGCGTCGGTGTGCTGTCCGGCTCTTTTTCCCTGACCGGTTTTGTGAATTCATCCGCCAGGTCATCATACTCGGCGTCGGCGGCAGCATAGCCATGGTAAATTATGTAGAGCTGATAGGCGGAATACAGGAACACACACAGCGCGGCCACGAACAGGATCGCACGGATGATTCCCATTCCGCCTCTTCTCTTTTTCTTCTTTTTTTTCATATACCTTGTCTTCTCATCAAGCAGTATTCAGGCGGCAGCAAAATCCGGCGAAGTACCGCATTTATGCGGCAAATGCGGGTTCCGCACTGTCCGCTGCAGCCTGGTATCAGTAAATAATGACCGCATTGCCGATCTCAATCGCATTGAAAATTGCTGCCATATTCTGCGACGGGATATTGACACAGCCGTGGGAACCGTCGTAGAGATAGATATCTCCTCCGAACGAGCTTCGCCACGGCGCGTCATGAAGACCGCGGCCGCCGTCGAACGGTGCCCAGTAGTCGACAGGAGATGCGTATCCCTGAACATCCAGTCTTCCAAGTGTCGCATGCTCTTTCTTGGCATCGATCGCGTAGATTCCTCTTCTCGTCTCCCGCTCCGATGTCGGAAGTCCGGTGACAACATCCGTATCCATGACAAGTTCATAATTGTGATAGCACCAGAGATGCTGCTCCGAGATGCTGACCTCAACATACGTCCCTGTAATATCTCCGTTATCCCATCCCATTGCCTTGTAGAGGAATGTCGGAGTTCTCTCACCGGACGCCTGCGTCGTCACGGCATCCTGAACATCGGCGATCGTCGCATCCTTGTTGATGACCCAACCGTAGTCTCCGCCGTCCGGCAGCATGATGACTTCACCGGAATGAGTCGTGAACTCGCGTGCGAGCCCGAACGTATCATATTTCTGTCCCCAGCCGTAGACGAGTTTTCTTGCATAATCACCCGCGAGAGTAACATGATTTCCATCGTCCGTAATGTACGGCCTGAGCGTATCCGCGTTGACGTACTCAGTATTCTCACCGAACACATAGTACACATTAACACCGAGTATAGCATTGTATTCATTCATGCGGGTGTTCAGGTTCTCATTGTCGCTCCGCACAGACGGATGCAGATAGCAGTCATCCTTCACTACATCAATTTCCGTCTTGGCTGTGTCCAGGGCATCGAATACCATTGCTCTGAATTTCTCCTCATCCAGCTGATTGCCCTCGACCTCCGGCTGAATAGAGAAGGATGTACCGTTATCAACGAGCTGGGCATCGACCGGAGCCGTAATGTTCTCAGGATTGAGGCAGGAGAGACCGTTCACGACCTGTTCCGCCTTCTCGCGGTCATAGGTGGTTCCTGCACTTACCTCAAAGGTCTTTGTGCCGAGAAGTCCGAGGAACCACAGCTTTGTATCCTGCTCTTTCAGGATCTTATCGACAGCCCCGTCATCAACATAAGCCAGAGCAATGTCCTCGGACGTTATTGTCTCTGTCACATCGTTCAGCTCTTTGATGTCGAGATGGTAGGTCACGATTTCATTGGCGATATCCTGCTTGACCTGGGCAGGCTCAAGAACGGAAACATCACGATCATTTATTATTGTGCCGGGGAAAAATCTCTTCGAAAAATAATCCGCGTAGTAAAAATATGCCGCCGCGATTGCAATAATAGCGCAGCAGAGCAGGGAACCGACAAAGATAAGTGCTCCGATACCCGGTTTCTTTTTCTGTTTTGACTCCGGCGCTGCCGGTGACGGTGGAGGAAGAACATAGCCCGGCCCGCCCGGGGTCGGTGTGCCTGTCGGCCGGGACGGCTCTGCAGCTACGGCTGCCACAGGCTCCGCAGCATCAGCTGTCAAAGGCCCCGCAGCATCGGCTGCCACAGGCTCCGCAGCATCAGTCTTACCCTCTTCTCCCGCAAGTCCTGCTCCTGCCGCTTCCGCGCTCTCTGTCACCTCTGCGTTCTCTGTCGCCGCTGCGGCCTCTACGTTCTCTGACACCTCTGCACTCTCAGAAGCCTCAGTCAAATCACTCTCCGAAGCAGCCTCTTCGGCATTCCCGGTCTCTCCGGCTTCTGTCTCTTCCGCACCCTCAGCTGCCTCTGTGTTCTCTGTCGCCTCTGCGTTCTCTGGCACCTCTGCGGCCTCTGCGGTTTCTGCGTTCTCTGTCACCTCCGCGGCCTCTGCGGCTTCTGCGTTCTCTGTCACTTCTGCGCTCTCAAAAGTTTCAGTCGGATCACTCTCCGGAACAGCCTCTTCGGCAGGCTTTGTCTCTCCGGCTTCTGTCTCTTCTGCGCTCTCAGCTGTCTCTGAGTTCTCTGGCACCTCTGCGGCGTCTGCGCTCTCAGCAGGGGTGCTATTCATACTCCCATTCAGCTCCTCCGCCCGGGCCTCCATCATCTCACGCCTGCTCAGGCGCACTTCTTTCTCCGCGAGAAATTTGTCAAGGTCCTCAAGAAAGATGTCGGATATATCCATTTTCATGAGTTCTTCGTCCGGCATCCTTGAGAAATCTATGCCGCCACTCTCCGGAGGATCTCCACCCATATTAAGAGTCTTATCCTTCATGTTATCATTCATAAATTTACTCCCTTAATCTAAGCGGGAAAACTCCCCGCTTCTGCCTTATCATCCCCCATATGACAGTGCTATACGAAAGCTGTTCTTTTTATAGCAATAGGGCTGCCGCTTAAATCGCGGCACCCCTAAGTATTTATCCATGGAGCAGCTTTTCAAGCGTAGCCAGCTTTACACTGACCACAAATACTTCACAGGCTTTTTCAAGTTCCGCCTCTGTCGGATAGGAAGGCGCGATACGGATATTGGTATCCCTCGGATCCTTTCCGTAAGGATATGTCGCGCCTGCGCTGGTCATCACGACACCCGCATCTTTTGCTTTTTTTACTATCGATTTGGCACACCCCTCCAGTGAATCAAAACCGATAAAGTAGCCGCCGTGCGGTTTTGTCCACGACGCAATCTTCAGCGGTCCGAGTTCCTTCTCAAGCGTATTCTCGACGAGTTCGAATTTCGGGCGCATAATATCTGCGTGCTTTGACATATGATCGCGCATGTTCGCGACATTGCCGAAGAATCTGACATGGCGCAGCTGATTCAACTTGTCATGGCCTATAGTCTGAATCTTCATATATTTTTTAATGTCTTCCAGATTCCTGTGGGATGCAGCCAGAGCCGCAAGACCCGAGCCCGGAAATGTAACTTTGGATGTAGAGATGAACTTATATACAATATCGGGTCTCCCCGCCTTACGGCACTCTCTCAGGATCTCGAGCAGATAATCCTGCTTTTCGGGATCCTCATAGAGGTGATGGATAGAGTATGCGTTATCCCAGTAAATTCTGAAATCCATAGCTGCAGGCGTCAGGTGGGCGAACCGCTTGACTGTCTCCTCGGAGTACGTATATCCCTGAGGATTCGAATACTTTGGCACACACCAGATACCCTTCACAGACGGGTCGTTATTGACATATTCCTCGACCATATCCATGTCGGGACCTGTCTCCGACATCGGGACATTGATCATCTTGATACCGAAGAATTCCGTAATCTTGAAATGTCTGTCATAGCCCGGCACCGGACACAGCCACTTGACCTCATCCAGCTTGCACCATGGAGTTCCGCCGCACACACCGTGTGTGTAGGAACGCGAAACTGAATCGAACATGACATTGAGCGAGGAGTTACCGAAAATGATCATGTCATCCGGTCCCACCTCAGACATCTCACCCATAAGCCTCTTGGCTTCCGGGATGCCTGTCAGAACGCCGTAGTTACGGCAGTCTGTACCTGTCTCATCATTAAAATAAATATTGGAATGCAGGACGTCAAGCATCGGTCTGGATAATTCCAGCTGAGCTTTGGATGGCTTGCCGCGGGACATATCGAGCTTAAGCCCCATCGCCTGTATCTCTTTGTACTGCTTCTCTACTTTGCTTTTTTCTTCTGCCAGTTCGGCAAATGTCATTTCCAGATAAGGTTTCATAATAACTCCTCCTTGACCGCCTGATGCGGTCCAAAACCGGTCGGTCTCTTCTTCCCCATGATTGCAATTATTATACGTAATGGCTCTTTTTGTGTCAACTGTGGGAAATATCGTCATCACGCCAACAGTTCGAACAGGCATATCCCTGCGCCGATTATCGATACCGGCGTTTTCCTGTCCGGACAGTAATTTCACACGTCAGAAAACAACGCGCCCCGCGCAGCCACACGGAAGAATTAGATCCGTATCCCGGATCGGAAGGCCTACTTCACCGGATTCTACGCTTGACGGGTGGGATGCGGCAAGTGAGGTCTTCAGCATATGAGTCAGCACGCCGGCCTGTAGTCCGGTCGTATATGAGTTAAGCAGGAAGAACAGAGGCTCTTCGGACAATATCTGCTGAGTGAGCAGGAGCAGCGGATATATAGTATCCTCTATTTTCCATATTTCACCCTTGGGTCCCCTTCCGTACGAGGGCGGATCCATGATGACAGCATCATATTTATTACCCCGGCGGATTTCTCTCTGCACGAACTTTGTGCAGTCGTCTACCAGCCAGCGGACAGGGCGGTCCGCCAGTCCCGAGGACTCCGCGTTCTCGCGTGCCCAGGTGACCATGCCTTTTGAAGCATCCACATGGGTCACCGAAGCCCCCGCCGCCAGTGCAGCGCATGTCGCACCGCCTGTATAGGCGAAAAGATTAAGCACCCTGACCGGTCTCCCGGCTTCACGGATCAGTTTGCTGAACCAATCCCAATTTGCTGCCTGCTCAGGAAAAAGACCTGTGTGCTTGAAGCTGAACGGCTTTAAGTTGAAGCGAAGATTGCCGTAGGATATCTGCCATGTCTCCGGCAGATCAAAGAACTCCCAGTTCCCGCCTCCCTTACTGCTGCGGTGATAGTGACCGTTCGGATGTCTCCATCCTTCATGGGCCTGCTCAGTCTGCCAGATGACCTGAGGATCCGGACGGATCAGAAGATATTTTCCCCACCTTTCAAGCTTCTCTCCGCATCTCGTATCCAAAACTTCATAGTCTTTCCAATTTTCAGCGATCCACATAGTATTCTCCATCCAATATTTCTATTATCAATCTCGCATTTGTAGGTTCCCGGAAAGTCTAAATCGAAAATGATGCTCTCTCCGTGAAGTATCCCTGCGAAAGTATACTTTGCGATGAGACTGCTCATTTCACCGGGGCGGGAAGTTCAATCCGCTTATTATATGAAATATGATACTACACTTTAACAGAAACGTAAACAAACGTAAATAGAAGTGGAATTGACGTAATGAGTCGAAGATGTTAAAATCATCGCTATACTGTATACATAAAGCCGCCTTCTGTATACAAAAGAAGGTCAGAAATTTCAGAATGCAAAGGAATTAAGATATGACAAAATTGCTTAAAACCGGCACTGTGATTCTCCTTGGGGGAGTCCTGCTTCTTGGTGCCTGCGGCGCAAAGGATTCCAACCAACCGAGACCAGATTCAGTCATAGCCGCTGTCCCGACTGCAACTCCGGCTCTGACTCCCACCCCCACCCCTATCCCGGCGGTCCTCGAGTCTGATTCGGACTCAATTGCCGAGTGGGTACTGGATGGTGATGACGATGAAGAGGTCGTTGAAGAGGACGACAGCTGGATCCAGGACGATGGGGACGCAGTAGAAGACGAAGACCAGACAGAAGAGAACTATGAAGTCAATATCATAGAAGACGACGAGAGCACCGATCAGGGTGCTGAGGGAAACAAGGCAACTGCCCTTGAAATCGCGGATGTCTACAGTGAGCCGGGCGGAGATCCTGACACAATCATCGGAACAATAGATGCCGATGAACGGGTCACGATCCAGGGAAATGTAGACGGCTGGTTTGTCATTAATTACAATGGCCAGCGCGCATATGTAGATTCAGAATTGTTTGGCTGATAAGACAAATTTAAAAATTGTCCCGCCCGGGAGCCCATATCCGAATAAGATGTGGGTTCCCGGGCGGGACAGTTTTTATTAGTTACTTTTCCGCTCATTTCTGGTATTATTACGAATAGATAAGGAGGTAAAAAAGCTTATGACCAATGATTATAACAACGCCAGACGTCAGGGCGAACGGGCGAGACGGTGGGCCACTGTATCCGGCCATAATCCCTATCTCACATCCATGGAAGAGTTTGTCTCTTCCTCCGATATAGCAGCTGAGCAGGATCTCGGCATACATGAGATTCCTCTGTATCTGTATGCGGGTACACGGACACGGGGCAGGCAGAATGCATTTGCAGAAAATTTCATGCCGCTGCTCGAAGAAAGTTCGGAGTTCGCCAAAAAATGGTCTGACCTCTATGAATCTCAGCTCGAAGAAGGTCTCAGAGAGCCGGTCAAAGCATATGAGTACATGGGTCGTTTCTATGTTGAGGAAGGCAACAAGCGAGTCTCCGTAATGAAATACCTTAACTCTTACTCGATTCCTACCCACGTGATCCGCTGTCTGCCGAAAAAGAGCGACAACCGCGATGTTCAGATCTATTATGAGTATCTTCCTTTCTACGAAGTGACAGGCATCTTCGGTTTCATGTTCTCCCGCGAGGGCTGCTTCCAGAAACTTGCGGCACTGCTGGGACGTGACCTGACTACACCGTGGCCAAAATCACTGGTGAAAGACTTCATGGACACAGCCGAGAAGTTCGCGTCTGTCTTCTATCAGAAAGGCGGTTCGAGGACCGGGCTGAGAGCAGAAGACGCTCTGCTCATCTCACTCGGGATCTATCCTCTTGAAACCCTGCGGGATGCCGAAAACGACAGCCTGGGTAAACACATGGACCGCCTGTGGAATGAGTTTCTCACAGAATCTGATCCAGAAAATCTGAAGCTCATTGAGAGCCCGTGGCAGGTCGATAAAAAGGCAGGAGCACTGCAGGATGCCAAGATTGCGAAAATGCTCAATGTAATGCCGGTCTACACCGCTGCACGTCCGCTGAAAGCCGCTTTTCTTTATGCAAATGACGAAGCGTCCTCCAGCTGGACCTATGGACATGAGCTCGGCCGCAACGAGCTCCACCGCATCTACGGGGATCTGATCGACACAATCAAGATCGAGAACTGTAATGACGAGGCCTCCACCCTTCGTGGAGTGAACACAGCGATCGACGACGAAGACGATGTCATCTTCACCACGTCACCGCTCATGATGCCTGCCGCACTGAAAGCGGCCATCGATAATCCGAGTATCAAGTTCCTCAACTGCTCGACGGGTCTCACGGTCAACGCGGTCCGCTCCTACGAAGCCAGGACATATGAGGCCAAGTTCCTGATGGGCGCTCTTGCAGCTATCGTAGCACCCAACCACAGGATCGGTTACTGTGCCGGTGCCCCGATTTACGGAACGCTGGCGGAGATCAACGCATTTGCAATCGGAGCTTCTATGATCGACCCGGAAGCTCGGGTTACATTAGTCTGGACAGGGAAAAAAGACTATGACTGGGAGGCAGATCTGACATCCCGGGGTATTTCCGTCATCTCCGGCAAAGAATTTATCACTCCGAGGGATGAGAAAAGACGTCACGGCCTCTACCGCATTCTTGAAGACGGCAGTGCCGAGAATCTTGCTGCCCCTATGCAGAACTGGGGCCGCTACTATGCCCTGATCATTGAGAGCATCCTGACCGGGGCATGGGAATCGAAAGCACTGACGGATAAAAATCACTCTCTGAACTACTGGTATGGCATCTCATCTGGGGTCATCGACGTAATATATTCGAAAAAGCTTTCCTATAATACACTGAAGCTGCTCGACCTTCTCCGTGACGGAGTTGTTAAAGGCACGATCAGCCCGTTCGACGGAGAACTCAGAAGCCGCGATGGTATTGTGAAAACAGCAGGATCAGACCGCCTCACTTACGAAGAGATTCTTTCAATCAACTGGCTGAATGAAAACGTCGACGGTGAGATTCCCCCCACATGGGAAATGAATGACAGCGCAAAAAAGTCCGTATCTGTCGCCGGAGTCAAAAAATAAGGAGCCCTATGAAGATACTTGCAATCGCGGATGAGGAATCAAAGAGCCTGTGGGACTATTATGACCCGGAACGTCTTCGCGGTGTTGACCTTATTCTGTCCGCCGGTGATCTCTCTCCCGCCTATCTGGAATTTCTGGTCACTCTGACCAATTGTACGCTCCTCTATGTCCGCGGGAACCACGACAGCAGATATGATAAGGAGCCGCCCGGGGGCTGCATCTGCATCGAAGATACAATCTACAATTATAAGGGTCTCCGCATTCTGGGGCTCGGAGGCTGTATGCGGTATAACAGCGGGGACAATCAGTACACGGAAAATGAAATGCGGTGGCGGGTCCGAAGGGCTGAGATAAGGGCTGTACTGATGAACGGCTTCGACATCATGCTGACCCATGCGCCGGCACGCGGATACGGGGATATGAATGATCTTCCCCACATGGGATTTGAGTGTTTCAATCCTCTTCTTGCGAAGTGGAAGCCCCGATATTTTATCCACGGTCACGTGCATAAATCCTACGGGCATTTTAACCCCGTGGCGACCCACAGCGGCGGCACGACTATTGTCAACTGTTTCGACCATCAGATCATCGATTTTCCCGAGAGCGATTTTCCCGCCAGGGGACAGACAGGTTCTCCCTTCTACGACCTCTATATAAGTCTGCAGGAGAGGAAACGCTTATAAAAATATTACATCCAGTGAGGTTCGACCATTGAAATCATTTAACAGTATACTGAGAAGCATTATTTATATCCTCGGCGGAGGCGTGCTCCTGTTCATTACATATCTGAATCTGACGGGTACGGCTTTTATGCCTCTTACAGAGGCGGAGCTCGTTTCATTTGAAACCGACAATGTCTTGTTTTACCTCGTCCTCATGACATTTATCGCATGTATCATCGCTTTCGGTTTCTTCGCCTTCAGGAATCCCCATGGTTTTTTACCGAAAAGCGGCATGCTGCTGTTCTTTATCATCGGCACAGTCCTGTATCTGGGCTTCGGCCTTTATCTGATTTTTCGCGTCCCCACAGACCTGCGGGCGGACGCGTATGCCATCTATACAGCTGCAGGGGAGATAAAAGACGGCAATTATTCCTCTCTTATACTTGATACTGCCACAGCGGAAGGGACCTATGCAAGCGGCTATCTCGCTTCCTATCCTCACCAGATCGGCATCACTCTCATTCTGAGCCTGCTGCTGAGAGTCCTGCCGGACGTTCGCTGCATCTACATTCTGAATCTGATACTGATTCTCCTCAACAATCTTCTGATGCTCAATATTTCGGACACATTGTTTCACGACGATCAGATCAATTTTATGACAGTGCTTCTGTCATTTATCATGCTCCCCCATTTTTTCCTCAGTATCTTCTGCTATGGCATCATTCCCGGTCTTACAGCGATGCTGGTTTCTTTCCTGGCTCTCGCGAAATTCGAAAAGTCCGGAAATATTCTGCTCGCCGTCTTCGCGGTGCTCTTCGGAGCTCTGGCAGTCGTCGTAAGGAGCAATTATATGATCGGTATCATTGCAGAAATAATACTTCTGTTCCTGATATTTCTCCGTTCATTTGAGCGCGACCGCAGAAAAGTTATCGGCAGGATTCGATATATTGCTGCGGCAATCCTCCTCATAGCCGCCATGGTCATTCCGAACCCGGTCCTCAAAATCGGCATCGGTAACATCAGCGGCCACAAGATCGAAAACAGCATTCCCAGATCAGCCTGGATGGCGATGGGTCTCACCGAGGGAACCAGAGCGGAAGGCTGGTACAACGGCTACAACTACAAAACATTCCAGGAGACCGGTTACGATCAGAAAGCTGCCGACGAGGCAGCCCGCGCCCTGATCGGCGAGCGTCTTCAGGCCTTCCGAAGTGACCATGACTACGCATACACCTTCTTTATGAGAAAAGTCGCCTCTACCTGGTCAGAGACGACATTCCAGTCTGTCTGGGTCGGTCCCCAGGATGCCTCGGCAAAGAAGATCGGCGGTTTCCTCTTCAGGAATATCTACAGCGGAGGAAGTGCCTACGATATCACCTGCGTAATATGCAGCATCGTTTATATCACTGTGCTGGTGGGCAGTGTCCTTTACCTGGCAAAAAGTCTGATCCGCAGAATACGGTTAATGATAGACAGATACAGTCATAGTGATACCGTCACAATCTTTGCGGCATTTCCGATTCTCTTTCTGCTGGGCGTGTTTCTCTTCCACCTCGTGTGGGAGACCAAAAGCCTCTATGTATTTTCCAGCGTATACACGCTGCTGCCGCTGGCTGCGGCAGGCCTCTCTTTTACGGAGAAATAAGTAAAAAGCTCCTCAGGCTGCCGTCGATTCGCGGCATCCTGAGGAGCTATCATTTTTTGTTTTATTGTGTTTAGATGTAAGTAACAGTTCTCATAATCACTCGCATATCTTTGCGCGGTCGCCGAAGAAAAGGATTGCCGTCATGCCCGGGCCGGTATGCGCGCCGATAATAGGAGAGAGATACATCTCTGTATAGCTGACAGACGCATCATGGCGCTTCAGCATTTCTTCGAGGATCGCTGGCCGTTCCACTGCATCCGCGTGAACAATGTAGGCGTTCTTTCCGTATCTGGTGTCCCGGCTGTCCAGATATCTCGTCATCAGTTCCCTGAGGGCCAGCTTCTCACCACGTTTCTTGGCTACAGTGATGAGCTTCCCTTCCTGGTCAATGA
>ODAI013357577.1_pt1 | contig 15096 bp, 10 predicted proteins | sample 1539321 | NCBI WGS metagenome assembly ODAI01 (sample SAMN02144231, study PRJEB22623) | gut metagenome | biome: sheep rumen | host: Ovis aries | place: New Zealand
GCAAAACTACGTAGCTACCGGAACCAAGAAGGAGCAGAACTACGTAGCTACCGGAACCAAGAAGGCGCAGAACTACGTAGCTATCGGAACCAAGAAGGCGCAGAACTACGTAGCTACCGGAACCAAGAAGGAGCAAAACTACGTAGCTACCGGAACCAAGAAAGAACTGAACTATGTAGCGACTGCAGTTAGATATGAGAAGAATTGGTTGGCTAAGGGTCAGTTGGTTAAGGTGACTGAGATTAGATATACAAGGGAGTATTTCGGTGAAAGAACTACACCTCCGACACCTCCGGTAGTACCTCCGACGCCTCCGGTAGTGCCTCCGACACCTCCGGTAGTACCTCCGACGCCTCCGGTAGTACCGCCTACACCGCCGGTAGTGCCTCCGACACCTCCGGTAGTACCGCCTACACCGCCGACAGTGCCTCCTACGACACCCGGTAACCCTCCTACGATCATCGAGATTGAGGAGCCTGAGGTTCCGCTTGCAGGACAGCTTGGAGTAAGACGTTCAAGAGGTCAGGTGCTTGGTGCGAAGAGAGTGGTTGATCCTGTTAAGAGGAATAAGGGTCAGGTGCTTGGTGCGAAGAGAAGCCGTAATGCGGTTCTTGGAGCAAGAAGGACACCCGGTACGGCTGATGCTAACAGCTTAGCACAGTGGTTATCATTGTTCGGTGCATCATCCGGAACTCTTGCAGCATGGGCTTTAAGGAATAAGAAGCGCAGGAAAGACGAAGAATAGTTTGCAAAAAATATACGAATCGACCGTGAAGTAATTCACGGTCGATTTTTCTTGCTACGCTTTTGATATCTTGGTATAATAAAATAGAGTCATGTGGGGGATTTAGCCCTCACTTTTTGCTACGCATCATGGAATTTTCTGATATGATACTATATGTATGCATGACTTTTGAAAACTACAATATGTAAGGAGAAAAACTATGAAGATGTTCTATGGAACAAGTGCTTCCGGCAAGGTTGCTGAGGCACTTAAGGGTGTTACATCCCCTAAGCTTATCATTATGACAAGTCCGGCGGATCTTTTTGAAGAGAACGTGGCTGAGCTTGAGAAAGCATTTCCCGGTGTGCCGAGTATCGGCTGTATTGCTATGGGATATGAGAGTAAGGTAGAGGAGAAGGGTGCAACGATTACGGCATTTACCGAGGGTGTAACCTGCGCTGCCGGTGCTTTGGAGAATGTATCCAAGATGCCTGCAAAGTGTATAGGCAGGCTTTTGGATGACCTGAATCGCATCAAGCCCGGCAATCATAATACAGCGATAATTGATTTCTGTTCCGGCAATGATGCGGGAGTTATGAATACACTTAGCCTTGTAATCGATAAATACAAGCTTGAACTTATGGGCGCTACCGGAGATGCGGGTAAGGTATCGGCTAATGGCAGGATATATGAGGATGGTATGGCCTATGCCGTTATTAAGAATGAGACCGGCAAGGTCAAAGCGTACAAGGAGAATATATATACACCCGTTGAGGGTGTGAGATTACTTGCATCCAAGACGGATAAGAACAGGTATTATCTGGGTGAGCTTAACGGAAGATCAGCCAAGCAGGTATATATGGAGCTTACAGGCTGTGATGAGAAGGGCATTGAGAGCCAGACATTCACTAATCCCTTGGGCAAGATGGTGGGCGATGATATATGTATCGTATCTATTAAAGGAGTTGAGGGCAACGGCATCACCTGCTTCAGACAGGTCAATGATTCGGATATACTGACTTTGCTTCAGATGAATGATCCCATGGAGATCGCCCGTAATACGGTAGATACCATTAAGAGCGATTTTAACAGGGTATCGGGGATTTTCTCCGTCAATTGTATGTTCAGATATCTGGTGCTTCAGGAGAGAGGCGAGCTTAATAATTACCTTGGTAAAATCGCATCTCTCGGGACTTCGTGCGGCCTCGTAGGGTATGGCGAGCACTATAACGGACAGTTCGTCAATCAGACGATGACATGCGTGGTATTCGAATAGGAGGTGAGTGTAGCAATGTTTGGCAGGAATAAGAATAAGGACAATATTAATGTAACAACTGTGGGTTATGATGGACATAACGTAGCTGCAAAGGAAGATAATGCGGTTGCACTTACCTATATCGCAGATTCCATCAAGGCATGTCAGAAGAGCCTGGTGGCTAATGAAGTTAATTCACTCACGGAGCTTAAGGAGATATCTGATACTTTCTCGGATGTGATGAAGGGCAATGAAGAGCTTAAGAGTGATATCGATGAATTCGGTGAGGTGTTCGATAAGGTCAGCGAGACGACATCGAGATTCGATGAGGTCAGGGATGATATAGAGAAAAGTGTGCGGGTGGCACAGGATAAGGTCGGAGAACTTAAGGAGAGCTCGGCTGACGTAAGGAATACCTTCAATCAGATGGAAGAGGGCTTCGAAAGCTTCAAGGGCTCTGTGGATGAGATCGCCGGATATATGAAGCAGATAGTGGGAATTGCTTCTCAGACCAATCTGCTTGCGCTCAATGCTTCTATTGAGGCTGCCAGAGCGGGCGAGGCAGGTAAGGGCTTCGCAGTTGTGGCTGAAGAGGTGCGTAAGCTTGCCGATGAGATCAAGGTACTCATCGATCAGGTCAATGCGTCAATCAGCAATGTAGGTGAAGAGAGCGATAAGCTGACAGAGAGCATGAGGGCATCGGTTGAAAGCCTGGATAAGAGTCTTGAGAACGTGGATGAGACTTATGCCACCTTCGACGAGATCATTTCAAGCGCGGGTAAATCCGGAGAAGTTCAGGAAGAGATCATTGGTGCTGCCAATGAAGCAGGGAATAAGATTGCAGCTCTGGAGAACAGATTCGATCAGATCAATAACGACTGTGACAGACTGCTTGGTCAGATTGGAAGAGTTAATGATCTGGGAACTACCAAGAGCGGGATTTTCGAGAATATTGATAACCTTGTATCCCAGATCGCTCCGATTGCTTCAGAAAAATAAAAAAGTAGTACCAAAGTTTTACTATATATGTTATAATGAATCCAAATGGAGGACGAGTATGAGAAAAAGATTACTTACAATCCTTGTGTCGATATCAATAGTGGCAGCTCTTGTTGGCTGTGGCAGTGCTAATGCAGGTCTTCTGGATGAGGCTGCTGCTGTCAGAGCATATGACCCTAATGATGACACGATCTACATCGTAGATCCGTTTGTTCCTCTTGCGGATTCAGCTAATTCTGCTCAGCTTCGCAGTATGGCACAGGCAGCTTTATCGATTGTTAATACCAAGAGAGCGGCAGCCGGATTGTCAGAACTTGAGTGGAGTATAGGACTTGAGAACGCAGCTCAGATTAGAGCCAATGAGTGTGAGGAGAAGTTCTCACATACCAGACCTAACGGAAGTGAGTATTGGACAGCAGACGGTAATCTCGTATATGGCGAGAATCTTGCCATGGGCTATAACAATGCTGAAGATGTTGTTGATGCTTGGATAGCATCTCCGACACATAAGCAGAATCTTATGGACCCAAGCTATCTGACATGCTCGATTGCTATTCATGAGGCTGGAAGCGGCGATAATAAGACTATGCTTTGGGCGCAGGAATTCGGATATTGATCTGATGTAGATACTTTATTACGGAATGACTGAGGAAGCAACCCTTAACGGGGTTGCTTCCTCTTTTTATTTAAAAGAAATTTAAGGATTTGCTTCTTTAATCGTTATAATAATGTGTTAATATGTAGTGTATGAAGTATATTATCTTGTTTTTGAAAAAAACATTACGATATTTGCTCAAACCGCTTTCTTTCATTCCGGCGATACTCATGATGTATTTTATATTCTATATGTCATCACAGCCGGGCGATGATTCTTCGGGACTCAGCCTGGAAGTCAGCAGATTGCTTGCATTCGGCTACAATAGATTTGCCGATAAAGGAATGAATGAATATGATCTGGTAGCTTTCATCATAGCCATACATCCCTATGTGCGGAAGGCGGCACATATTACAGAGTATTTCCTTCTTGCGATATGCGTCGGCCTGCCATTCTATGTATATAGATTACGGGGCATCGCTCTGATGTTCTTAACCGGCATAATATGTGTAGCATACGCCGCACTGGATGAATATCATCAGACCTTCGTAGCCGGCAGGGTGGGTGATTATCATGATGTGCTCATAGACAGTATCGGCATATTCTTAGGCGTTATTGTCGTAAGGATAGTCGGTTTCATAGGGCGCAAGACAATCTTTGCTCCATTATCGCTTGATAAATATGAGATTGTGGAGTGAAGGGAGACTCTCAGAAACATTAAAAATTAGAATTTATTATATATCGGATGAATAAAGTGGTCGAGTTAGAAGGATTTGACCACTTTATTTTTTGGTGCCAATGCTTGACAGCTTTTTGATTATAAATTATAATTCGTTTATACGTATATTGAACGCATAACAGGAGAATACCGATGATAATCAGTGAGAGAATATTTCGAATATTAGAGAAACGTGGGATGTCACAGATCGAGTTTTCGCAGGCTACGGGGATCTCGCAGAGTACGATCAGCGACTGGAAGCGAAAGAAGACCAATCCGGCATCAGATAAGATTATGATCATATGTGATGTGCTGAATGTGACGCCTTATGAATTGCTTCAAGGCACTAAGAATAGTAAGTCTAAGTCCGATGATTACCTGGTAGCCAGCAAGGGTACTTCCGGATATGAAATTCTTACAGAGATCGAGGATCTTGATGAGAAGCAGATTGAGAGGCTGAAGGGCTATATTAATGCTTTGAAGGAGTGATTTTTTCTTTATGATCCCAAATCCGTATATACGAACATATACCGATATAACATATTATAAGGAGGATGATTTATGGGCGGAACGCAAAGCAATGGAATCGTGATCAAAAGAACTGTGAAAGATAGCGTTTTCACGGATCTTTTCAGTATTCCTGAGAATCTTCTTGAATTGTACAGAACTCTTCATCCGGAAGATAAGAAGATATCTGTTGCGGATCTTATGGATATTACATTGAAGAATGTATTATCTGACGATCTGTATAATGATCTTGGATTCAGGGTTAAGAATAGGCAACTGATACTGGTTGAATGTCAGTCAACATGGTCTATAAATATCTTGATACGGGCATTACAATATTTGATGGAAACATATAACAGATATATAGAAGAAAATGATATAGATCTGTACACAAGCACGAAAGCCGCACTGCCTATACCGGAGTTATATGTTATATTCACCGGAGACAAGAAGGACTGCCCTGATGTGATCAGTCTAAAGGATGAGTTCTTCAATGGCTTAGATATATCGATTGATGTTAAGATCAGGGTGATTACTTATAGCGGTGGTAATGACATAATTAATCAATATATCGCTTTCGCCAAAGAGATAACGACACAAGTTGCGATTTACGGAAGAACGCTGGATGCGCTTACCGAGACCTTGAAAAATTGTGAAAAAAGAGGTATTCTTAAAGAGTATCTGGAGGCTAGGAGAGGCGAGATCATGGATATTTATACAACTCTATTTGATCAGGAATTTGTTATTAACAGACATGTTCGAAGTGAATGCAGGAAAGCTGAAGAGCGTGGAGAAACTCGCGGTGAGAAACGTGGTGAAAAGCGTGGGCAAGTAATTGCATATAATGACGTAGGCATGCCTGCAGAAGAGATTGCGTCTCGTACCGGATATAGTAAAGACGAGATAAGTGCTATCCTAAGTGAGATTGGTGGATGATTAGAATCTATTATTTATTGGATGAATAAAGTGGTCAGGATTGACCACTTTATTTTGTGTTTAGGGCTTGCAAAATCACCAATATATAGTAAAATATTTTATGTAATCTGGATTTTTATGCAAAGGGTGGATTATGCCCTTTAATAAATGCGGCAAAATGCCGATAAATGTATAAGGAGTGTATACTTAGAGACCTTAGATATATTCCGGAATCATACAGGTATACCATAGATGTAAAGAAAACAAGGTTCGTCTTGAAAGAGCTTATGAAAGGCTAAGCCGTTAATTATTAAATAGTAATTCTGAGGAGAATGAAATGGCAAAAAGCGTAAAAAAAAGAGCTAGTGCAAAAACATCGAATAGGAGAATGAAACGTACAGTGCGCCGAACGATCGGAGCATTATGTATGGTATCTGCGATAACTGTTGCGGCGATACCCGTGCCGGATATTGAGGCGTATTCACCGTCTGCTGATCCTGTTGCGACATATGATAGCCTTGGCATTACAACTGCAGCTGCCAGCGATAATCTTACGATGGCAAGTGCCGGTTATGGCTCTCTTTCCAATTCGGGCAAGACATATACATTAAATCAGCAGGGCGGTGTAACATATCTCGACTGGCAATTTGAATACAAGAGTCAGGGTAGTGGTGCAACTGATGCCATTTTCCCTAATGCTTTTATTACAAGCTATAATAACAATTTCTCCAAGGGCGAACTTGATTTGAGCTCAAGCTTGCTTTTCTCGGATTATGTATACATAGGTCTTAATTCTTTTGAAGGATTAACAGATACATCCGTATCCTATGGCTCATGTACGGTTTATCCCACAGCGGAATATAATACAAATAAGAATATAAGTGTAGAGATACATTTGGGCGACGATACTCAGACAGCGTCTGTTGAAAAGCTTGGAATTCAATATACGCTTGACGGTGATCCTGATGGATGGTCCAGCTCCAATCCTGTTTACACATTCTTTAATACATATTTTCCGTCAGATCTGTTGGATTATACCAATAAGTATACAGCTTATAAAAATGCTATTGCAGCCGGAGAGTCACCAACCATTCCGGCATCCATTACAAGAAGCTTGTTAGACAACCCTGATTATGATTCCGTTGATGAACAGCAAAGATATCTTTGCGATAAGATATTTGGTAACGGTAAGAGTTATGGTCTTAGACTTGAACCGACGACGAGATATAAGTATAACAGTGCGGGAGACAGAGACGGAACGGAGCAGATATATATATTCGCATCAGATACGTTGCCGGCTCAGAAGCAATTTACTCCCAGTACCAATTATAATCACATTTTTTATACCGATAGTCAGGGCTATGTTGTCATGAAGTTCATTCAGCTTATCGGTATTGCTGAAAATGCCTTGGAAGGTGTTGTTAATATTACCAATGTTACTCTTGGCGGTAATATACAGTTTATATGCGATAGAGCATTTAGCGGAAGTAATGTGCTTTCATCAATTGCATTTGGCGGTAATGCTAAAGTCGGTAATCAATCGTTCTACAATTGTCAGAACTTGACTTCTGCGGATCTTTCAGGAGTACAATCAATCGGAAAAGAATCCTTTGCCGGTACCAAGATTGATTCTATAAGCATACCGGAGTCTCTGATAACCGTTGAGGACGGAGCTTTTTATAATTGCACAAGATTATCCTCCGTTGTGTTTGAGGCCGAGGGAACCAATCCAACCACTATCGGTAAGGCTGCATTTTGTGATCTGGAAGTTCTTAATTCGGTTGATTTCGGCAACCGTAATATAAGTCAGATCGGTGACTATGCTTTTGCTATAACTGATACCTCGTTAATCGGCAAGGATAAGCTCACTGACTTCAAGTATCCTGATTACATCACCAAGGGAGTGAATCTTGGCGAATTCACACTTGCCAACAGGCAGGCTCTGAAGAATGTGATTTTGTCATCAGGACTTCGCTCTGACGGTAGTTATAATATTGATACGGGAGCGGGTACGCCGGATGTACCTGATACATTGGTTGCCGGTTGTACCAATCTCGGTATGTTCCAATTCCCTGCCGGTACTAATGGAATGACATATGATCCTACGATGTTCTATGATGTTGTAAATCCGGATTTTTATGTATATGGACCGGAGAAGAACGGCTCGGATTATGCTGCTCCAAGACAATGCACATGGCGTGCCGGAATGGATGTAGCTAATAATACTCCTAACGGATTGCCGGTTACATACATGTATTATAAGGATGACAATGAAGCTAATCCTGCCACATATGAGATAGCCAGTGACGGATTGATTCAGGGTATTGATGCAACAGGAAAGCTTGTCAACTGTACATATGTTCCGGGTACTGCCGATGCTGATAAAGATGTGGATCTTATTATACCGAGTTCTGTTGCCGGTATTACAATCAATGCCATTGATTCTAACTGTTTTGATGATGATATCAAAAAGAATGTAACCGGAGTAAAGATAGAAGATGGTAACGGAATTGCGACGATTGAGGATAATGTATTCCAGAATTTTGACGCAATAACCTTTGTAGACCTTGGCGATGGTGTTCATTCAATCGGCAATACGGCTTTCAATAATTGTGATGAACTTAGAAAAGTTACCATAGGCGAGAATATTGAGTCGGTTGGATCGGGTGCATTCAGTGAGTGTCCTAAGCTTACCGAGATTCATTTTGATACACCGGGTTCTTTGACAGACTTTACTCTTGAAAAAATCGGCACGGATGCTTTTGCGACCGGCAGTGATAAATTGACGGTATTCGGTGAGATTGGACCGGACTACGGACCTTTTGCGTGGTCAATGCAGAAAGATAATTATGTTGATCCTGCACAGGGTATCAGAGTTTGCTATAAGACAAATTCACCAAGTAATTTAACTGTTATACTTGATAATAAGAATGGTCTGCCGACTTTGGTTGATTATCCTCATTATGAAGACATTGATCCTGCGATTCTTTCTAATCCTAATCCTTCTAATGTCGAGCAGGATATTATTAATGCGACCAAGACGATCAATATACCGGAAGGTATTAAGTCAATTGATGTCAAGGGATATATTGACGGAACATCGGAGTCCGGAACCGCTTCCGCTAATCCGACAAGCTATAACAATAATAAGAATGTTCAGGTATATCTTGATCCTTTGACGGCTACAGATGCGGATGGCAATAAAGCAGGGTTGAAGTATTTTGATACATACAAAGAATATGGATTATTCAACGGGTATTTCGGTGATACGGATAATACTTATACCTATGGAGATGCAGATGAGTATTACATGAGTCTTTTTGGGAAAAAGGTCACCGCGGGGAATACGGCAACGCTTCCATATGAGGGCAGCAATAAAGAGACCAATCCTATAGGTAATGATTATGTAGAAGCTATCGTTATGAATGATGTGGAATATCTTCCTGATCTTGCATTCTATAACTGCGAGAAGCTTCAGATGCTTGCGCTCGGCGATAACATGGAGGATGTCGGTGCTTTACCCATAGCAGATTGTACGGATCTTGCATCCCTTGGTAGCGGAACAAGTAAGTATGTTGCTGAGAACGGTATCCTCTATGAGAATAAGGATAACGGCAATAAGAAGATAGTAGAGGTGTTCCCCGGACGAGGCGATACAGTTGGTTCAAGAACTGTTAATAATGCCAATGATCCAAGCATAGATAATGTTGATGAGATAGCCGAGGGTGCATTCAGCGATTGTGATGTCATTACATTCGTTGAACTTGAGGGTATTCAGGCAGATACAATACCTAAGTATTGCTTCTATGATTGCGATAACTTAAGAGAAGTAGATCTGCCTACAACTGTAGATGAAGATATCGAGGATAATGCCTTCGGCAAAGATCCCGGAATACATGTCAAGGCAGAGAGTAAGGAGGTGTATCTGTCACCGGATGCATTCGGTGATATCACATCCGCAGAGACACCTATATACGAGATTTACAGAGGTTCAGCTTCCGAGAAGCCATCACAGAGACTCGGAAAAAATAAGGTTGCGGCTGAGCTTAAGTACATCGGTGAGAAGTGGACCGTTACATTCTATAATTATGATGGTACTGAGATAATTAGCAAGGTGGAGGTAGAGGACGGCGGTACTGCGGTTGAACCGGAGAAATCGGATATTCCTGTTCGTGAGGGATACACATTTGTCGGATGGAGCAAGTCACTGCGCGGTATTCATGAGGATACGTTCGTGATTGCTATGTATGAGCCTAATTCCAATACAACTCCCGGTGTGACGAATGGTGTGGTCAATCCTACCCAGGCTGCAGCAACGGATGCAGCCAAGAATACCAGCTCAGCGGGAAGCACTACCAAGAGCAGTTCATCATCATCTACGAAGTATACACTTACAGTAGTATATGGTAGCGGTTCGGGACAGTATCCTGAGAAAACCAAGGTTATAATTGAGGCTATCGATGCTCCGGCCGGTAAGGTGTTCGATAAGTGGGTGGTAACCGGAGCGGCTGCGACAGTATACAGCTCTACAAGTAAGGCTACGACCGTGACAACAGCAGCCGGAGAGACTATAATAACCGCTACCTATAAGGATGCAGGTACAAACAATACTCCTTCATCCGGAAGCGGTTCGGGAACGAAGGCCAGCTCTACAGGTACGTATTCGCGTACAGGCACCAACGGATCGCCTGCGGCAGGAACCGGAAGTAGCACGAGAGTGGATATCACCAAGCCGGGTATATCGGATGTAGATAAGGCTTATGCATCAGTGAGCGGATCTACTGACAGCTTCGTAGTGAAGATCACTGAGAGTGCCGATGCAGCTAATCAGGTAGCTACGGCTTTGGCTAATAAGTACGGAGACATGACACCCATTAAGTACTTTGCGATGGACATAAGTCTCTATGATGCAACCGGAACCAACAAGATCACGGATACCACAGGACTTAAGGTCAATGTGACAATGCCCATACCTGATGCTCTTCGTCAGTATGCGGGCAATAACAAGGTTGGAGCAGTAGTCAACGGTACGCAGCTTGAGGATCTTGCATGCAAGTTCACGACAGTAGACGGTGTGCCTTGTGTAAGCTTTACCGCTACGCACTTCTCGCCCTATACGATATATGTGGACACCAACAACCTTCAGGTTGGCTATATGGATGCCTCGCCCAAGACAGGAGATCTCATCCATCCGAAGTGGTTCGTGACCATAGCACTTGCCGCGATGTCATTATTCTTATTCCTTAAGAAAGACAAGGTAACGATCCCGTCTAAGGCATGATATCAGATATAAGGGAGTCATCCCATATTCCCATGGGGTGACTCCTGTTAATAAGAGACTATGAAGAAGAAGTATATTATTAAAGGCATCGGTATCGCTTTCCTCATATCTGCGGTACTTATAGCTACGATTCCGGCAGGTGCGATTAACGCCGCGATTGTTGATGAATTCCAGATGGATCATGATTCTCTTGATAAGTATGAAGGCACAGCATTCACTGTGTCTGTTCCCAGTTCGGTCAAAAGGATAGGAGAGGAAGCCTTCGCAGGCAATCAGAATATTGCCCAGGTGGATACCGGTATCAATACCAAGTCTATAGAGCACGGAGCTTTTGCCAATTGTCCGTATCTTTATTCGGTTACGACTCATGATGAACTTGAGAAGATAGATACGGCCGCTTTCGCAGGCGATAATAAGCTTACAAGCGTATACCTCGGCGGCAATGTGGAAGAGATGGGATATGGCGTGTTCGCAGGCTGCAATAAACTTGCGAGCATAAGTATAAGCCGTAATAATGATGATTTCACCATGCTTGGTGGCGGCTTATATGATGATGACGGCGAGATGCTGTATGCTTACCTTGGCGGTTATGATGCGACGTACTACAGGATGCCAAGCTCTGTCAAGCATATGAGTAAGTATTCCTTCTGGGGTAATGAGAAGCTTGACAGTGTATCACTGTCCTCATACCTTACCTCGATTCCGGCTTATGCATTCTCTAACTGCCGTAATCTTAAGACTATTAATATTCCCTACAGCGTGCAGTTTATTGATGCCAAGGCTTTTGAGAACTGTGTGAGCCTTGTGGATCTTGTGATTCCACCGTCTGTGACATATATCGATCCTACGGCCTTCGACGGCTGTTCCAAGCTTAATATAATCGCAGATCCGGGGACTGCAGCGTATGAATTCTTCCGTACCTTCGATAATAGCGATATAGCCAATACCGAGAACGGTGATACCAAGACGGTGGTTGTACCGGGACTTGAAGATTCTGTTGTGAATCCTTCGGGTTCTGCAGGTGAAGGAACTGACGCGGCAAGTACTACACCCGGCGTGGGAGCTTCATCAGGCGCGAATGCCACACCCGGTGCGGAGGGCAATTCCGGTTCGGGAGCAAGCAGCAGAGGTGGCGATGCTTCGACAGATAATAACGGCAATACCGATGGCGGACAGAGCACCCCTGCCGGTGAAGGGCTTGATTATCAGGAATCACCCATAACCATTGCTCAGGCGGGTACAGGCTTAAGAGATGCAAGCACCGATCCGAGCAATGTAGATTATATGCCTACGGTTGATCCCCTGTCTCTTATAGACGGCTCCGATGTAGTAGCCAAGACGATAGTGGTGGGCGGAAGAGCGGTTCTGTTCCTTAATCCCAATGTGACCGTACATCAGGGGGTAGTTACTAATACCAACTACGTAAACGGTGTACCGGATGTAACTGATAATGAGAATGACAGTGTTACGGTGGATGATGACAATCCTGTTATATATGATTCCGCCAAAGGCGGATATCTGCCTAAATATACGGAGGTTAACGGCAAGCTTGCTATGCAGGCATATTATGCAAGCCGGAAGATGTCGGATTATACAATGCCCGATTATATAACGGACATAGGGGATTTTGCTTTTGCCAGAAGTAATTTGTCATCAATAGCCATTCCGGAGGGAGTGACCCACATCGGGTACGGAGCCTTCTACCATTGTGATGACCTTGGAAGCGTAAGTATTCCTTCTACTGTAACGGATATAGAGGGATATGCCTTTGATAATACGCCTTTTATAAGTAACTTCAAGAGCGATGTATCCGGCGGAGATTATCTGATAGTCGGTGACGGTATATTGCTTGCCTATGGCGGCTCGGATTCCGTCATCAGTATTCCGGAGGGCGTTAAGAAGATTGCGCCGGGAGTATTCATGGACAATACCTCAATTACTTCCGTAAGTCTGCCGGCATCCCTTACGGATGTGGGAGAGGATGCTTTCAGAGGATGCAAGAATCTCTCCAGCGTAACGGGAGGCGACAATGTAGTCCATATCGGAGACAGGGCTTATATGAACTGCCCCTTATCCGCACTGACTGTTCCGGGCAGCGTGGAGAGCATCGGCCTTCGTGCGGTTGACTATACAGATACCGGTAAGGCGGATAATACCAAGGTCGTTGTCTTCAACGGTGCGACGCTTCCTGCCCTTTCAAGCGGAACCACAAGCGCAAGGCTTGAGAATGATGCTTACAGACAGGATGCATTATATAATGTACTTTTTGCTGTTGTTCCAAGCAGTGTGGAGGATTTCTCCGGTACCGTCCTTGACGAGAAGGGGCTTGGCTTCTCAGGTATCATCCTAAGCAAAGAGCTTGATGCCGTTGGCGCTGAGACCGGCAACATGATAGTCAGGGCTAACAGGATATTCAGCGACGAGATACTTGAGTCTCTGCCGCAGACCATATCGATCCAAGGCTCTACATATAATATAAAGGGCCTGGATGATATTGAGGCCGCACCCAATCCGGCTTATTCCACAGAGAGTACGGCACAGGTCCGTACCGTATATAACGGCATACCCATAGACGGATATATGGCTAAATTCACCGAGACTGAGAATGTCGGAACTCTTAATATCGTTCCGGACTCCGGTGTGGCATCGGAGATCAAGGCTTTATATGCGGAGCTTTTCGGAGCGGACAATACGCCGGAGATCGCAGGATATGATATCACGCTTAAGGATATGAGCGAGACGGTTCCGATCACCCGCTTCGGCAAATCCGAGCTTACTGTGACAATGCCCATACCTATAGGTGTGGAGGGCAGTACGTATCATGTAATATGCGTGGATGAAGACGGACAGCTTGAGGAGGTTGCCGCCACGGTTGATGAAGAAGACAAGTCCATAAGCTTTACCACCAATCACTTAAGTCATTTCGGAATATACGCAACAGACGGAGATACAGGACGTTCGATCCTTCGTAACGGTCAGACTGTCCGTAATTATAAGCTTGATGATTCACCGAATACCGGTGATGTAAGCCTCAATGTAAGATATGTTATCGCATTCATGGCTGCCTGTATCGGTTTGTTCTTAATTATATATAAGAAAAAGAGCATCATCTGAGCAGTCAATTGATATTGATAAATTTTTCATAAAGCTAGTGACAAATCGCCAAGATAATGTATAATAGTCAATGGAACTTTATAAGTTAATTTATTATACAAAGAGAGGTAACGTAAATGGCAAACATCGATTTGAGCAAGTACGGCATCACAGGCGCTACAGAGATCATCTACAATCCTTCATATGAGACATTATATGAAGAGGAGATGAAGAGCGAGCTTACAGGTTACGACAAGGGTACATTGACAGAACTCGGCGCTGTTAATGTAATGACAGGTATCTATACCGGTCGTTCACCTAAAGATAAGTATATCGTAATGGATGAGACATCTAAGGACACTGTATGGTGGACATCGGATGAGTACAAGAACGATAACCATCCTATGAGTGAGGAAGTATGGAATACGGTTAAGGATCTCGCCAAGAAGCAGCTTTCTGGTAAGAGACTTTTCGTTGTTGATGCTTTCTGCGGAGCCAACAAGGATACAAGAATGGCTGTACGTTTCATCATGGAGGTTGCTTGGCAGGCACATTTCGTAAGAAATATGTTCATCAAGCCTACAGCAGAGGAAGAGGCTAACTTCTCACCTGACTTCATGGTTTACACAGCTTCTAAGGCTAAGGTAGACAACTACAAGGAGCTTGGTCTTAACTCTGAGACATGTGTAGCTTTCAATGTTACAAGCCGTGAGCAGGTTATCCTTAATACATGGTATGGCGGTGAGATGAAGAAGGGCATGTTCTCCATGATGAACTATTACCTTCCTCTGAAGGGCATCGCTTCCATGCACTGCTCCGCCAACACCGATATGGAAGGCAAGAACACTGCCATCTTCTTCGGTCTGTCCGGCACAGGCAAGACCACTCTGTCCACAGATCCCAAGCGTCTGCTGATCGGCGACGACGATCACGGCTTGGATGAAACTCGTATTCTTATTCTCTAGGTGGTGCGTTTATCTCAAGTGACACTCTAGGCATAGGATCTAGA
>ODAI011496698.1_pt1 | contig 15095 bp, 7 predicted proteins | sample 1539321 | NCBI WGS metagenome assembly ODAI01 (sample SAMN02144231, study PRJEB22623) | gut metagenome | biome: sheep rumen | host: Ovis aries | place: New Zealand
ATCTTACGTATGTTTACCGAATATAACTCGATAATTGAAGAAATAAATCAGGAAAACTAAGAGTTTCAAAAAAGATGAAAGGACTGTTGGATTATGTCGTTGAATCCATCGACTACATTATTTGAATCGGAAAATCATTATAAAGAAATAGTCTATGATGAATTTGATAAGTTGCGTACGAAAACTGCGAATTCCGTTAAGAATGCACAGTTAGATGTTTATAGAGAATCTTATGAAGATCAGGAAGCTTTCATGATTCATGGCGCTCTTCATGATGCTAAGAAAAAAAGGCATGAAACAGAGGCATTGATTCAAAAGCTTTACAAAAAGCCGTATTTTGCGCATATAGAGGCTAAAGAGGAAGACACTGAATCAAGTGAGCATTATTATTTATCTGATTGCGAAACATTAAATCAAGTAGTTTATATAGGAAATGATGGAATACTAATCCCATTTAAACAGGATAAGGAACGACCAATTTCAAGGGCGCTATTTCATAGCTATCAAACTAAAAAAGGCGATCCTATAGTCTATTATGCACCGGATGGTAAACAACGATTAATTCCTATGATGATTTGTGACGATGTAATAGATAATCGTCAGTTGTTGGATGCAGTACAGCTTTTTCCGAAATCCGATATATTTCATATTACTGCTGATGAGTTACTGGAAATAAAACTGCAGGAGAATCGCAACAATCCTGCATTAAGAAATATAATTGCTACTCTTCAAAGGATGCAATTTGAAATTATTGAAGCTGACGCAAAGCAGAGCTTTGTTGTTCAAGGCTGCGCAGGTTCAGGAAAATCACAATGTTTGATACACAGGTTGTTTTTCCTTAGAGATACGCTATCTGAAGACGGATGGAATCACGTGCTTCTTTTAACCCCAACACAACTGTTTAGGAAGTATTCTGCAGAACTTGTCCGGAGATATCAGCTTTCCGATGTTGAAGATTGTTCTATCGCGCAATTATACCGTAAGCTATTAAACTGCTATGATGCACGTTTTAAAAACCGTCAATATCAATATGAACTGACAGAGGAATATTTGCCGGATGAATATCTGAAAGAAGTTTATAGATACGATGTGATTTTACAACTTGAAACAGAAATAAGTAAGGCAATACGCAATTATGTACAGGCTGGTTGCGCTGCATTAGGTATAAGTCTTCCAACGAATATTACGATTGTTCAGATTAAAGAACTGGTAGATCAACTGGATTTAGCGATGGAAGAGTTTGATGCTAGAGAAACCGAATTACAGAATGATGCTCTCTATTCGGAAAAGCGTGAAAAATTTGAAGCATTACAAAAGAATCTTGATTCGCTGCAGAAGCGAAAAGAAAGGCTCCAGATTGAGTATGCGCGAATTATTGAAGAAAGCCAAGAGGTTATAAACTTACAACGGACACTTTATGAAGCTGAACAAGAAAGAGAGGAATGGCTTAAGCAGCGTGAATTCGAAAAAAAAGAAGCAATCAAAAAATTAATGGAATTGGAGTCCCGCTGGAACATCGGGAACGATATTCAGATGCCGGCAAGATATGCGCAACAACTATCAATAGTGGAGGATATTTTGTGGGGAGAACGCCACAATGCGAACAAGGAATACACCGACTTTCTTAACGAATACTGTGAGCAGGCTTTCAATGATCTTCAAAAAGTTGTAAAGAATAAGTCTCTTGAGGAGATGGAATTAATCCATGATAAGAGAAAGCGTAATATAACTAAAACAGTGGAGAATCTGGACGTAGAAATCGCAGCAATCGAAGCTGAAGCTGAGAGATATTCAGAATGGCTGCGTAAACAATCTCCATCAAAAGAAAATGGTGGTTCAAATAGAACGATTAGAAGAACTGAGATGGAACGGGCTCGATATTTTTTATCAAGAATAGAAAGTTCAGTATTTGAACGGGAAGTATGGAACGCTCTTGCTCCGATAAAGGAAAAGTACCATATTCAGACGATACAGATTGATAATGCTAAAGGGGGACATCAAAAAGAAAGTAGGATTTTGTACAAATCTGATCTTCTATTTTATTTGAAGATTTATTCTTTACTTTATCCTGAAGCAGAGCTTCCGGACTATCGGTTGATATGTATAGACGAAGGACAGGATTTACATAAAGCAGATTATGATATGCTACATCAGCTTTATCCAAAAGCTGCGTTTAACGTATTTGGAGACACTGCTCAGGTGTTGCATAAAGCATGCGGAATTCATGAATGGAGGTCTGAGTCAGGGATAGAAAAGATGTACTTCCTTAATAAGAATTACCGAAACACGGCGGCTATTGTTGAATTCTGTAATCAAAAGTTTACATCGTGTAGTATGGAGTATATCGGAAAAGTAAAACGCGAGCAGAAACCGCATGTTATACATGACAGAAACCAACTAAAACAGACAATACGCGGAGATGATGTTGTTCTAATTGTGAGGGATAGAAATGCATTGGCGAAACTTTGCGCGTCTATTGGAAAATCTGTTAAAGATTTTGAATATGTGGATACAAAAGCAGAATCGTTGAATCAAAATAAAATTCCTTGCTATTCGATTTTTGCAGCAAAAGGGTTGGAATTTCGGAAGGCTGTTGTTTATCCTTTGAACATGTCTGAAAATCAGAAGATTGTAGCATGTACAAGGGCAATGGAGGAATTATACTACTATGAATGATTTAATAGAAAATACTGCACATCATTTCGAATCTCCTGATCAGTGTGCCTTGAAAACCGAATTGGAAAAAATTCTCAAAAATTTGGAAGATGGAATAATTCCGAGTAGAAATGAGATAGCCGACTTAAAAAACATCTTTAATAACTATTTTAAAGCAGAAGCTGCATCCAACAGAGATGGCAGGGAGATGCTCAATGAACATGACGTTGAGAAGGAAAAGAAGAAAGGTAAGAATCAGACTGTTGTTCAGTTTAAGAATGTGCTGGCAGAAGGTACTGACACTATTTTGGAAGATAATGTCGTTGAGGAAGTGCGGAATGTTAGATTTCTAAAGAGATTAGTCCTACAGAAACTGATTCTTTGTAACACAGCTTTGGAACAAGAGTCGTTTATTAGTTACTTGAATCAAAATGAGTATATTACAGTGGTTTCTGTTAACTTAATGGGTAGAACCAAGAAGTACTATATGTTGACAAGTAAAGGCTGGAAAATGGTTACTGACCAAGAAAACATGAAGAGCCTTCAAAGAGTTGATCCGTCTTTTTTGATACCTAACAAGATTATCATGAATACAGAAGAGATGCCGAACGAGATGCTTATACAAGCAGCAATTCTCCACAAATATTATGAAGATAAGGGAATTGCAGAGTATATTATTTTACCATGTGAAGGGGAGGAAAAGTTTTTATATGGCTGTGAAATGAGGGATACGTTTTCAATCCATTATAGTTCTACAGCCTGTTTTGTACCGGAAAACGAAAAGCGTGAGGCCGCTATATTATATAAAACGGCTAATTCTGACAAAATAGATGACCTGACTGTCGTTGTACGATCTGAAGCAGAAGAAACGCAGTTGAAAATACGTCGCGGGCTGGACCCACAATCACTGAAAAGGCTCCGCTTTTATACTCTGTCGGAGGAAAATAAAGATGAGTTCGACTAATGATGCAATTAAACAAGCAATTACCCATGTAACAGGTATACTGGATCATTTGAATCAGGGGGAAGACATAAGTCTACAGGAATATACCAGAGTAATAGATGATCTTGAAATACTATGTGAAATAAAAGAATCTAAATCTTTAGAGGAACAGATAAAAATGAATACAAACATTGATGACATTTTATTGCAATTCAATAAACGGGCTGATGACTCAAAAGAACTCTTACAAAATATGCTGAGTGTTGTAACAGAGGGGAGGGTACCAGATGAATCGGACGTCATCCGACTGAATAACTCCATTGATAGTTTGAGGGAAGACTATAATAAGGTCTATTCTATGGCCATGTCAGAGCTTCCGGAAGATGAAATGCTGGAAGAAGGACTATCAGCTGTAGAGTATGCCGAGGCAATAAAGAATAGTAAATCATTAGCTTACAAGAGACAGCTGGAATCAATGAAGGTTGTGCTTAAACAGTTTATTTCTGTACAGTCTCTCGTGAGTCAGTTTACGGATGCACTTCTGCCATACAAACAGGAAGCACATCAATTGATGAAAGATATTGCAGGGGAAGATCAAAATACTGAAGAATTAGTGGAAAGAGTAGAAGGACCGACGATATTTCTTAAATATTTAAACTTTGAAGGAAAACACACCGATGAGGGTCGGAATTTGCTTGATCAGGTAATAAAACGATTCTCGTCACCTTGGGTTGCAGTCGGTTTATCACAAGGAGGATACTTTATTCCGGAATCTGCGTTAGAAGAGAATGTAGATGACGTTGATGATATAGATTCAAATGATAAGAGTGAATCAGGTCAGGCATCCAAGGATAACGTATTAATTGAACAGCTTGATAAAAAAGTGGACAATATAGAAGACGAGTATATTGATGATTTGGCTGAAAGTATAGAGGTGGGTACTGAGTATAGTTGTTTAGAAGATGAGAAAGACAGTATCGAAGGTATTCATACTGAAAAAATGGCTGATCTTTCTGCTTTCTCACAAAAAGTATGTGACGCAGGGATACTGATTGAAGATGTTTCAGAGGTAGGGCTTCTCTCATGTGACAAAAATGATAATGAGAATAAAAAGGTGTCTGCAAGCATATTTCAGAATGACGTAAAAAAAGGAAATACTTCAGCTGTAGAGTGGGTAATTCAAGAAATAGCAAAAAGCACTTATATTACGTTAGAACAGTTGGTTGAATTGTTTGAAATACCAGAACCAAAGGCATCGGCTGCAATTGACTATCTGCAAAGAAAAGGCTATTTGAGAAAATATAAGCTTATTCCGGGCGGTGAGTTTTATTGTGCATCTCCACGACTTATGAAGGCGTTAACATATAAGAATGCGGCAAAATCTGTGGGGGTTCGTCAGAAAAATATTGAAACCTGGGGAGAATCTATTGATGATAAAAACACTAGCGTTGCGAGTAGAATTGTCGGTAGAAGGCTGTATTACACATGTGCGAAAAGAATTAAAGAGGAAGGAATAAATAAATATTCAACAATACGCAGCGATTTAACGGACGCTTTTTATTTAAGGGTTTGTCCGTCTGATAGTCCTTCGGAGAGTGATATATGTTTTGCTGCATTCTGGGACAGTACTGATGAATGTGATGCTTTTCTTGAAAGAGTTAAAGATGACTTAAAGGAAATCACTAATATTGAAAGGGCTTTTTTTGCTTCCCTCAACAAAGAAAAAGCAAAAGCACTGGCAGATGTAATGCTGGATGAAATACAAAATTCATTGGATATTAAATCCAAGTATTTGTACAGTTTGTCAGATGAAGCATTTTACACATATCCTGATTGTGTGGAAACAGAACCAAATAAAGCGATGAACGACGATGAGGAAACTCCTATAGACGAACCTTATATGGAGGATGTATCACAAAATGTAAAAGAAGAAAATGTGGGTGTCTCAGAGGAAGACGGTAATGAAGAGGAAAAAACCGTTGAAGCCACATTATACGATGAATATGTGGAGACCGAGAAAGAAATCCTTTTGGAAGAAGTAGCTCAAGAAGAAAATATAACAAAGCCTCAAAATGGTATTCCAATCTACAATCAAGCGAATAAAAAAGAAATACTACTTGGTTTGAATTCTGTTGATGAAAAGGAGGTTGTCGATAAGATAGTTTTACTGATCAATATGGAGAAGTATTACGCTGCTACTGCTTATGCTAAAGCGGTTTCTATGCGGTATTCCGATGCACTTTTCTATAATCAGCTGGCACATGCTTTAAATGATCCGATGGGACATTGCAATTACTCTACAAGCAATGCATTCACTTTGATTAAAGAAAGAGGTGATCTTGAAGATGCTATTGTTATTTCTACGGCTCTCCGTACCTTTTTCTCAAATCAGGTAAAATACGACTATAATATAAAGTCATATTATAGCGGGATAAAAGAATATGGACTTTTACGTGAATATCCGGCATTAAGTCAGGTTCTGTATACCTTGATGGAGTTCAAGGACACTTATGATAAGGGAATTGACGCATATGCTGAGTATCATTCCAAGAATAAATCGGTTCTTGAACAGAGAATGCGGGAGCTACAACATGAGGCAAGTGTTTTTTATGATAACGTTGTTGCCGGGCATAAGAAAGAGACAGCAAGTCAGAAGCGCTTCTTGGAAACAAAAAAGCTTATATTCTCAGCAAAAAGCGAAATAGGAGTACTAATAAAGGCAATAGTGGATGAAGATGCTTCATATCAGCCGTTGGCTCGGGAGTTTCTTCAGGAAAACTTTTATAAAGAAGATAGTACTATAGAGGAAACTACAATAGATAGTGACAGGTTGTGGCAATATATCATGGTTTACTGGAATAAAGCAGGTGAACATATGATGTACCAGCGACGGGCTGATCTTATGAGCCACCTGAGAAGTAATATCATAAAGACAACAACCAAGTCTGTTCAACTGTTGGCGAGATGGTGTGTTTTAGTTGATAGACTCAATACTCAGACAGAGGATGGTGGCAATGCGGGTTATAAGAAAATTCGTATGCCTTTGATTGAAAATGTGTCGTCGGCAATTTCTGAGATGGAAATATCGTTGTTAGATACTGAAGCTGAGCCGAAGAGAAAAGCCGGTATACGGATAGTATTATATACACTGCGAGAAATCCGTGATTGTTTGAAAGGGACATATGACGAGAATACAAATAAATACTACTATGTTCCGTTTATGTTGACAGATGATTTAATGCTGGATGAGGACTATCTCCCGGATCTCGATATGCATTCTTCTACAATGGAAGCACTATATCCAATGAACCGTATTATTGAACATGTGGATAAAGTTCAGGCTGGTAAGTATACATTTGAAATGCGACTGACAGATATTTTGGATAACAAAGGCGATGATTATGGTGTAGCAAAACTGATTGTCGACTATCTGTCATTGAAAGGAAGAAATGAAGAGCTGGAAGAACGTAGTATACAGATTGAAACCGGCGAAGGATTTGCAAAAGGGACAGCGGATAATAGAAAAGAAGATTTTATCGGAAATCTGGAATTGGCTCAGAGTTTTGGTCAGATAGATAATTCAGTAGAAGACAGGAAAGACAGAATACTTCAAATTATTGAAAACTGGTATGAGTGGGCATGTGAGAGCAGTAATTATGGATTCTTTAATCGGGTTATGAATGCTTATCTTGAAGAAATTCGGGAGAAGGCAAAGTCAAGAGAAACAGATTTACTTGAGCAGTTGCGAATTTACAAAGAAACATCAATCGCAGGTCTTTCACCAGAAGAAAAAGAGAAGCGTATAGTAAAAATTCAGACGATGATAAAGGAGCAGAATTATACTGTTGCAGAAGACTTGCTTGCCAGAACAGATACTAATGAAACGAGTCGTGATGATCTGTTGGAGAAGGATTATCTTAAAGAATTCCTTGAAAACTATGAAGATTATTATCAGCCTGTTGCTACAAGAAATTCTTCTTTTTCTGCGCTTGTCAGTAGTCGGACAAGAAATAAGGAACAGAGAGGTGCTAAGAGGCTTGCTGATAACTGGCTTCCTGGCGGTAGCTTATTAGGTTTGAATAAACTTGAAAACTTATTGAATTGTCTTGGTTTCAAGGTTGCAAGTATTAAGCAGCAAGTATCAATTGGAAAATATGAAAACTATTTTGTGCTGACTGAAAAAGCAAAAGCGGGACAGCGCGACAATTATCCTCATCCGATAGCTGCATTTGGGTCTGGTGCTGCCCAGGAGGGATTCCGTGTTGTATGTGTGAATGGTGCATATGACACAGAGGGATTAATTGAAATCATGAAGAAAATCGGGAACGCAAAACATACGATGATTCTTTATGATAATGCTTTATCAAGAAGTGAGCGCAGGCGTCTCGCTCGCAAAACTAAAAATGTATTAGGGGATAAGCTGTTTGTAGTGGTCGATAGGACTGTGATGATGTTTCTGGTCCGAAACTATGATGAAACTATGATTAATAGGATGCTAGTTTCGCTCACTACGCCGTTTGGTTATTATCAGCCTTATGTCTGGGAATCCGTTAATGTAATGCCGCCTGAGATTTTTATGGGACGAAAGAATGAATTAGAAACAATAAAATCAGCGACAGGCGTTAATATCGTCTATGGAGGTAGACAGCTCGGAAAGTCAGCCCTACTTAAGAAAGCCAAAGAGGATATCGATGGAGATGAAAATGGTAATCGAGCAGTGTTCGTTGATATCAAGGGGCTTGATTATAAAAAAGCAGCAATAAAGATTGGGCATGCGTTACATGATGAGTCCATATTAGATAAGGATATTGAGACAGAAGATTGGGATGAGCTTGCTCGTGCAGTCAAGCTTCGTTTGCAATCCGAAAAGAATAGAATTCCGTACTTATTGTTGTTACTTGATGAGGGAGATGTCTTTATTGAAAGCTGTTCTTATGTAAATTACCATCCATTTGACGCACTCAAAGATATTCAGGGTATTGGCACTGGAAGATTTAAGTTCGTTATAGCCGGCTTAAGAAACATAGTTCGTTTTAAGAGAGAAGCGCTCGGAAATAATAGTGTGCTCACACATCTTCAGACAATGACAGTCAAGCCGTTTGACACAGCAGAAGCCAGAGAACTGATGGAAGTCCCATTGTATTATCTTGGAATGAGATTTCCAAAGGAAAAAGAATACTTGATTACTCTGATCCTTGCAACAACAAATTATTTCCCAGGGTTGATTCAGATGTATTGCGCAAAGCTGATAAATGCGATGCGCAAAAAGGATTATGCCAGCTATGATGAGGTGAATACTCCAATTTATGAGGTAAGCGAAAAGCATATTAAGAAAGTGCTTGCGGATCCGGAATTTACGCAGCAGATTCGTGAGAAATTCCTTATCACATTGAAGTTGGATGAGGATAATTACTATTATTTAATTGCGCTACTTATGGCCTATCTATATCATGACAAAGGGTATAGTGAAGGTTATTCTGCTGCCGATATAAAAAATGTTTGTAATGAACTTCAAATTGCAAAAATAGATAATCTTGAGATTTCAAAACTTGAAGCTCTCATGGAAGAACTCAGAGAATTAAATGTACTTAGAAATACAGATGAAACACATTATCTATTTACGAGATTTACATTCTTCCAGATGATGGGCACAAGATCGGAAGTGGATGATAAACTCGAGGAGTATATGGTGGAATAATATGGAAGAAATATGGTGGGGAAAAGTTCCAAATGCCGTAGCATTTATCTCTGACATAGTATATAGTCTCCTGAGCGAGAAAAGCGTTATACTTACTTGCTCAGGGGAATTCCCTTGGCATACTTATATGATTAGTACCATCACAGAGGCTGTAAAACAGAAAAATGGATCCAAACAGTTTGAGTATGCAGATGATATTCAGGACCCAGGCGCATATTTATTGCAGGAATTTTGTAAACCGGAAAAAAGAGCAGAGTATAGACCGACAAAATCGTATGCTCGATTTTTTGCAGAGAGTGATGATATAGTTCTCCATGAAAGATTTCACTGGGTTAAAGTGTATTCGAAGGAACAATTGAATGCGTGGATGAACTTGATTTCGGAATATGTTAAAGCACGTGCTAAGAATAGAGAATCAGCAGCCTTTATTCTGGAGTGGATTAGCAATAAGCCGGTGCAGGCAAAAAAAGGGATAAAGATATACTCATTGGATGAATATATTAGTGGATATGATAAGATTGTATTTTGTACCTTGGCTTCTTCTTCAGTAAAGGAAAAAACGTATCTAAAGAATTACTTAACGGAATTGTCAGCAAGTGTAGTAGAAAATGACATAGAACTATGTGCTGAATGCATGGCTGATTATCGAAGATTTTTATTAGATCCGTATCTGTCAATAAGCAGAATAACTCAGGAAAAGCTAAGGAGTGATGGGAACAATTATTCGTTTACCAAAACAAAAGATGATGTAAATCATGCGATATGGCTGGCACAGATAAGGACAATATTTCCTCTTCTTGAAGAATACCGGGAAAGATTTGTTCGAAAATATAAATCTGTGATAGAGAAGCAATTACCAATAACTTCATCAAATGGCGAGCGGTATGATGATCCGAGAGATGTCGAATTAGGCACATTAAAGTATATGGCAGATAATAGGTTGATTTCTTTTCAGCAGAAGGATTATGAGTGCCTGAATAGATATAGAAATGCTCGGAATAAACTTTCTCATCTTACCCCATTAACGTTGGAGGAAATAGAACATCTGAAAGCCTAAGAGAGCAACAGTTGTTGAAAATTTCGGGAGATATCGTATGTCCAGAATTCAATAAGTCAGTTCTTTCCATTAGCGCTTCGGATCTTCTTGTGAAGACAAATGTTGCAATGTAGTGGCTTGTAAAAGAGCAAGAGCAGGGTGATGGCTCTCCTAATGGACAAGAGGACAATGGTGGAGGCACCAATATATCGGGAGCAGGTGGTTCAGAACCCGATGGAGATGAAAATCCAATCAATACACATTTTTATATGAGTGCAAAGCTTGACAAGTCAGAGCAAGCTATTAATAAAAGATAGCGGGAGGGTTAGTATGAATATCGATACAATTCTAAGCCAAATAGAATTGGGAAATTATGCCTTGCCGGAATTTCAGCGTGGTTATGTCTGGAATCGAGATCAGGTGCGAAAGCTTATGAATTCATTGTATCGTGGCTATCCGATAGGCGGTTTATTAACATGGGTTACTCCGATAGATAAGAACATTATGAGAAATGGTGTTACCGTAAGCCAGGCTTACGGTAACGTCGATCTTATTCTCGATGGTCAGCAAAGAATAACGACATTATACGGAATAATGAAAGGTAAAGCTCCGGATTTCTTTGAGGGAAATGCTAATGCATTCACCGGACTGTACTTTCATTTGGAAGAGGAAGTTTTTGAATTCTATCTTCCGATGAAAATGAAGGATGATCGAAACTGGATCAGCGTCACAGAACTTATGAAGAAGGGTGCTGGTAATTTTGTCTCTTCTGCGCCAGATTCTGAAACACAGCTCTTTTATATCAAGAACATGGATAAGCTGAATAAGCTTGATAACATCAAAAAGACAGATCTTCATGTTCAGCGTGTTGTTGGAGAAGATAAAACGATAGACGTTGTTGTTGAGATTTTCAATAATGTTAACAGTGGTGGTACGAAGCTCAGCAAAGGTGATCTGGCGCTTGCAAAAATCTGTGCACAGTGGCCAGACGCTAGGACAGAGATGCGAAAGATTCTAAATAAATATGCAAAAGCTGGATATAAGTTCAAGCTTGACTGGCTTCTTAGGTGTATCACCGTTTATACGACAGGAAAGGCCTATTTCTCCGAACTTTCAAATGTACCCATCACTGATTTTCAAAAAGGATTATATGAAACGGATAAACTAATCTCACTTATCCTGAATCAGATTGCTTCCCGACTAGGACTCGATCACGATCAGGTATTGGGAAGCAGGTATTCTATGCCGGTCTTGGTATACTATGTGCACAACCGTGGAAAAAAGAATATTGATAATAAAGAATGGGATAAACTGCTCTATTGGTATGTCCATACCTTCTTATGGGGCCATTACTCTGGATCAACTGAGAGTACTATATCACAAGACCTCAATATACTTGCAACTGGAAAAGGTTTAGATGGGTTAATAAATCAACTTAAGCAAAGCCGAGGCACGCTTACACTCACAGATTCTGATTTCTGGGGATGGAGTTCAGGTGCAAGATTCTATCCATTATTGTATATGATGACCCGTGTCAATCATGCAAAGGATTGGGGGACTGGGCTGGAATTGTCTTCTTCCTTACTGGGAATCATGTCATCACTTGAAGTACATCATATTTTCCCAAAAGCAGTGTTATATAAGAACGGTTACTCAAGATCAGAGGTAAATGCCCTGGCAAACTATACATTCCTGACGAAAGACACAAACGTAGAGATTAGTGCACAGGAACCAAAGGACTATTTTCCGACATATATAAAAAAAAACCCGGGAGCAATGGAAACGCATTGGATTCCGATGGATCCTGAACTGCGCGCCATAGATAAATATCCTGAGTTTTTATCAGAAAGAAGAAAGCTACTTGCAAAGTCTGCGAACAAGTTCTTAGATGAGTTGCTCCATGGTTCTATGGATAGTGGAAAGGTACAAGATTTCGTAAATCGCACTATTACAGGAACTGAGCCAATCACAGGCAATCAGACAGAGGAAGATGTCATCATGAATGTTTCTCTTTGGATGGAGAAACAAGGATTGTATTCAGGAGATCCCTATTTTGACCTTGCTGACGATACTGGAAAACAATTGGCAACTATAGATTTAGCATGGCCTGATGGCATTCAAAGCGGTCTCTCGGAACCGGTTGCACTTCTTCTTAGTGAACCAACTGAAGTACATGAAGTGGTTAATAATGCAGGATACAGATATTTCACAGATGTTGAATCATTCAAAAAATATGTGGCTTCCTACGTTAACTGAAATAATAGATTGAGGAATGATGGTAGAAGAAGGATATCTTTCTTTCTTTTCGGTCATCTACATATAGCAGATACAAAAGTGCCGAAGAAAAATAAAGAAGATAATAGACCTCTTATTATATGGAGGAACTAATTATGCGCATACTTATGCTTGGCAACAGCTTTACATTTTCAAATGACATGCCTGCTATGTTGGAAGAGCTTACCGGTGCGGAAATCGTTCAACATACTCGGGGCGGAGCCCGACTTGCTGAACAACTGAATATGAAGTCAAGGAACGGAAAGAAGACGCGTGCGGCTCTGGAAGGCGAGTTTTGGGACTATGTCATTCTACAGGAAATGAGCAATGGGCCAATTAAGACTCGCAGGAATTTCCTTAAGAGTGCCAACCTGCTTTGTGACTGGATAAAAGAAGAGGGTGCAACGCCCATTCTTTTTGCCACGTGGCCGTATCAAAAGGACAGTGATGCAATGGCGCATATGGGGATTAGCTATGAAGATATGGCTGAAGGTCTGTATGAAGCATATCATGAGGCTGCGGATAAAAATGATGCATTGGTAGCAGATGTTGGCATGAAGTTCTTTGAATTGACAGATACACGGGTTCTTTATGCTGCGGACGAAAGCATCCTAATGAGGCAGGCTCCCGCCTTGCTGCTGAAACGATAGCCGATGTGATTCGGGCAGATCAGGAGGCTAAGAGAAGAGCGGGAGATCACCGCGTACCTACAAATCTTAACGAGACGGATACAAGGCTTCGTGTGCTGTACATGTTGGAGATCCTGCACAAATATACCGATTATGAACATCAGCTTACGACAAACCAGATCCGGAGTATCATGGAGAAGGAACATGGGATTACCATGCATCGTACAACCGTATCGGCTGATATAGAAATGCTTCAAGTAGCAGGCTTTAAAATTCATGCCAGGAGATCCAGACAGAACCGGTATTATATGGAGAATTATCAGTTCGAAAATGCGGAACTCAAGATTCTGATCGACGCTGTGGAATCATCCAAATTCATAACAGAAAAGAAGAGCCGTATACTGGTTGATAAACTGACCAAACTGACTAGTGATGCAAATGCGGTTAAGCTTAAAAGAAATCTGCATCCTTCCGGACGGGTAAGATCCGCAAATGAGAAGGGATACAACATCGTTGATGCCATTAATGAGGCGATTAATAACAAAAAACAGATATTATTCTACTATACTGATATAAATGTTTATAAGAAGCGAGTCCTGCGGCATGACGGCAAACCTTATATCGTTAGCCCATATACGTTGATCTGGAACGGTGATTATTATTACATGGTAGGATGGAATCATGAGCAGGAAGAGATACGTACCTATCGAGTAGATCGGATTTTAAAAACACCGGTAATTCCGAAAGCTGATGCGAAACCTGCGCCTAAAAGTTTCGATGTAGCGCATTACACCCGTGAGGTCTTCCGGATGTATGATAATCAGGAAGTGAAGAAAGTGACGCTCATTTGCTGCAATGAGGTCATGAAAGGTGTTATTGACAAATTCGGTGATGAGATCACTGTAAACAAGATCGACAGTGAGCATTTTTTGACACGAGTGAAAGTATGTACATCTCCCACGTTTTATGGATGGGTGTTTCAGTGGGGAGGAAAGATACGAATTGAGGCACCGGAAGAGGCGGTGGAAGAGTATAGGGAGATGGCGCGGAAAGCATTTAAAGGATGAATGCATTAAAGAATTTTCAAAATCAATTATTAGATGATAATCAGTAGCATATATTGAGTATTCCTGTAATTCAGAAATAACGTCTATTGAATAAAAAACATCTGGCTATGATTAGAGTGTTCATCTTGGCGGAGTGAAACATAATGGTGAATAAATATGACAGAAAATGATATCATAGAATCTTATTTTGAAGAACAATATGGCGTTCATGTTCAACCAGTAATTGACGTATATCCGTTAGATAATTTTACCAGGCTGACGGATGAATGCATGACTAGAGCTAATGCTTTACTGCGAGATTTACCTATTTTTGCTAATCAGCTTAGAGCGGAGCGAGAAGCTGCCTGTGCTTATAAGGTTATTTTCGATAAAGGGCTGGGTGTACTTCAACAATCAGCTTCTAATTCCGAGAGATTAAGAGCAAATGTAGTCGAGTTCGGATCAAATAATAAAATAGTAGGACAGGCAGAGCTTGAATCGTTGCATTTAAAAGTGATATCTCCTTCATTAGCAGTATTTGAAGTAGCCTCTATTATTACAAATCAGTATTATCTTGCCAGAATTGATAAGGAACTTACATCCCTGCACAAGGAACTGAAGAATGTAACACGGCTTTTGGAGAATAGCAAAGAAAGTGAGTTATGTTCTCATGAGCGGGCATTGCAGAGCGTTTCCGATAATTTATCAGATGTTCTTCAGAATGACGATTATAGAAGAAGTACTCTTTATAATGTTCAGCATATTAGAATGAGTGCTTTATCTCTTGTGGAATACTATCATCGTGAAAGGATAA
>ODAI013247570.1_pt1 | contig 15095 bp, 15 predicted proteins | sample 1539321 | NCBI WGS metagenome assembly ODAI01 (sample SAMN02144231, study PRJEB22623) | gut metagenome | biome: sheep rumen | host: Ovis aries | place: New Zealand
CAGTTTTTCGTTCCTCGTGGCTTCGCCCACGGCTTTGCCGTGCTCAGCGAGACTGCTGTTTTACAGTACAAGTGTGATGAGTTCTATCATCCTGAGGCAGAAGGGGGCATTAGTATCCTCGATGATTCCCTTGGTATTGATTGGCATATCTCAACAGATCAAGCCATCCTCAGTGACAAGGACACAAAACATCCTCTCTTAAAGGATTTTGATAGTCCATTTCAGTATTGCGAAAATGTGCTCGGATAATTGTTAAAGCACTAGTTTGTAGAAGATTATAAAATAAAAATTATAATAGTCATGAACAAAGATATAATTACTGTCACCTCGCCGTTGTTGCCCAACCTCGACGAATTCAATGAGATGCTCAAAGAGATTTGGGCAAGTAAATGGGTGACAAACATGGGGCAGTTCCATAAACAACTGGAACAGGCTCTATGTGAGTATTTAAAAGTCCCTTATATCAGCCTGTTTACCAATGGCACACTGCCATTACTAACGGCTTTACAGGCATTAAGAATAACTGGTGAGGTTATAACCACGCCTTATAGCTTCGTAGCTACAACACATAGTATTTGGTGGAATGGATGCCGTCCTGTGTTCGTGGATATTGAGGAAGAGACTTGTGGCATTGATCCTAATAAGATTGAAGCAGCCATTACGCCTAAGACAACGGCCATTATGCCAGTACACTGCTATGGCAAGCCAGTAAAAATGAAGCAGATTCAAGAGATTGCTGACAAGTATGGCTTGAAAGTCATTTATGATGCTGCACATGCTTTTGGTGTGGAAGTGGATGGTGAGAGTGTGTTGAATGCTGGTGATATGTCCACATTGAGTTTTCACGCTACCAAGGTCTATAATACGCTGGAAGGTGGTGCCCTCGTTATGCATGATGAGCAGACCAAGAAGCGCATTGACTACCTGAAGAACTTTGGATTTGCAGGAGAAACAGAAGTCGTCGCCCCTGGTATTAACAGTAAGGTGGACGAAGTGCGCAGCGCATATGGTCTGCTGAATTTGAAGCAGGTGGATGGTGCTATCGCTGCCCGCCAGAAGGTGGCGCAGAAATACCGTGAAGCTCTGAGGAATGTTCCAGGCATCCGCTTTTTCGAAGACATGCCAGGTGTACGACATAATTATAGTTATTTCCCTATTTTCATCAATGCTGAAGAGTACGGAAAGACTCGCGACCAACTCTATTTTGAGATGCGAGAAAAGAACGTGCTTGGTAGAAGGTATTTCTATCCACTCATTAGCACTTTCAGCACCTATCGTGGTCTGCCAAGTGCAGCGTCGGAAAATCTTCCTGTAGCTACGAAAATAGCAAATGAGGTTATCTGTCTGCCTATGCATCATGCATTGACGGATGGTGATATAGAAAGAGTTCTTAATTGTATTTTCAAGAAATGAAGCAGAAGAAATTAATGCTCCTTGGAGGGCTTAGATATCTCTTGCCTGTTATAGAAGCTGCCCATAAGCAAGGATATTATGTGATAACAGCAGATTATTTGCCCGACAATATAGCACATAAATATAGTGATGAGTATTGTAACGTCAGCATTATAGACAAAGAAGCTGTTCTGAAAGAGGCACAACGGTTACAAATTGATGGTATTATGTCCTTTGCTTGCGATCCAGGTGTAGTTGCTGCAAGCTATGTTCAGAATAAGATGGGATTGCCATCATTTGGTCCATTTGAATCTGTGGAGATTCTCCAGAATAAAGACAAGTTCCGTATGTTCTTGGCTAAAAATGGATTTAATGTCCCACAAGCCAAGGGCTTTGATAGCGTTGAGGCCGCTATGGATGAAATCTACTGGTATCCTTGGCCGGTAATAGTAAAGCCTACTGATGCTGCGGGTAGTAAAGGTGTAACAAGAGTTGATAAGGCTGAGGATTTGAAACCTGCACTTGAATATGCTATGGAGCACAGCATCTCTGGTCATATCATTGTAGAGGAGTTTATTGACAAGCAGGGATGCTCGTCTGATACAGATAGCATGTCTATTGATGGCAAACTAGTGTTTGTCAGCTTCTGTGCTCAGCGATTCGATGCAGAAGCCACTAACCCTTACACGCCAGCAGCCTATTCATGGCCTTCAACCTTTACCAAGGAGCAGGAAGAATACCTTACTTCAGAAATACAGCGTCTCATCACACTGCTGAATCTGAAGACAGTTGTTTATAATATTGAGGTTCGTGTAGCACCTAACGGCAAGCCTTATATCATGGAATTAACCCCTCGTGGCGGTGGCAATCGTCTGTGTGAGATGTTGCGCTATGCTACAGGAGTAGATATGATTACAGCCATTACCCGTGCGATGGTGGGTGACCCAATTCTGGAACCGGTTGAGCAGAAACCATACAACGGTCATTGGGCAGAGATTATCCTCCACGCTGATGAAAGCGGAGTGTTTGACCATTTAGAGGTTAGCAAGGAACTTCCTGCAGAAATTGTTGAAGAAGATTTGTGGGTTGAGAAAGGCGACCATGTGGACACTTTCGAAGGAGCCAATAATGCCATTGGTACGCTGGTGCTGAAGTTCCAAAGTGCAGAAGAACTTGAACATGCCATTACGCACCAGCGTAAATGGTTAAAAGTGGTTGTGAAATAATGAGGCCAATTGGTGGCTACTTTTCTTTAGAACTACCTCTTCGTGAGGAATATCATAAAGATGCTCTACGATTGAATACTGGGCGCAATTGTCTGGAGTATATCCTTCGTGCACGTGGCTATAAGAAGGTGTATGTACCTTACTACACTTGCGAGGTGGTGATGGAACCTATCACAAAGTTGGGTATCTCGTATGAGTTCTACCATGTTGACATTCATCTGGAAATTCGAGACAGCTTTACGCTGGAACAAGACGAAGCACTGATATATACCAACTATTATGGTTTGAAGCAGCGGTATGTGGAGCAGTTGGCTGAGAAGATTGGATCAAGGCTGATAGTGGATAACACTCAGGCTTTTTATGCTAAACCCCTGCAAGGTATTGACACTTTCTATACTTGCCGTAAGTTCTTTGGTGTGGCAGACGGGGCTTATCTTTACTGTGATGCGGTGCTGGATGAGGAGATAGAGCAAGATTACTCATACGATCGCATGGCACATCTGCTGAAACGCGTTGACCTGTCTGCAGAAGAAGGGTATGCAGACTTTAGGAGAGTGGATGACGGTTTGGACAATCAGCCTATCCGCAAGATGTCAAAACTGACACAGCGAATGATGCAGTCGATAGACTATGAGGCCATAGCAAAGAAACGTAAAAAGAATTACTTGATGCTTCATGAAACACTAGGTGGGGAGAATAATTTGGAACTGCCTTTGGAATTGGATGCTGTGCCGATGGTATATCCTTACCTAACTCCTGTAAAGGGGCTTCGTGAAAGACTGATAGAGAATAAGGTTTTCGTAGCCCGTTATTGGCCTAATGTGTTGGATTGGACATTACAAAACGACCTTGAGTATAAATTGTCTAATCAAATGACACCATTACCTATTGATCAACGTTATGATGAGGTAGAGATAAATAGAATAATTGAAATTTTAAATAATAAATAAATCTATCATGAAGAAGATTATTATTTTTGGAGCAACAGGAAATGTGGGTTCTTATGTGCTGAAATATGCAAGTGAGTATTTCGATAAGAACGAATATGAAGTTATTGCTTCTGGTCGTAGAGAGACCGATTTTTTTGACAGAATGGGAATTAGATATTTCTCTGTTGACCTGTCGAACAAAGAGAATTTTTCAAAACTCCCAACAGAGAATGTTTATGCGGTGATTTATCTTGCTGCTCAGATTCCCTCATATATGAAAGGATATCAGCCAGAAAAGTATATCCAGTCTAACATCATAGGTGCTTATAATGTATTGGAGTATTGTCGCGAAGTGCACGCGGACCGCATCCTTTTCTCTACGACAGTATTTGACGTGTCTCTGTCAGCAGGTCCTGATAAGGTCTTGATGCCAGATACTCCTCTTAACTTTAGCTATAAAGGTGATCATGCGGTATATGTTATTAGCAAGAATACGGCAATTGAATTGATTAAACATTATCATGCTGAGTATGGTTTGAAGTATTTCATTTTCCGCTTCCCCACCATTTACAACTATAGTCCGTTCCACTACTATTACCCGAATGGTGTTAAGACCTTGCGACCTGTTTATAGAATGATTGAATTGGCTATGAAGGGTGAACCAATAGAACTATGGGGAGATCCAAATTACTCTAAAGATATGGTTCATGTTTATGATTGTGCCCAAATGATTTGTAAGGCTGTTGAAGCAAACCGAGAAACAGGTTTCTATAATGTGGGAACTGGTATTCCTGTGACTTTGCAGCAACAAATAGAAGCTATTATTAAAGTGTTTTCACCGAAAGACCATCCTTCACAGATTGTCTATCGACCAGAGAAACCTTGTGGAGGCGGTTTTTTGATGAACGTAGATAACGCCAAGGCAGAACTTGGCTATGAGCCAAAATATGATGTGATAGCTTTGTTTGAAAACTATAAAGAGGAAATGGCAATAAACCGTTTTGCAGAATTAAGGATGAAATAACAAAGTGATGCCAGAAGAATCATTAAAGCATAAAACTGTTAGAGGAGCACTTTGGAGCTTTGCAGAGCGGTTTACTGCTCAAGGTGTGCATTTCTTGGTAATAATCGTTATTGCCAGGATATTGTCACCAAAAGAGTTTGGCCTGATTGGTATGCTTGCCATCTTTTTAGCGGTGGCTCAATCATTAATAGATAGTGGTTTCTCACAGGCATTAATAAGAAAACAAAATAGAACAGAAGCGGACAAAAATACTATTTTTTATTTTAATTTAGTAGTAAGTGTTGCTTTATACTTTATCTTATGGTTGATTTCTCCTTGGGTTGCTGATTTCTATAACGAGCCACAACTTGCGGAGATTATGAAGGTAATCTGTCTGGTGGTTGTTATTGATTCACTTGCTTTAGTTCAACGGGCACTTTATACCATAAAGATTGATTTCAAGACACAGACTAAAACTACCATTTATGCAGCAGTTGCATCAGGTGTTGTAGGTATATATTTGGCTTATTCTGGCTACGGTGTCTGGGCACTGGTTTGGCAACAGGTAATTAATTCTGCTGCGAGCGTGATAGTGTTGTGGTATTATTCAGATTGGTATCCCAAATTACAATATTCGTGGCAGTCTTTCCGTTCGTTGTTTGGTTTTGGTTCGAAGCTAATGTTGAGTGGTCTGCTTGATACTTTGTATCGTAATATTTATCAGTTAGTAATAGGAAAAGTTTTTTCTGCTGAAAGTTTGGGCTATTATACTAATGCCCATAAGTTCTCCGATCTTCCATCGTCTAACCTTACTACGGTACTTCAACGGGTCACGTATCCAGTATTGTGTACCATACAAAATGAAGATGATCGTTTAGCAATCGCTTATAGAAAGTTCCTCCGTCTATCTGCTTTTATTATTTTTCCCTTGATGTGTGGGTTAGGTGCTTTAGCCAATCCCCTAATTGATACTGTGCTTGGAGCAGAATGGCATTTTGCAGCAGTCTTGTTAGTACCTCTTTGTTTTCAAATGATGTGGTATCCCATTCACTCCATTAATCTTAATCTATTACAGGTTAAAGGTCGGTCAGATTTATTCCTTAAACTTGAGATAATTAAAAAAATTATAGGTGTTTCCATACTATTTGCCAGTTTACCTTTTGGTTTATTGGTTATGTGTTATGCAGGAATCGGTAGTTCCATATTATGTTTGTCGATTAATACATATTATACGGGGAAGTTGATAGCAGTAGGCTTCTTCAAACAGATGAAGGATGTTTCTGTATCATTGCTGTTGTCCCTAACAATGTTTGCAACTATTCAAGGGGTAATTATTTTTTTTGAAGATAATGTTATGAAGCTTGTAATTGGTTTCATTGCAGGGGTATTATACTTTTTAGTGGTATCTCTGCTGTTTAGAGTGAAAGAAGTTAGTTATATTAAGGAATTGATTGGAGGATGAAAATGGAAATATCGAACGATATACTGGTTAGTGTATGTTGTATTACCTATAATCAAGTTTTTTATATCCGTCAATGTCTTGATGGGTTCCTGATGCAGAAAACTAATTTCAAGTTTGAAGTGATAATCCATGATGACTGTTCTACGGATGGAACAACAGATGTAATTCGTGAGTACGTGGAAAAATATCCAGATTTGATAAAGCCAATTTTTCAGGAAAGGAATCAATATCAAAATGGTTGCAAACGAATTTTAGCAACATTTGTTTATCCCAAGGCTCAGGGAAAATACATTGCTCTTTGTGAAGGTGATGACTATTGGACTGACCCATTAAAACTCCAAAAGCAAGTGGATTATTTGGAGAGTCATCCAGAGTGTACACTTACTTTGTCTAATGGCTATGGGTATATAGAGAAAGAAAAATTAACAGTTCTTCTTAACCCGATTCCTATTAAAGAGTCTCGCGTTATTACAATGCATGAAGTCTTAAAAGAAAAGAACGGATTAATTCCGACTGCTTCAATGCTCTTCAGAAAAGAAATGGTTGAAAGTGAACCGGACTGGTGTCTGAGAGCGCCAGTTGGTGACAGGCCACTTAGAATGTGGTGTGCAATTAATGGAACAGTCTATTATGACGTTACCCCGATGGTTACATATCGGAAGGGTAGCATCGGCTCTTTTACCCAGCGAGTTACAAATATTGATTATGCGCGTAGCATATTAGATAAGATGAACGTTTTTTTTGATGCATTTGATGAATATACAAAAAAGGAGTACCACGAAGATGTTCAGTATATGAAAAATCGAGAGGAATATTATTACTATATAAGAATATCAGATTATAAAGCCCTCAGAAAATGTGACTTTTTTAATAATCTGCCATTGATCGAACGTCTCAAAATGCAGGCAAAAGCAAAATCTCCGAACTTTTATTTATTTCTTAAAGGCTTAAGAGATAGTTTCATAAATCGGTTTTTTTAAATGAAGAGAATCGAGTGGCTTGACACATCAAGTGTAATAGCAATGCTCCTTGTCCTGATAGGGCATTGCTCATATTACACCATCAATTCTGATTTTGGCGGCATAGATTATGCGGTTGACACTCAGTCGTACTCTGTGGTTACCAGCTTATTTTGGATTTTTCTTATAGCCTATGCTTTGACCAAGTGGAGTGGTTTGGTTTATAATCGCTTTGTCTTTCTGTTGGCTTTCCTTCTGAATTTGTTCTCGATAATCGTTCCAAATAATTTTCTGGGGATTCATAATGCGATGGCCTATTTCCTGTACTTTTATGCAGGCTATCTCCTTCTTCCTTTTATTGACAGAATGAAGTCAATACCTTCTTTGTACATATGCGTGTGCTTTATCTTGTTATATCTGTTTCAGTCGGCCTATAGGCATTTAGTAGAAGTTTACGATGACTGGGAGTATGTCAGGGTGATGCACTCCATTTTGTATATGTTGGGAGCTTTTCTGACAAGTTTTGCATGCTTTTGCCTATGTAAAAAGATTGCTTCGACCCCATTCGACAGGGGTATAAAGAGACTATTCGGCAATACATATGAGATTTATCTCTGCTCAGATCCTTTTAATTACATTATTATATTCTTCGGTTGGACTATTTGGGACGAGTTTGTCCTGACCTCTAATGGTGTTTCTTTGGTCATGTTTGTGATTCGTTTGACAGGAACATTCTTATTAGCTTCTTTGGTTATTACTTTAGTTAGGCTGTTCCGCGTCAAAGATTTGAGACGATTTTGCTAAACCCTCTGCTTTTTATGGAAATTTGGATATATACTTTTCTGTTGCTTTTGATGCTCTTTTTCCTCTACAAGGCTGGTGAGGATATTACCAAGACGGGGGAGACCTGGTCTTTCTTGGTCATAGTAGGTGTACTGGCATATACGCTAAACGAAGGACTTCGGTTCGGGCGTGGTATCGACTATAATCTTTACGGAATGGATTATGAAGAATTAGAGGAAACGGGATACTCGGACTGGGACATCAGTTTCCAGTATATAGCGCGGGCATTGATCAGTCTGGACATCCCTTGGCAGGGATATGTGCTATTAATGAGCTTTGTATTTATTGTTTCAACGCTTATGCTATTGCGCAATAACTATCGAGACGTGCTTCCTTTAGCATTGCCGTTGTTTGTCCTTTTCTCCAAGGCAGAGACAGAGAACATGGTTCGATGGTATATGGGGTTCTCATTCATTTTGGTTGGTTTGACTTATCTTTTGGAGGAGGAAGAGAACTATAAAATGAAGTTTTGGTGCTTTAGTGCCTTTGCATGTACCTTCCATCTTGCGTTGTTGCCATTGCCATTTGTGTTCTATTTTCTTACATTGCGAAAGTCTACGTTACTTTCCCCCATTTGGGTGCTTGTGCTATATTTTGGCATAGCCTTGTTCTTTCAGACTGATTTTATGATGTATTTTCTTGGAATGGCAAACATCCTAACGGCCACAGTTGATGGCTATTCAGATCGGCTTACTAATTACAGCGACAATGCAGAGTATTGGCTGACGGGCGGTTTTGCTGGTGTAAAAACGTCAGCATTCCCAAGCATTCAAGAAGTGTTGTATTACTGTTGCTTAGTTTTGGGAGGCTATAAGGCCATAGAAGAAAAAGGTAATAAATATGTATTTGCTTATAACATGCTTGTCGTGGGATTACTGACTAATCCGTTAGCCAGGCAAATTGAATTATTATCGAGATTTAATCAGCCCTTCATGTTTTTTCAGGCAATTGTCTTGGCGTGCATCATACAGTATGTATTTGTCGAGAAGAGTGTGGAATTTAATCAACTTTTATGGTTGCTGTCATTACTGCTTATCCTGAATATGGGGCGTAAGATTTTGGTAACGCCATTTAGCACTGACCCAGAGAAATACTTATACGTATGGGACAGCGAGGGCAGGTCTTATCAATCAATGTATGACACATGGATCGGCGATATGTATAATGCAGATGCCAAAAAGAAGCGGCAAGAATAATTTGATTTGAGCGGAGTCTGAAGGAAGGCAACAGTGCAATGATGGATACAAATAAAGGACAACGGAAATATCCCATAGGCATACAGACTTTCTCGGAAATAATCCGAGGGGGATATGTGTATGTGGACAAGACTGACCTGGTGTGGCAGTTGCAGGACTACGCCAAATACATCTTCCTGAGCCGCCCGCGACGCTTCGGCAAGTCACTGCTGACATCGACCCTAGAATCGTTTTTCCGTGGTGAGAAGTATCTCTTTGAGGGTCTGAAGATCATGCAGTTCGAAAAGGAGTGGAAACATTATCCCGTGATTCACTTGGACTTGAGCCCGACAAGGGGCAGCAGACGGCAGACGATTTGAGGCATACCTTGATGTGGCTGATGCGTCCCTATCAGGAACTCTAAGGTTAAGTGTGCAGGAGATCGTGTCGACATGGTCGTCTGGATGCCCGATGCTGTCTATGTGTTTGAGATGAAGGTGAATGATTCTGCCAAGAATGCCTTGCAACAGATAGACGAACGCGGCTATGCCATACAATACCAAACTGGCGGGCGCAGAGTAGTAAAGGTTGGTGTCAAATTCAACGCTAAGACTCGCGTTCCCGAGGAATGGGTCGTAGCGTAGTAATTTAGAAAGTGCGGTTATACGATAATCAACGATAGAAATATGGTACAAAACAAGATTTTGACAATCATCATTCCGACATATAATATGGAGAAGTATCTCCGCAAGTGTCTGGACTCACTCATCGTGTCGGATGAGAATATGCAGCGGTTAGAAGTACTTGTTGTAAACGATGGATCCAAAGACTCCTCATCACAGATTGCCCATGAATACGAAAGTAAGTATCCTATGGCATTTCGTGTAATCGACAAGGAAAATGGCAACTATGGTTCATGTATCAACCGGGGGTTAAAGGAAGCTACGGGCAAGTATGTGAAAGTGCTGGATGCTGATGACTATTTTGACAATAGAGTATTTGATGATTTTATCAGTTTCTTATATGAAGTAGATGTGGATTTAGTCATTTCAGACTTTAATGTTGTAGATGAGGTGGGAAACTGCTTATCAGATATCACCTTCGACCTCCCTACAAACAGCACTTTCAAACTTGCTGACATACCTACTGAAATGAATACACTGCTAATACACCAGTGTATTACATACAAAAGAGATATCTTTAATCGTTTTAAATATATCCAGACAGAAGGAATCAGCTATACAGATGACGAGTGGGTCTTTAAGCCTATGTTGTGGATAGAAAAGGTGCAGTATTATCCGCATACTTTATATCTGTATCTCAGAGGGCGTGAAGGTCAGACTTTTGATTCAAAAGTTGTTGAACGTACTTTGGAACAGCGTGTTAAGGTAATAAAAGAAATGCTCTCGTTTTATAAAGCGAATATTGGGAAATGCCGTCAGGAGAATGTGTCTTTTGTTAATGAAAAAATGGCGAGAAGAAGTTTTGCTATTTATTATTTGTTCTTGATTAGATTTCATACTTCTGAGAATACAAAAAAGATAAAAGAGTTCGACTTGTATTTAAAAAGTATCTCACCAAAGATGCATGACAAGATTAATGTTTTGACGAATAGACTTGGTTGGCGATATGTTAAGCACTGGAGGGGATTACACTACTCTGATTATGCACCAATGTTATTAGCTTTAAGATTTCATGAGTTTATTAAAAGAAAAACAGGCAAATATAATATAGTCGTGGATAGAATCCCTGATAAATTAAAGCGCAGAGATGTATGAGAAAGCAACTTTTGGTTATTCTTACATTCTTTATTCCGCATTATTCCCATTGTTTGGCTCAAATGGCATATCCAATAGTAGGGAGCTATAAAGGACGTACAGCACAAGGGATGGCTATTCATGGCAGTATAGCATATTTGTTTAGCGATGGTGGTCGTTGCCGACTTTTTGATCTTTATAAATCTAAAGTCATTGATGAATTCCTAATCAGTTCACACAATCCTAATAATCATGTTAATAATGCGTGTTTTGGTATAGAGACTGGCTCATTTGGTCAGATTCCTTTGTTGTATGTCACTGAATGCAAAAACAAATTCCGCTGTTTCGTAGAAGAAATACTTCCAGATACAACACAATTAGTCCAAACAATTTCTGCAACCCAAGGGGGTAAGATGATTGGTGTTTTAATATGGGTTGTTGACAAAGAGAAGAATCGACTCTATACTGTAACGAGAACAGATAAGACTCTTAAGTCTGAAGGATACTCTTTAAACACTGTGACATGTTACCCTTTGCCGAAAATATCAGATGGTGAGAATATTATTTTGACGGAGAAGGATATTTTAGAACAGTATGTATTGCACTTTCCAAGCATTCTTCAAGGTGCAAAAATTAGGAAGGGACATATGTATATAGTGACAGGTTTACAACAATCTTTATCACACCGATTGGACTCAAAACGTGCAATTCAGGTAGTAGATCTCAAAAAGAAACAGTTAAAAAAGACCATTGATTTGACCTTTCTAACAACCAATGAGCCAGAAGATATGGACTTCTATAATGGTGAGGCATTATTGTATTGTGGACAGGAAGGTGGATTGTATAATGTTAAATTGAAATAAAGTTTAGTATGAACATTGGATTGGTAATAGCAGGTGGTTCTGGTAACCGTATGGGACAGGACATTCCAAAACAGTTTATGCACGTTGATGGTGCTCCCATCATTATTTGGACGTTAAAGGCATTTGAACAGCATCCTGATATTGGTGCCATCGCTGTCGTCTGTTTAAAAGGATGGGAAACTGTATTGCAATCGTATGCAAATCAGTTTTGTATCCAGAAATTGAAGTGGATATTTCCAGGCGGTGATACGGGCTTTGAGTCTATTCACAATGGTATATACGGATTGAAGGAGGCTGGGTGTAGTGATGAGGATCTTGTTCTTATACACGATGGTGTTCGGCCGTTGTTGTCGCAAGAGATTATTTCTTCAAATATTGCTACTTGTAAAGCATACGGATATGCTGTTACAGGTATTCAGTGTAGGGAAGCAATTTTGGAAAGCCATAATGGTTTTACCACAAAGACTAGCATTCCACGAGATACACTGATACGAACTCAGACGCCTCAGACTTTCTGCTTGGGAAATATAATTAAAGCGCATGAGCATGCCAAATTGAAGGGTATTACAGATACTGTTTCAAGTTGTACATTGATAGCAGAATTGAAAGAGAATATCGAAATGCATATAGTACCTGGCTCAGAGAAAAATATCAAGATTACAACAGTGGAAGATCTTGAAATGATAAAGGCTCTTATGCACACATCCAAAGATGCATGGCTGAAATGACGACATATCAAGAAGATATTCTCCATATTTTTAAAGCTGACTTGCCTTGGGAAAAGCTCTCTGGGGCAAATATCCTTGTGACAGGTGCTACGGGCTTGATAGGCGGTTGCTTGGTAGAAGCACTGATGGTGAATCCTAATCGGGATTATCATGTGTACGCCTCCGGGCGCAATGAGGAAAGGGCCAGGAAAAGGTTTGTGGCATTCGCCGACGATGAGGCTTTCCACTTTATTAGGTATGATGTGATGGAGCCTTTAAACAGCGAGGTACGCTTCGACTATATCATTCATGCTGCCAGTAATGCCAGCCCAAACTTCTTTGCCCAGAAACCCGTAGAAGTGATTAAATCGAATATAAATGGAGTTGCCAATCTGATGGAGTATGGGCTTACTCATGGGATGAAACGTTTCTTGTATGTCTCTTCTGGTGAGGTTTATGGTGAAGGTGATGGGCGAGTGTTTACTGAGGACTATAGCGGATATGTTGATTGTACTAAGCCTCGCTCCTGCTATCCCACTTCAAAGCGGGCAGCTGAAACACTTTGCGTCAGCTATGCTGCCGAATATGGGGCTGACGTGGTGATTGCCCGGCCATGCCATACATACGGTCCTCATTTCACGGAACAGGATAATCGGGTGTATGCTCAGTTCATTCGTAATGTGTTACGCGGAGAGGATATTGTGATGAAGAGTACGGGTGAACAGTTTCGCTCATGGTGTTATGTGGCAGATTGTGTAGATGCTTTGTTTTTTATCCTGTTGAAAGGCGAGTGTGGTCAGGCATATAATATCGCAGACAAGAAGTCAAACATCACCATACGTGAAATAGCTGAGACTATTGCTGAGATTGGCGGTAAGAAAGTTGTTATTGATGTGCCTGATGATGATGAGAAGCGGGGGTTTAATCCTGTCACAAAGTCAGTGTTTTCAACAGATAAACTTGAAAAATTAGGATGGAGAATCAATACACATATATATGAGGGTTTTGAACATACTGTCAAGAATTGTTTTATTTAAAAGAAGATGGAATATAATTCAAAGAAATTACTCCATATAGTGTCTTTAGGAGCAAATGGATTGAGAGAAATAGAAGAGGAAGAAAGGAAAAAACTTCAGGAGGTGCTTGCTTTTATGCTAGGTGATATTCTGACTGTTTGTGAGAAGGTCGGAATTGGCTTCGCTTTGTGTGGAGGTTCCTGTTTAGGCGCAGTACGCCACAAAGGGTTTATTCCGTGGGATGATGATGTAGATATTGCAATGTTTCGTGATGACTGGGAAAAGTTTAAACGACATTTTGAGGAATGTTTAGGTGATAAATATGTTTTAGAAGCTCCAAATTATAACAATAGAGATTCTAAGTATCCATGGCCCAAAATTTATCTCAAAGGAACAGAATATGTTGATATTTTTGATATGAACTATCCATACGAGCATGGTGTCAGTATAGATGTATTTGTTATAGAAAATGTTTCCAGTAACCGTATTGTGAGATTTTTTGACTCCTTTATAGTAACCTTTTTAAAGTTCGTTGCAACTTCTATTCTTTTTTATAAATATCCTAATAATCTAGTGAAAGAAATGTTTTCCATGACAATGAAAACAGAAGTCTATTATAGGCTTCGGCGATGGCTTGGCTGTCTTTGTTCGCTTGTTTCGCATAAACGGTGGCTAAAATGGTATGATGAATTTGCTTCGCGACACAGCAAACCTTCAAATATGGTTACAATACCAACGGGTACGAGGTTGTATTATGGAGAAATGTTATCACGTAATGTTTGGTTGCCTTATTCAAAAGCTTCATTTGAAGGCTATGAAATAAATATCCCCCATGATTTCGATGTTTATCTTCGTAATTTATATGGTGAAGATTATATGGTGATTCCGCCAAAAGAAAAGCGTGAGACTCATTCTGTTGTGAGTCTAATTTTGTCATAATTGCATAAATATTTCTGTGTGATTATTGTCTGCCTTGTTGGAATTTTCATAGATTGGTATTGGTTTTTTAATTGCAGCATGTAAACAATGTGAACTGCCTAATGATGCTATTTATTTGCCGGTACAAGTGGGTAAAGTGTTGTACCAAGATTTGTCGTTAGAGGGCTATCAGCCAGATAATGAAGGTGAGAACATATCAGAAAAATCCATATTATAGTGAGCTGTCTGCTGTGTATTGGGCATGGAAGAACCTGAAGCCCCGTCCGGAAGGATACAGCAACTACATAAAGGTAGATAAGGAGGATGAAATTACGGTAGATTGCTATCCTGAGGGCAGTGATGAGAACTCTAAGAAATACGGTAAGCGTACGAATGTAATCTGGGAACTCTCCCTGCCAAAACTCAAGAAGATGTTTGTTAATCTCTATCGTTGCAAGGTAAACGGCAAGAAAGTCTGGGCAAAGATGCCAAACAGGGATTCCCTTCTGAAAGGAACTCATCTCGGAACAATGTACGTGGTAAATCTGATTCTGAATAAGTACCTGAATGGTATGGCAGAGAATCGTACAAAGAAGAGCCTCGAATATGTGACGGGAGCTGATGTCCCGAAACAGACGAACAATACATTGGTTAACAATTTGCTGACCAAAATCCGGAACCTTTTTGAAGAGACTTACCGCAAGCATATATTGATAGACTCCTATTTGGCAGTAGATGAAACGGTAGGTGATGTTTTTGTTGATGACAATGGCGAGGTTCATTTACGAACGCGCTACTTCTGGGGCTTCCGAACGTCGGTGACTAACTTGGTATACTTCATCTAC
>ODAI014398422.1_pt1 | contig 15095 bp, 8 predicted proteins | sample 1539321 | NCBI WGS metagenome assembly ODAI01 (sample SAMN02144231, study PRJEB22623) | gut metagenome | biome: sheep rumen | host: Ovis aries | place: New Zealand
AAGAGAATACTGATAATACAGGCGCTGAGAATGACGAAGAAGAGACCGGTACTTCTGAGAAGAAGTCTTCCGTAAAACATTCAGGCAGAAATAAAGGCGAGAAGCCGGAGGGTTTTTCAAGACCTGAGAACGGTGAGATGCCTGAACGCGGCGGAAATAACAGCAAGTACACTCTTACAGGTGAACAGGAAGAGGTCCGTATCCCTGTCGGAACAGATGTCACCACAAGTGACGGAGTAAAGACCGATTTTGACGCTCTTAAAGCCGGAAACATCATAAAGTGCAGCGTCGAAAAGGACAGCGACGGCAAGGACGTTGTTAAAGAAGTTTGGATAGTTGAGTAATGAGGTGAGCGTATGTCAGCAGAACAGATAATATCAATGCAGCAGGTGTGCAAGAGTTACAAAATGGGAGCTGAGCAGCTGAACGTCCTCAAGGGGATAGATTTCACGGTCAACAAGGGCGAGTTTACGGCTATACTGGGACCGTCGGGCTCCGGAAAATCAACGCTTATGAATATCATCGGCTGTATGGATACTCTCGACAGCGGTTCATATTCCCTCAACGGAATTCCGATACACAATACCAAGGAGCGTGAGCTCACGAAGATAAGAAACCACGAGATAGGCTTCATCTTTCAGAATTACCACCTGATACCGACATACACAGTGATACAGAATATCATAATGCCGCTGCTAATGCGCGGTCAGGACAGAAGATCAGCCGAAAAGGACTGCGGCGAGATCATCGAGATGCTCGGACTCTCTGAACGTATACACCACAAACCGTCAGAGCTTTCAGGCGGTCAGCGTCAGAGAGTTGCGATCGCCCGCGCACTGTGCAGCAATCCCTCACTGCTGCTTGCAGATGAACCTACCGGCGCTCTCGATCAGAACAGCGGTACAGAGGTTCTTAAGCTCTTTAAAAAGCTCCACGAAATGGGAAATACTATCGTTATGATAACTCATGATCTCAATGTTGCTCAGTGGGCTGAAAGGACCGTTCGTATCGTTGATGGAGAAATGTTTGAAGAAACAGCGTAAAAAAAACAGGTCTCAATAAGAGACCGGTTTTGTGTTTGTATCTCAACGAGAAAACTCCCCGCGATGGGGAGTTTTCTGCTAAAAGGAATGTTTAAGACTCGAAGGAAGTAATAAGTCCGAGCTTGAATTTTTGTATCAGGAGTGCGTCTTCATTGGTGAGACCTTTCTTGCCATCGACATCGGCGTTGATCTCGCCCTGAGGCTTGATGCTGAGTTCTGATTTGCCCTGAGCGTACTTGTCGGGGTTGGTAGCTACCTGCATTACGAGAACAGCGTCAGCGATGTTTACCTGACCGTCGCAGTTAGCATCGCCTTTTTTAAGTTCTGTTTCTGATGTCGGAACATACTCCTCAAATACGACGGTCGCCCTCTGCAGGAACTGATCGCTTGCTGATTTCTCAACAGCGTCCCAGCTTTCTCTTGTGCCGTAGAATGTTATCGTTGCAGTTCCTTTAGCATCGGAGAAGCCGTAGCTATCTATGCTCTTTAATTTTTCGGAGAGCTTGAGTGATGTCAGCTTATCGCAATAGGCGAAAGCCATGCTTTCAATAGCTGTAGCACCCTTTGCTTCGACTGATGTCAGATTTGAGCAATAAAAGAATGTATTGTCTGAGATCTTGTACACGCCTTCCGGATAAACCACGGAAGTTATATCCATATTTCGTGCAAACGCACTTGCAGCGATATATTTGACTTCGGAAGGGATTACAACCTCTCCCTTTGCGTCCTGCGCGTCGATCAGAGAGCCGTTTACTATAACAAGAGGTCCATTTTTACGCTGCTCTTCGATCCATGGTGTACCGTCGAAAACCTTTGAAGAAAACTCGACCACACGATCGGGAAATTCTACTGTCGAGAGAGACTTGCAGTATTCAAAAGCGCGTATACCAACAGTTTTCAGGTTAGCCGGTAATTTTACAGATTTCAGCTTCGTACACATATTGAAAGCGTAGTTTCCTATATCAGTAACAGAATTCGGTATAGTTACGTTTTCTAATGACGAGTATCCGCAAAAAGCGTTCATATGTATCGCGGTTACGGGAACGCCTTCAATGGTATCCGGTATCTTTATTGAAGTTGCTGACAGATCGCCGCCGCTGATCTCAACATGGTCGGAATATTTCATATATTTAAGAGTTCCTTCCGTACCAGTGGTATAAGCCTCTTCTGCGTTTGCCGAGATAGGTGCCGCCGAAAGCATAGTTCCCTGAAGCGCAGAAACAGCTCCAGTCGTGAGAGTGAATGCTGCTGCAAAAGCGGTGAGTTTCATTAATGCTTTTTTAGTGGTCATAAATACCCCTCCTTAGTTGTTTCTCCATAAATGTATTCTTGGATGCTTCTTGATTGTTCCGGCGGCAAATAATCGAGCAGTTTTCCTGCGCTTTTATAGCCGCACAAAGCATTTTTAAGTATAAGAGCTTACCCTTATTATAACGCGCCGTTCCGGAATAGTCAACCTGTTTATAAGAAATTGTGATTTTCAATTTATATCTCCACTCTCTATCGAACTGCTCCTTTTCTTTGGGTTGCGCCGTGATAGTGTAAAAATAACCGTTCTCACTTTTGTGGGAACGGTTTTGTTATTATCTGATATATGTAATTACGCCTTTATCCATTTCGTGTACGGTGTCGAAAATGAGCTCTGCATCTTCCGCAGAATGGGAAGCTATAAGGATATTACGCTCAGAACTTCTTTCAGGTATACATTAATGGTATTGTCGTAGCAGCACGGACATATCGTATATATAATAACGCAAAAACAGTGCAGCTATATTCATCCGCTGATAAAGCTTCTGAATCTGTTGATACCGGACTCGTAACTATATTCTATTCCTGAAGAATAGTTCTTAACTATCGAAGCAGAGATCTGGTCACCGTCAGTGACAGGATCAAACCTTTCGCCTCCGTAAGTAACCTCAATATTTGAACTTTCATCAGATTCCGAGATCTCGATAGTTATGTATATAGGGAAAACTTTCTCACGTACAGAAATTCCTTGCATAACTATCTCTTCAAAAACAAGTACAAGATTTCTGACCATTTTTGGAGACAGCATATTTCTCCTGCCGAAGTTCTCGATTTCAGAGGAATGACCGATAAAATCAAAGTCTGCATTTTCCACAGTCAGCCTGAGCTGTTTCAGACGTTTTATGAACATTCTCGTTTTTTCCTTTTCAGGCGAACCGAATATTTTGTCGGCCGTTCCTTCTTCATAGATACCACCCTCGTCCATATAGAACACTCTCGTCGATACATCACGGGCAAATCTCATTTCGTGGGTGACTATTAGCATTGTCATACCATCTTTGGCAAGAGAGCGGATTACCTGCAAAACCTCGCTGACCATAGTCGGATCAAGGGCGGAAGTAGGCTCATCAAAAAGTATCACATCCGGCTTCATAGCTATCGCCCTCGCTATCGCCACACGCTGTTTCTGACCGCCGGAGAGCTCGTCCGGAAAATTGTATGCCTTTTCGGAAAGTCCGACCTTTTTCAGCAGTTCCATACCTTCTCTGAAAGCGTCCTGCTTCTTCATTTTAAGCAGATCAACTGGACCAGCCATAATGTTACCGATAACATTGAGGTTGTTGAACAGATTGAAAGACTGGAAGACCATTCCCATTTTTTGTCTGACATTCCTCATTTTACACTTTGATGAGGTAATGTCTTCTCCGTTAAATATCACCTTACCGGAAGTAGGAGCCTCAAGCTGATTAAGACACCTGAGCAGAGTTGACTTTCCTGTTCCGGAAGGACCGATGACGGATATGACATCGCCCTTGTTTATCTCGGCACATACGTCTTTGAGCGGTGTGACATTCGGATATTCTTTTCTGAGATGCTCTATCTTTATCATACTCATTTTTTCAACGCTCCTTTCGCAGTCCTCTTTCTTCTTTTCGGATCGATCTGTTTAAGCAGCAAGTTAAGCAGTACTGATATTATCCATGCAAGAATAAAGTAAATCACAGCCGTAAAGATAAGTGGGAAGAAAGCCTCATATGTACGGCTTCTGATGATGTCTGCCATCTTGTTCAGATCCTGTACTGCAATATATCCGACGATTGAGGTGTTCTTGAGAAGTGAGATGACCTCACCGCGATACACGGGAAGTGATCTCACAGCAGCCTGTGGAAATACGAATCTGAAAAACGTCTGATTCTCGGAATAGCCGAGCGCAAGTGCAGCTTCACGCTGACCTTTATCGACGCTTTCTATTCCTGAGCGCAATATCTCGGAAGCGTATGCGCTGAAATTGAGTGAGAAGCCGATTATCGCCACACGTTCCGCCGTGATGTCAGATTTTTCAAAAATTATATAGTACATTATCATCAGCAGAACTACTATCGGAGTTCCCTGTATCAGTTTGACATAGAGATTGCATATGCCGCCTGCAAGGATACTGTCAGTTCGTCTGAACAGGCATATAAGAAATGCGAGCACAGTTCCGAACAGAACGGACATAAAAGTGATAAAGCAGGTAGTTTTTGTGCCGCGGATTATCAGCTTATACCTGTCCTCACGGATGAAGTTCTTGTTAAAACTGTCTTTAAGAGAAGAAAGCCATGAACTGCTGTCTCCTGCATCATTATCCTGCACCATAAAAGCGATATTTGCAGTATATATCGGATCGGAGAAATCTATTTTCTCCTTTCTTTCTTCAGTAACATTCAGATTTGCGAATATACAGTCTATCTCATTTGAATTTGCAGCTGTAATGATACCGGAATAATTGTATACCCTGTATTCTATATCTGCATTGATATAAGCGGCAAATCGTTTTGAAAGCTCAATATCAAAGCCGGAAAGTTCACCGTTCATATAGAAACTGTACGGTTCAACAATACCTGTTGTGCCAACGACTATCTTCATATCAGGAGATTCGGGTTTGGGGATATCAGGCGCTGCATAGTTTTTTTCAACTATCCACCTGTTGTTCATTTCGTCCAGCGTACCGTCAGACTTCAGCATATTCAGAAAACCGTTGAGTTTTGTTGTCAGGTCAGGTATGGATGTCTTGCGGGATATTCCCACAGCTACATTGACCGGTTCGCCAAGATCTTTGCCGAGGAGCTTTACTCCGGAAAGTCCGTTTTCGATCGCAGTTTCCATTTGCTTTCTGTCATATATATAAGCATCTATTTTTCCGAGCTTTACAGCCTCATACGCTGAAATGTTATCATCAAACATCAGGAGTTTTGCATTCGGCAGATACTTTTCAGCAGCAAGCATACCAGAAGAACCAGTTGCCACACCAAGTGTATACGACGGATCATTCATTTGCAGAGGATCAATATCTGAGCTGATCTCGTCTGCCCTCAGAACGAGCATAGAACCGCCGTTGTAAATAGTATCAGTGAAATACATATTTTCTTTTCTCTCTTCAGTAACAGAAACAGTTCCGATCAGAACATCATATTTCCCTGTACCCAAGCCGGCAAAGCAGGCAGCAGCATTTCCGTATTCAAATTCGAGACTGTACCCGTATTTCTCGGCAAATATATTTATAAGATCAACTGCGTAGCCAACAGGGGCGTCATTATTCAAGTAGGTAAACGGCGGTACATCAGGAAGCAGCGATACCTTTATCGTTCCGTTTTCGCCGGTCAGATCATATTTTTCAGATGTAGTCTCCGGATCACTGCTTCCTGTCCACTTATCCTTTAATTGTTCCAGTTCACCGTTTTCTTTCATTTCTGTGAGCATTTTATTAAACTCAGAGACATATTTCTCTGATAACGGATTTGCCTTTGTGAAAGCAAAACTGTAATCGTCTTCGATCAAGGGCTTCTTCAGGTATGATACGCTGCTGTTCTCTATGCGGAGCCTCCTTGCGACAGGCTCGTCTTCAAGAAATGCGTCGATCTTATTGCTTACGAGTGCGGCAGTAAGGTCGCCGGTGCTGTCATAGTAATAATACTCACTGTCAGGAAATAATGTGAAACTCGCTTCTTCAAAAGCTGAGGAAGTCTTGATGCCGATCTTCTTTCCGTTATAGTCAGTATAGTCAGTAACCTTATCTGAATAGGATGAGGCACCGCTATGTTTGCTGCTGAATAGAATATTCACAGCGACAAAAGCTGAAAAAGCAAGTATAACTGCAATTATTATGATATCTGTCCGTTTGATCCTTGTCATGACCTTCCCTCCTTCAGCATTATTTGTCATTTAGAATAATGTCTGTTCAGCAAGTCTTTCTCATAGTTTCCCTCTTTATCAAAGACTCGCTCAACCTGCTCGTATATCAATGTAAACTCTGACGGTGATGCTTAAAAACTTAGTGTTTTCTCTTCCTTACTGCAAAGGCAGCTCCGCTTACGGCTGCGATAAATGCTATCGGCGTTGCAACACCGCTGTCGCCGGTCTTGGGACTGTCAGAATTGTCGCCTGACTGTATTGCTGGCGATGTTGTAGATGTGGCAGTATTGTTTGCAGCAGCAGTGATCTCAGTAGTATTGCTGGTCTCAGAAGTTGTTTCGTTTGTTTCGGCAGTAGCAGTGACAGTCGTATCGCTTGTTGTATCTGTCTCTTCAGGAGCACTTGCGTAGCTCAGTCCATAGCCTGTGCCATAAAGTATCTCGTCTGTGTACTCAGACTTATCATTGACGCCGTAAACATCAACGGGCAGCTTGCCTGTGGGGGAATTACCTCCCAATATCGTTATCAGAGCCGCAGGATAATTCACGCCGTATGCAGGATTTTCCTGACCGTCAACCGGGAGCGCGTTCATACCGTTTGCACAGTATGCAGCAACGATAGCGTCTGCTGACTGGAAACGCGCAACATCATAAGGGATATTTGCGCTGAGGAATATGACCTTCTTACCGTTTGCATGGGCAAGTTCGATAAGGTCATCGGCAAATTTCGCCTGCCAGCCCCGTGCTTCGTTGTTCTTATCAAGGTTTGCAGCACTGTACATCTCATATGCAAGTATCACGACATCACTGTTTTTGATATTTTCCTCAAATTCAGACGCATCGTGATTTCTTAGCAATATGCAGTCGGCAGTAACAGTGTCAGGTACCAATCCATCTTTTTTCAGTCTGTCAAGAGCAAAGTGAATAGTGTTTTCAACATTGGCGTAAGGATAGAAGTATGCTACCCTGCTGTTATCATTCAGCTTCAGCGGCAGAATATCGTCGTCATTCTTCACTAAGGTAACACCCTTTTCCGCTATCTGCAAAGCCTTTTCTCTGTTTTCAGCAGAGCCCACTATCTTCATAGCGTTCTCAGTGCTGGGAGCTTCATAGTCGAGAACGCCTCTGTTCTGCTTCATAGTAAGTATTCTTGTAACGGACTTGTCTATGCTCTCCGCTGAGATCTCTCCATCTTCGACTCTCTTTGCAATATCCGCTACATATTTTTCCATTTTTGCGATGTCCTCGCTGTTCTGGACATACATCGGTTCAAGCATAATATCAACATCTGCGTTGATAGCAAGGACAGCGGCGTCAACATTGTCAAAGTTTTTCTGGATAGCGTCCATCATCATTGAATCGGTGGTAACAACGCCGTCATAGCCGAGATCGTTTCTGAGAATACCAGTTATCATCGTCTTTGAGAGCGTAGCAGGAAGGCTGACCTTCTCGCCGCTCGAAGTTGAGATATATGTACCTGTCTCTATCTGCGGGAACTGTATATGAGCAGTCATTATCATATCCGTACTATTGAGAACTTCTTCGGTGTACGGCTTCAGCTCCAGAGCCTTTATCTCGTCATAGCTTTTATTAATGAGCGGCAGACCAACGTGGCTGTCGGTAGCGGTATCGCCGTGTCCGGGAAAGTGCTTGCAGGTAGTGATAACTCCCTCGCTTTGCAGTCCCTTGATGTACTGTGTTCCCATCTGACTGACTATATCGGGATCAGAAGAGAACGAGCGTACATTGATCACCGGATTGGAGGGATTGTTGTTTACGTCCAGCACAGGTGCCAAGTCGGTATTAATGCCGACAGCCTTTATCTCGCTGCCGATTATTTTAGCGTTCTCGAATGCGAGGGCTGGATCGTTCGCTGCACCAAGAGCCATATTTCCACAGGTAGGAGTGCCCGTACCGAGACGATAAATTGAACCGCCTTCCTGATCGGCACTTATCAGCATAGGGATACCGCATCTGCTGCTGAGAGCGGCCTGCTGTATCTCGTTTGTGAGTTTGACACTCTGGTCAGTCGTCTGGATATTATCTGCAAACAGACAAATTCCTGCAAAGTTGTGAGCTTGAATGAACTGCGTTAACTCGTCGTTGAGGGAGGTTACGCTTGTAGTTCCGTCACTGCCGTCAGACCACGGGCGTAATGACAGCATTATCATCTGCTCAATTTTCTCCTGTGTAGTCATTTCTGCGACCATCTGCTCAACGCCTGAACTGCTGCTTTCTTCTGCTGCTAAAGCTGCCGTTCCTGCTGTTGGGATAGCCATTGCCGCTGCACTTAACATTGCTAATAAAGTTCTTAGTTTTTTCATATTCTTCTCCTTTGGTGAAAATTGGCGGATATTCGTATGTTATGCGTATTATTCTCTGTTGTCCTTTAAGTATCTTATTCACTCTGCGCCTGAGTATCAGCAGCGAGCCGAAACAGCAGACACATACGACAGCTGCCGTTACATCGGCATCAAGATAGCAGAACACAACACAGCACTGATATTTCCGTTTTTCCTTGTTTATGAAATATTACTCATAACCCCACCTCTTTGAAGATACTTGCTGCAAAAAGGAGCAAATATTGCATATCTTATTTTAACATAATAATTGTAGATTTGTGTTAAGATTTTGTTAATATTTCCTTTAGAAATGCGCTAAGCTCATACAATTAGCAAAAACCACATCCGGTTATGTAGTAAGTATTGTAGATTTTATTGTAAATTCTTGTAATGATTACAGTTCTATGGGCTATCATATTATCTGGAAAGATGAAGAGTATGTTTTTGATTTGTCGGGGAATATATCAAGGGACGAGCTGCTTGATATATGCAGGCAAATAAATGCAGGATAATGAGCGGTGTAAAGCGGTCTTGTATTTTTAATTGCGCTATGATAGTGTAAAAAATAACCGTTCTCACGATGTGGGAACGGTTTTGTTGTCTTATAGATGTTTTACTTGAAATACTTGCACTATGATAGTGCAAGTATTAATATAATGTTAAAGGCTTCACATTTAGTGAAGCCCTTTTTATTGGTTGTTTTTTCTGTATTTTGATGGTGAAACACAAGCGTACTTCTGAAAGACTTTTGAAAAATGTGCGTAGTCTGTATATCCGCATTTCTCAGCCACCTCGATGGCAGACAGCTCAGTAGTGGACAGGAGATGTTTGGCGTATTCCATTCGGCCGGTGAGGATATCCTTCGTGCAGGGTATCCCGTATTGCTGTTTGTACAGCCTTTGAAAATGGGAAACCGATAGATTCAAGGTTTGTGCTATCTGAGGGATATTCCAGTCGGCAAAGGGCGTTTCGTATATCTGTTTGCGTATACCTTCAAGCTCTTTTTTATACTGCGAACGAGTGCTCCGAACATCAGGATTAGAGCAGCTTTTTATCTGCATAAAGACGGCATTCATAAGATAGCGAAGAGTTGTTTCTTTTTCGGAATTATTCGACTCGAAAACCTCTACACATATTCTTATCAGTTCGGAAACAACATCAGAATCGAGCTTAATCGGTACATTATGCTCTATGCCAAGGGAGTCAAGAAATGCGGCATCCTCGTCCTCCAGGTCGAATCTGATCCAGTCGTCAATATATTCTACGCCAACACCGTACAAAGCGTGAGGATAGCAGCTTTCAACAACAAAAATAGTGTTTTCTTCTACATCAAAAATATTACTTCCCATACCTATGCGTGCTTTTGACTGAACAAGAATGATCTGCATACCATGTATCCCGTTTGGGCGTTCCTTGTTAAAATCGGGAGCGTGTCTTGTATGCCAGCCGGACATATATGCCTTCATAGTTTCCCTCCCTGTGGTGTTATTCTATAAGTATTATACAGTGTTTTTTTTATGGTGTCAATAAATATCTGCAATAAAAAGACAAGTTTATGATAGAAAAAAACATTGAAAAACCACAGTTTAAGTGTTACTATTTTATTAACAAACGAGAACGCAACACTTAAACCATTAATCAAACGGAGGGAATTGCAAATGAGCAGAAGACTAAAAAAACTTGCTGTAATTGCGGCATCAATGGTGATTGCTGCAACATCAAACGAAGGTGTGCTCAGCAGCGTAAAAGCGGATGCTGCATATGGTGTCGGCGGCAACGGAAAGGCTGTAATGGAGTACCTTGACAGAGGCATCTATGCCGTAAAGAACGGAAACGGTATGTTTGTCAGCTGGCGTTATAATGCGAATGATGCAGACAATGCGGAGTTCAGGCTATATCGCGATGACAAGGTCATCTATACCGGCAAATCCAGCGATGCCACCTCTTTTCAGGACAATGGCGGTACCGTTAATTCAAAGTACCGCGTTGACTGCGTCGCAGGCGGAAAGGTAGTGAACTCTCAGACCTGTAAATTCAAATCAGGAACTAATTATTTTGACATTAAGCTTAACCGTCCAGGAAACCAGTATTCGCCCAACGACTGCTGCGTAGGAGACGTTGACGGCGACGGACAGTATGAGATCTTCCTCAAATGGGATCCATCAAACCAGAAGGACAACTCCCAGGAGGGAAAGACAGATAATGTATATATCGACTGCTATGCTCTCGAAGGCACGCAGCTCTGGAGAGTTGACCTCGGCAGAAATATCAGAGCCGGTCAGCACTACACCCAGATGTGTGTTGCTGACTTCGACTGTGACGGCAAGGCAGAGCTTATCACCAAGACCGCAGACGGAACGAAGGACGGAAAAGGCAAGGTCATTGGTGACGGTTCCAAGGACTACAGAAACGGAAAGGGATATATCCTTGACGGTCCGGAGTATATGACACTCTTTGACGGACAGACCGGTGCTGCTCTCGATACTATTGACTTTCCCGTGCCCAGAGGCAAGGTTAGTGACTGGGGTGACAATTACGGCAACCGTGTTGACCGTATGAACAGCGGTATCGCCTACCTGGATGGTGTTCATCCATCAGCTATCTACGGCAGAGGATACTACACAAGACTTACCTGGTCTGCTGTTGATGTAAAAAACAAGAAACTGGTCAAAAGATGGGTGTATGACTCAACTTTCAACAGGAGCACAAAGGGCTGGGGCTGTGGTAACCATAATGTAATGATAGCGGACTGCGACAACGACGGAAAGCAGGAAGTATTTACCGGTGCAAATTGTATCGATGATAACGGCAAGCTTCTCTGGTCAACGGGCGACCTTCACGGCGATGCTATGCATATAGGCGATTTTATCCCTGAGAGTGAAGGCCTTGAGGTGTTTGAGTGCCATGAGGATAAGCCCTACGGCGAGACCTGCTATGACGCTAAGACGGGAAAAAAGCTCTTCCACATAAACAATACAAAGGACACAGGACGCTGCGTAGCAGATAATGTATGGGCAGGCAATAAGGGCGCTGAGTTCTGGGGAGCTGCTGACGGCAATGTCTATGACAGCAGAGGAAAGAAAATTGCTGGTTCAAAGCCAGCTCAGAACTTCCTTATATACTGGGACGGCGATCTCGAGCGTGAGATCCTTGACGGCACTAAAGTATCAAAAATGACCGGGGCAGGTACATATAAAAACATATTTACAGCCTCAGGCTGCGGTTCTAATAACGGCACAAAGAATAATCCGAGTTTAACAGTTGACCTTTTCGGCGATTGGCGTGAGGAGCTTATCCTCAGGACTGATGACAACTCCAAACTGCGCGTATGGTGTACAACAGAAACAACAAAGGTCCGTCTTACAACGCTCATGCACGATATGCAGTACAGAATGCAGAACGGTTGTCAGCAGAGCGCATACAATCAGCCGCCTCATGTCAGCTATTACCTCGGCAGCGATGCACCGCTACCGGAAAGACCAAATATACTTCTTAACAATAAACCTCAGGACACGAATATTCCTGAAGATGTGACAGAGACTGCCACAACAACTGCTGTTACTACCACATCAATATTTCCAGAGAAAGCTGATACATACAGCCGGAAGTTCGATCTCGGAGCTAATGCGGCAAACGGATATACTTCCGTGAAGGCATCTGATAAGTATGATAAGAGTAAGGGCTACGGCTTCTCGGGAAATGACGTCAGGGATGTTGCTGCAGCCGGCAGGAACGAGCTCAGTGACGCTGTTCAATTCATGGGAAATACTACCTTCAATGCAGATGTTCCCAATGGACTCTATAAGGTAAAGGTAACTCTTGGCAACACAGTCCGCACAAGCATATATATGGAGAATATGCTCCAGATAGTCAATATGACAGGAAATAATGCTGTTGATGAGATCATTCTCCCTGTTACTGACGGTCAGCTCAATATTCGTGCGGCAGCCGGCAAAGAAGGAAATGCCTACTCTATCAGTGCGGTCGAGATAAACAAGATATCAGACAGCCTTGTGATGCCATCAACAATTTGGCTTTGCGGCGATTCTACGGTATGCAATTATTATCCTGTTGATTCAAGCAGTCAGGCAGGCTGGGGACAGATGCTCGGCAAGCATATTGACAGCGGATGGTACATAAGAAATATGGCAGCCAGCGGCGAATACGCAAAGGGGTTCGTGGAACACGGAAACTTCGAGTGTATAGAAAAATACGGCAAGAGCGGCGATGTCTTCGTCATCTCTATCGGCATCAATGACGGAAAATACTACAAGGGCGACGAATATAAGAAAATCGTTTCTGATATGGTAAAAAGAGCAAAGGCTAAGGGTATGGATGTTATCCTTATCAAGCAGCAGGGCAGAAAGGGCGATTATTCACTCTCACCGCTGCTAAAGAGCAGATACTTTGCTTCGGAGCTTGATCAGATCGCCTCGGAGCAGAATTGTCAGGTAATTGACCTGTTTACACTCTGGCAGGACTACTGCATATCGATCGGAGCTGCAAATGCGGATGCAATGTATATAGATAATGTTCATCCCAACCGTGCAGGTGCAGATAAACTGGCAGAACTGGTTGCTTCAAAGTTCACACATTCTTCTCACATCGGAACTGATGATGTGATAAAGAGGCCTGCATCAGATATTATCGACGGTCAGGTATATACTTTCAAAAATGCCGGCAGCGGAATGTATCTGTTCGCGGAGAACGCAGATGCTGCAAACGGAACAAATGTCGGACAGGCTGTTTCAAACGGAAAGCAAGCGCAGTTCAAAGCGGTAGCAGCGGGCGACGGTCACTTCTATCTCATTTCGCAGCTCGGCGATGGAGATTCCTACGCTCTCGATGTCAACGGCAAGAAAACCGCAGACGGTACTAATATCGAGCTTTATACGTTCAACAAGGGAGATAACCAGAAGTTCAGGTTTGATAAAAATCCGGATGGGACTTACAGCATACTTACCAAGATCACGGATGATAAGTCTGCGCTCGATGTAAGTGGGAGATCATCTAAAGCAGGTGCAAATGTCCAGCAGTATACATTCAGCGGCGGCAAAAACCAGAAATGGTATGCAGAGCTTGCCGACAGCAGTTCCAGCGGCGATGTAAATGCCGACGGAAACTTCAATATCGCAGACGTTGTGCTTATGCAGAAGTGGCTCATCGCCTTGGACGGTGCGGAGCTTGTAAACTGGAGAGCCGGTGACCTCTGTGAGGACGGAAGACTCGATATATTCGATCTCGTTATGATGAAACGGGCGTTATTCAGAAAATGAACACTCTCTATCTGCACTGTCAGAGGGTGAAATAAATGGTCAGAAATGTAAGGGACAGATCAGATACCGCACTCTAATGTCAGGGTGCGGTATTACTTTAGTGTTTTATTTTCAAGGATAAGAATTCTGTTTCATCTACAATTAGCTTTGAAAATACTGAATATAAAGAGAACACACATGAATAATATAATAAAATTGGCAGACGGTATGGTCCGGATTGCGCTATGATAGTGAAAAAATAACCGTTCTCACGATGTGGGAACGGTTTTGTTGTTTTATATATATTTTACTTGAAAAAATATGAATGAGGGTGTATAATAGCAGTATATAGTACAGCAGGAGGGCAGTATATGAAAAGAACAATTATAATACTGTCTATTATATTTGCAATAATAGCTGCTTTCATTTATTATAGAATTAATTCAGAAAACGATAGTGAAGTTGTTATTGTAAATACAGAAGCAGGAGATTCATTCAAACTTTCTTATGACACATATAAGAACAAGAGTTTAATAGAAGATTGTAATTCAAGATTTAATCTGGTTATTCACAACAAAATTGATTCTAATGAAATAAAGCTATTGTTTGTAAATGAGGATATTAAGATTTATAACGCTGATTATTTCGTCTTTTTTGACTCTGGAACGGGATTTAAGTTATTCAATGGGGATTTAAACTACGATTTAAAATTAACGCAAATCGTAAAGAATAATCTTCTATCGAATTATCGGTTTTTTATTCATAATATTACATATTATGTTAATTCGAACCAATACCATGAAGAAATGAATACGTTAATAGAATATATTTGCAGTGAAGGATTTGATCCTTTATTGAAGTATGGGCTATCTGATTCAGTTATTAATGATGCAGAAGAGTTCAAAGCTATAAAACAAGAAGCATTAAAAATCAAATCTCGCTATCAGTATTCTGTTATTGATTAATAAACTGCTTTAAAGGTAAAATTGCTTTTATCATTGATATATATATAACATTTGCCTATATACTATGATAGTGTAAAAAATAACCGTTCTCACGATGTGGGAACGGTTTTGTGTTTGTATATCAATGAGAAAACTCCCCGCGAACGGGGAGTTTTTCGATTAATAATACATATGTTTTCAGACCTTGCTGCCGACCTTTATGCCAGCCTTATCGCACTGGTTCTTGAACTCTGTGCTGAACAGGAAGCCGTTGAAAACGCTCTCGCGTGTTGCCTTTGCGTTGAGCTTAGCCGTCCACGATTTAACGCCGTTGCTGTCACCGCCTCTGCCGAGGATAGTGCGGTACAGCATA
>ODAI012309325.1_pt1 | contig 15094 bp, 14 predicted proteins | sample 1539321 | NCBI WGS metagenome assembly ODAI01 (sample SAMN02144231, study PRJEB22623) | gut metagenome | biome: sheep rumen | host: Ovis aries | place: New Zealand
CTGACCAGTTCCGGCAGAAAATCCCTGACGATCCAGCCTGTTCCTATAATCCCAAGTTTCATTCTTAACTCCTTCCCGTCACAGCGCCCAGGGCGTGAATGCCAGCGCAGCCGCGATCACGAGCCCCGGGAGCATATTGGCGACGCGTACCGTCTTCCCCCAGACAAGATTGATGCCCACGCAAAAGATCATTACGGACCCCACCATGGAAATATTGGCCAGGGCCTCCTGCTGCTTTTCTTTTAAAAATCTGCCGAATACACTGCCGATCAGCCCGCCGGCTATGATCGCGATCACATTGACAACTGTTCCGATTCCCGGAAATCCGATTCTTCCCGTCATTCCTCTCTCCCCGCCAATGCCGGATCCGGCTATTTATTTCTCGTCAAAAGATGACGGACAAACACATACAGACAGATCATAAAGGCCAGTATGTAGCCAAAAAAGCCGAGGGCCGGAATGCCCAGCAGCTTAGGCTTCATATCTGTCGTACAGATAATACTGGAGCTGATCAGAAGAGCCATGACCCACAGTCCCATGACGACGTTTCGGACCAGGCGCCGCATGAGCTGCGAGAACTTCTTCGTCGCGTCCAGCTCCATGTTGATCCTGGCCTGCCCTTTCAGATACTCCTCCAGCGCTATTTTGACGAGTGGCGGGATATCGAGCGTGCGTCCGGCCGCCTTATAGATGCGCCTTCCCGTTTTGGCCGCCTCCGTCCTGAAGTCATAATTCTGCAGCATCTCCTCCTTGAGCCTGCCCGCGGCGATCTCCGCCATATTGATCTCGGGACTGATATTGAGAAGGACGCCCTGCATCTGCGTCAGGCCGCGCACGAGCATAGTCATGCCGTGCGGAAGCTTGATGGAGTTGCCCTTCATGATCTCCATCGTGTCCTTGAAGAATTCCACCGCGTCGATACTGCCCATGGAGGCGTTTCCGTAGCGGTCCATCAGATCGCGCAGCTCGCCGTAGAGCTTTCCGGAATCGATCTTTCCCTGCACATCGCCCAGTTCCAGGATCGTCGACTCCAGCACTGCTATGTCGCCCACCGCGATCGCGCGGACCGCCCTCGCCATGAGATTCCTGTCCCTGTTGGTGAGACGGCCCATCATCCCCATGTCGATCCAGACGATCTTGCCGTCCAGGACCTTGACATTGCCCGGGTGGGGATCCGCGTGGAAGAATCCGTCGTCCATGACCTGCTTGACATAGTTGTTGACAAGCTTGCGGCCTATTTCGGAGAGGTCATAGCCGTCCTTTAAGAGGCTTTCCTTGTCGTCCACGGGGCAGCCGCCTATGTACTCCATGACCAGGACGCGGGACGTCGTGTACTCGTGATAGAGCTTGGGGCAGCGGATGTAGCGGATGTTCTGGTTGTTGCGGGTAAACTCCTCCATGTTGGCGGCTTCCTTGAGGAAGTCCATTTCCTCCTGCGCCGTCGCCCACAGCTCGTCCAGGACCATATCGAGATCCACGACGTTCTTGAGTCCGCCCACCGGGGGAAGAAGTCCCACGGCCCTCTTCAGAAGTCCGATGTCTCTCGCCATGATGTCGTAGATGCCCTTGCGCTCCACTTTGACGATGACATCCTGTCCGTTCAGGAGCCTGGCCTTGTGCACCTGCGCGATCGAGGCCGATCCCAGCGTCTCCTTCTCGATCGAGGCGAAAATATTGTGCCAGTCCTCCCGATAGGAGCGGTTGATCACTTCTTCCACTGTCTCAAAGGGCATAGGTGCGACCTCGGAGGTCAGCTTCATCAGCTCATCACAATAGCGCTGCGGCAGAACGTCGGAGTGAAGCGACATGATCTGTCCCAGCTTGACATAGGTGGGGCCTAGTTCCTCCAGGATCGCGCGCAGCTTCTCCGGCGTGACGCCTCTCGTGATCTGGTGTCTGCGGAGCACTGCGGTGATTTCCCGGAGTCTTGCCCTGTTGTCTATTTTGCCCTTTTCGGACTGTCCGGATCCCTCCGCCGCCGGAGTCTCTTGCGCTCCTGCGGCGGTCTCCCCTGCGGAGGGATCCGGTACCGTTATCTTCTTATCATCTAAGCTCAATGGTTTATTCTTCTCCGCCCTTTACAGCGTCCTCGGCCTTCTGGATGAAGGCTTTGAGATTCTCGAGCTGCTCTGCGCTCATGGACGCGATCTTCTTCTGCAGGTCGTCCGCCTCTGCCGCTGCCTCCGCCTCGACTTCCTCGCCGGCCTTGGAGGCATCCTCGATGCTCTTCTTGACATTGCGCTTGAGTTCCTGATTGAGCTCCTTGCCCTGCTCCACTGTGATCTCGCCCTTCTTGACAAGGTCGTCCACGATCTGCTGGGATTTCTCAACGGTCACTGCCGCCGCGCCGATTCCCATAAGGAGAAACTTCTTAAGTCCGTCGCCGATTTTCTTATCCATACCAATACCTCCTATATTTGTTCACTTGCTGATATATTGCCGCACTGCAGTCCGCCCCGGTCTGTCACCGTCCGAGCAGGCCCGCAATGAAAACAAACAATTTGGGAAAGAATATAATGCCTCCCGTGACCGCCGTCCAGATCGAGGAGATCAGCACGGCGCCGGCCGCGCAGTCCTTGGCCCTTTTGGCGAGAGGCTTCCAGTCGTCCGTCACCAGATCCACAACGGATTCAACGGCCGTGTTGAGAAGCTCCATTCCCATGATCAGGCCGAACAGGACAAAGCATATGCACCACTCCGTCACGGAGATATGCAGGATATTGCCGAAGATCAGCACCATGACGGCGGCAAAACAGTGGATCTTGATATTTCTCTCCTCCACGAAGCAGATCACGATCCCGTTCCAGGCATTCGCGAAGCTTCTAAAGAGTGTCTGCCGCTCATGAATATTCTGTTGTTTCCTCTTTCGCCTCTTGTCTGCTGCCATCTCGCCGTGTCCCGCCTTTCCATTCAATAGTATATCACCAATCCCGCGCAGAAAACAGAAGATGTATCCCGCTCTCCTCCCCGGAAATGTGAAAGCGGCGTACCGAAGGTACGCCGCTTTCGAGGGCTGGAGCTCACTGATGAGTGCTTCCAATACGAATGTATTTCACCGCCGGGGGGGGCGGGAACTCCTGTATTTGATCAGTTGACCTTGTAGCAGATCTTGCCGGGATTCAGGATCATCTTGGGATCGAAGACCCTCTTGATGCCTTCCATCAGACGCATCTGGGCCGGTCCGGAGAAGTCTGCCAGATAATCCATCTTTCCGTGGCCGATTCCGTGCTCGCCGGAGATCAGGCCGCCGAAATCCGCTGCCTTGTGATAGATGTCCTTCATGAAGACTTCAACGTCCTTCTGGAAGGTCTCTTTGTCGACTGTGTCATCGCCGCAAGCGTAGATGTGAAGGTTTCCGTCGCCTGCATGGCCGAAGCTCTTGATCTTGAAGCAGTATCTATCCTCCGTGGACTTGACATAGGTCAGATACTCCGCGATCTTGGTGACCGGGACAACGACGTCACACTCGTCCAGCCATGTGGTCTCCGCTTCGATCGCCTCCAGGAAGGAGGAACGGGCTGCCCACGCGTCGCGCTTCTTGGCGGGCGTGTCGGCTACCAGAACGTCGATCGCGCCTTCCTCGAGCACCATCTCGGCTGCCTTCTCGACGACAGTGTTGAGCTCGTCCATGTCATTTCCGTCGAATGTCACGAGCAGATAAGCGCCTGCCTGGATGCCATCGAGCTCCTTGGGGAAAGTGCTTCTTCCGATAAATCTCTCGGAGGAAAGGACGATTTCTCTCTCCATGAACTCAACTGCCTGAGGATTGAGGCCGTGCTTCATGAACTTGGGAACTGTCGCGATACACTCTTCCAGGCTCTCGTAAGGAATGATCAGGGAGATCGTCTCCTTGGGAGCAGGGATGACCTTCAGAGTCAGCTCTGTGATGATGCCGAGGGTTCCCTCGGAACCAATCATGAGGTTCAGAAGGGAATAACCTGTGCTGGTCTTGGAGACGGTCGCGCCGAGCTTAATGATCTCGCCGGTGGGAAGAACGACTGTCATAGCGCGCACGTAATCTCTTGTGCAGCCGTACTTGACAGCGCGCATGCCGCCTGCGTTCGTGGATACGTTGCCGCCCAGAGTAGCGAACTTCTCGCCCGGATCCGGGGGATAAAGGAGGCCTCTGCCAAGCGCGTCCTCGGCGAGGTCATGAAGGAGAACGCCGGGCTGCACGCGGACAACGAAATTGTCCTCGTCGTACTCCAGGATCTTGTTCATCTTCTGCATGTCGATCATAACGCCGCCGTGAATAGCAACGGAAGCGCCCGTCAGGCCGGTGCCGGCGCCGCGGGGGATGACCGGTATATTGTTCTCATAACAAACCTTTACGATCGCCGCGATATCCTCTGTCGTTGTTCCGTCCACAACGACCTCCGGAGGATTGGATCCGTAGATCGGCATCTCATCGCGGAAAAAGTCTTCATTAATATCCTTGCCGGTATGTGTCTTTCCAGGCACGATCTTCTCGATCTCTGCGAGGATCTCAGGAGTAACCTTGTTGTACTGCATATTCAGCTCCTTTCATAATTACCATTCAAGATCGCCCTGGCGATCTTGCCGCGACGCGCGCGTGCGAAACACAATTTCCGCGGCGCCCGTCATGTTTCAGTGTCCTGCCCTTAATATTAAACTCCCAAAATTGGTTGACCAATATCCCCATATTGGTCCTACCACTTCTCGCTGTAATAATAAACCCGCCTATAGGAATTGTCAATATAACAATCCCCGCAGGCGGGCTTTTCTATGTTTTTACCAGTTTATACTTCCTTGTTTTGTAAATAATTCACTGTCTATTTCTGAATTGTCTGATATATTCAAAATGTCTGCTCAGGCCCTCCAAACCGGTCTCAAGATCGCTGTTCACAACGCCCGCAACCAGCATGCGGTGCGCGTCCTCCAGTTTGTCGCTGCTGCGCATGCCCTCTGTGATCTTTCTCCGGAAGACAGGTATATAGTCCTCGATCACATTGGTCAGAGCCCGGTAATTCGTGATCAGGTAGTCGTTGCGGGAGGCCTCGATCAGGATCATGTGGAGCGCCATATCGTGCTCATACCGCTCCTCCTCGGTCCCGGCGCCCAGCAGGGCGCCCAGATGCCTTTGGATCCGGATCTTCTGCTGCTCCGACGCGTAGTCCACCGCCAGATACATAGCTTCTCTCTCCAGGCAGTAGCGGAACTGGGTCAGATCGTCTCTCCCCATCCCCTTCATCGTGTAGATGATCGAGAGCATCTCCGTCATAGGCTCGTCAAAATTCAGAGAGATGTAGTGTCCCGCTCCCTGCTGCGGCGCGGTCATTCCCATGTTCTCGAGAATGCGCAGGCCCTCTCTGACGGAACTGCGGCTGATCCCCAGCTTCTCCGCGATCTCCCGCTCTCCCGGCAGCCTGTCGCCGGGTTTTAGTTCCCCCCTCATAACGCCGTCCCTGACGTAATCGATCACAAGCTGATAGGGCTTGTCCTTCTTCACCTGACTCTTATCCAAATCCGGCATCTTCCGACCTCAACTGCTTCTTCTGCTGATCATTTCAGGCAGATCATCGAGCCGTTGCGTCCCGTCACATGATGATCGCCTCTATAAGAATTATATTCCGAATGGCCGCACATTGTACATACACCGCTGAGAACAATATGCTTGTGAAGGATTCCCAGCTCCAGCAGCAGATCCCTGTTTACGGCGGCCGTATCCATATAGTATTTCTGCCGCCCGTTCACGACGCGGTCCTTCCTGCAGTACCGGGACACGTCGACGATCGCTGCGAACTGTTCCACCACGTCTTCCTCGACTTCGAAGCAGCACTGCAGAATGCTGGGATTGATGTACACTTCGATGTTCTCCGGCCTGCATCCATAGTGTCCGATCATCATCTCCGCCGCCCCGGGCGCGATCTTCTGCACGGTTCCCTTCCAGCCGCTGTGCACATTACCGATCACCTGCCGCACCGGATCGTAGAAAAAGACGCTCTGGCAGTCCGCCGTGTGGATCTCGAGCGCGACGCCGCGAAGGTCCGTCAGAAGTCCGTCTGCTTCTCCGGTCTCTTTTCCCAGATTCTCCTCGTCGATGATGACCACTCTGTTCCCGTGTACCTGCCGCGTGCACCGGACGACGCTTCTGAAGTGATATCCGAAATCGCTCTCGATCTGCGCGATGAGCTCTTCCCTTCCCCTTCCCGTCAAAGACGCGCCGCCGAAGTCCAGGGGCTTTTTGGAATAAAAGGACAGGATCCTGTCATTATTGATCCTGTCAAATGTATAATACTGATTCATATTTTCTCCTTAGATGTCCCGGACGTCTCCCTGAAAGCGCAGAGGCAGTTCCATCCGGTTGGACTCCAGAAGCTCCCGGTCCCGAAGAATCGTCTCCGCCGGTCCGTCCGCCGCCTTCCGGCCGTCCGCGATCAGGATCACCCTGGAGCAGGTATCATAGATCATATCCAGATCGTGGGACGTGATGACTTTGGTTCCGGGAAGGCTCCGGATCATGCGGATGATCGTCCTGCGGTTGGCGGGATCGAGCGCCGACGTGGGCTCGTCCATGAGAAGTACCTCCGGCTCCATAGCCAGCACTGTGGCGACCGCCGCCATGCGCTTCTCGCCGCCCGAGATCTTGTGATTATACAGGCCCTTCAGCCTCTCCTGTCCCAAAGAGCGCAGCACGTCGTCCACCCGTTTCTCCGCCTCCTCCCGGCTCATGCCGTAATTGAGAAGACCGAACATCATATCCTCCATCACTGTCGGCATGAACATCTGATTGTCGGAGTTCTGGAGCACGAAACCCATTCTGCGGCGGATCTCCGAGAGATTTTTCGGCTTTACTTCGAGGCCGCAGGCAAAGATCGATCCTTCTGTCTTTTGCCCGGACGGATTGCCCGCTCCGGTACCCGCAAGTCCCAGGAGGAGCTTCATGATCGTGGATTTTCCCGCGCCGTTGGCGCCGATCAGGCCCACGGTCTCCCCTCTGCGGATCTCAAGATCGATCCCGGAGAGCGCCGGCCTGCCTTTCTCGTATGCAAATGTCACATTTTCAAACCGTATCATCCGTCACCTCATCAGTGCCATGCCCAGAAGCTGCGTCAGATTCACGAACCGGGCGAGGATAAACAGAGTACAGCACACAACTGTATATAGTATATCACGTCCCGACCATCCCCGCTGCTGCGCATAATAAAATTCGCCGTGATAGCCGCGCAGGAGCATCGAGGAATACAGCTCATCCGCTCTGTCCATGCTGCGCAGAAGGAGCTGTCCCAGGAAGGAGCCCCAGGCCTTGTAGTGAATCCCCTTCTGGCCCGGCGCGCGCAGACTGTAGGCCTCCGTCATGACCGCTGCCTCCTCCGCCAGGACTGCCGCGTACCGGTAGGTCAGAAGCAGGAGCGTCACGAGAAAGGACGGCACGCGGAGTTTTCTCAGTGCGCCGCAGAGCGCCTCGATCCTGGTCGATGCCATCAAAAGAAAGGACGCCATCAGACTGAAGACGCCCTTCATCATCAGAGTCAGCATTGAGATCATGCCCGTCGTCACGACAAAACCGCCGACCGCAAAGGCCGGCGTTCTGTCCAGGATCGGATTAAAAATGCCCACGGCCAGGACCAGCGGCAGCACGAAGCGCAGCTTGTAGAAGCAGGTGGACATTGGAATTCCGCTGACCGCAAACAGGGCTGCCGGATACAGCAGCATGATCAGAAGTCCGCTCATATTGTATTTGTCAAAAGAGACAACGGCCGCGATATAGGCCACTGTCACCAGAAGCTTGGCGGCCGCGCAGATCCCGTGCAGGGGAGATGAGCCCGAGGCCAGCTCGTCCATCTCCCGCAGGTCGTGGATCGACCGCCCGATCGTATTGTTCATAATTTACTTTCCGAAAATCAGCCGGTTTTACCGCTCCTGAAAAAGCGTCCGGCTATACAGATGAGAAGCGCGGCGCCTGCCACCATCGCACTGCCGAGGATTCCCGATACCGATGTACCGACCGGATTGTCACTGCCCGCAAACGCGTAGTCCGGAAGGAAGGACGTCTTCTCCTGAATGGAGGCTGCCGTCTCCGAGGCCGCGCTGCTGACGCCGAAGTTCTCCTCGTCCAGGCCCATATTCGCGCTGTAGCCGGCGTCCTCGTTGCCGAAGAGCGCCCACTCGAGGCCGTCGGGATTGGAGCTGGCAAAATGGGAGAATACACCGCCCACAAGGACAGCCGCAACAGCCAGCGTGATGATCACTGTCGCCAGCGATTTATTGGATCCCGCTTCCTTTCGGCCGCTCAGATCCACGTCGCGGAGAAGCTCCGGCCTTGCGGCGTAGACATAGCAGAGCACAGCGGCCGTGATCAGGCCCTCTACCAGACCGATCGCAAGGTGGATCGGCAGCATCAGTCCGCAGAAGGCGCCGAAGGGAAGCTCGGTAATGCCGCTGAGCGTCGTCTCGAGAACTACGGAGAAAGCGCCCATCTGCAGCGTCACGACGCATCCGATGATGGAGGCAAGGATGATCCTCGCGCGCTGCCCGTTGTCCGCTCCCCGGCCTTCAAACAGGCGGCTCCTCATGATCGGCCGCCAGATCAGGTAATACCCGACAAAGCAGCCGTAAAAGGCCATGTTCCATATATTGGCGCCAAGCGCCATAAGTCCTCCGTCGGCAAAAAACAGACACTGGATCGTCAGGACCACGATCATCGACAAAAAGCCTGCTTCCGGTCCCAGAAGCGCCGACAGCAGCATACCGCCGCACATGTGTCCGGAGGATCCCGTGCCGGGGATCGTGTAGTTGATCATCTGGCCGGCGAAGACCAGTGCGGACGCCACAGCCATTGTGGGGAGTTTCTGCGTATTGTCGTCCTTTGTCAGTTTCGATATGGATATGCCGGCAACCGTGCCGGACGCAGCGTACATGGTGGCTGCGACCGCAGGTGACAGCAAAGCGTCTGCCATATGCATAAGTGTCTACCTCCAGGAAATATTTTGACGGATCCTTGTGCCGGATTCCGGTCTGACCCGATTTTATCTTGTTCGGGAGTGTCCGCACAAGCCCCCCTGGGGGTTCGATTTTGCCATATTACCGCGCTGAAGTCTCCGTTCCATTCTCCCGTCTTCCTGTAAAGCCCGGCCGGGTGCGTCACTCCACCGATTTGAGGGACTCCACCATATCGATCTTTCGGATATAGAAGAAGGAAAAGATGTTCACCGACAGCGAGAAAACGACGGTCAGGATCACCGCGTACAGATAGCTGCGCGCGTGCAGTCCCCGCCCGAAGATCATATACTCCATCTCAATGGTGCTGATCAGCCACCTGTGAAGACCTTTGCCCATGAACAGTCCCAGCGCCGCTCCCATGAGGGTCAGGAAAATGTTCTCGCGGTAGACGTAGGACGCCGTCTCGCCGTCATAGAAGCCCAGGACCTTCAGGGTCGCCAGTTCCCTGACGCGCTCCGTCACATTGATATTGGTCAGGTTGAAAAGGACCAGGAAGGCCAGCATCGCCGCGGCCAGGATGATGATCCAAACGACGATGTCCAGGCTCTGCATGCTCTCGTAGAAGTGATCCCTGGTCTCGTCGATCCGGCTGCAGGTCAGGACGCCCCGCATAGCGGAGATCCGCTCTGCCGTCTCCTCCGGGCTCGATCCGTTCGCATCCGTGGTCTTTACCATCAGCAGGTTGTCCCGGGGCTTGCTCCCGAAAATCCGCTTGTAGTTGGTTGCCGTTATGAAAAGATGGTGGTTGACGTAGTTCTCACAGACAGCTCCGACAACCGCCTCATACTCCGCCTCGTCCGTGTCCACCAGCGTGATCGTATCCCCCTCCCGGGCTTCGAGAAGGTCACTCATCTTCTCATCGATCACGACTGTGTCGTCCGTGGGCGCAAGGTAAGGCAGTTCTTCCACCTTGCCGTAGCGGCGCATTCCGTCCGCGCGCGGGTAGAGGAGCAGAAATTCCTCCGCCGCAGAGCCCTGCTGCTCTGTGCCGCCCTCCTGCCGCGCCGGCGTGCTCCAGGCGGTGGACGCCTTCATGATGACGTTGTTGACGGTGGCGTGCTCTGTTTTGACACTGATCGTCTTCTCGTAGCAGCCGATCAGGCTCCCGATCCCGGGATCCTTCTCCAGCGCTTCCATGAGCGCGGACCGGTCCGCGGGCGTCATGTCGCTGCTGAGCGTGATGGTCATGTTATAGGGCATCAGATCGTCAAACTGCCAGTCCAGTACGTCGAAAATGGAATCCCGCAGGCCGAATCCCGTCACCAGCAGGGCTGTGCAGCCCGCGATCCCGATGATGGTCATCCAGAATCGCTTCTTGTAGCGGAAGAGGTTGCGCACGCTGACCTTCTGGATGAAGGAGAGCCGGCTCCAGACCGGTTTGATGTTCTCCAGAAAGACCCTCTTGCCCGGTTTGGGCGCCCTGGGCCGCAGGAGTTCGGCCGGCCTTTCCAGAAGCGTCGCATAGCAGGCCGCGTAGGCAGCGCCCGCCGTCGCAAGGACAGCGGAGCCCAGCGAATAGAGCGCCACGACCGGGGAGATCCCGGCCTCCAGCCTCGGGAGAAAATAGAGAATGCCCCACTCGTAATAGATCAGGGACGGGAGCGCTATGCCCCCGAAGAGGAGCCCCGCGCCTCCGCCGGTAAGACTTGCCAGGAGCGCGTAGCCGATATACTTAATGGAGATCGCGGGCGTCGAGAAGCCGAGCGCTTTGAGCGTTCCGATCTCGGCGCGGTGATCCTCCACCATCCTCGTCATGGTGGTCAGGGAGCTGAGCGCCGCCACGAGGAAAAAGATCAGCGGGAAAACGTCCGCCAGATCGCTCATCCTCTCCGCGTCCGTCGTAAACTCCACATAGCTGCGGATGGTCTCGCGGCTCAGGATATACCAGTCTCCCTTCGATGCCTCCAGAGAGGCCAGGGCGCCCGCCTCCGAGCTTCCCGACTCCGCGATCCCCGACACGACGGCGGCCATCATATCCGTAAAGGTCACGTCCCGGCTCACCTGCTCCCGGCGGATCCTTGCCCGTTCCCGGGCCAGCGGCTTCATCCCGTCCGCAAAGGCGTCCACTCTGTCAATATACGAGTCGTCCCTGTAGCAGTCCAGCTCCTCCAGGCCCTCGATCCGCAGATAGATCGTGGAGTATACGTCCCTGTTGAAGCACTCCCGGGGCAGGACCACGTATCCTGTCAGGTTTCCGCTGCCCACGCTGGAGCTTCCCCTCGTGCGGGAGATGTAGAGCGGGCTCCGGACGACGCCCACGATCGTATATGTGTGGAGCGTCGACTGGCTTCCGTTTCCGGCGAGCGGGTCCTCCTCCAGGACCCGGTTGAAAGATTCTCTGGTGTCGATGGTGATCGTATCGCCCACTTCCTTGTGCAGGGCTTCCAGCATCTTGACTTCGGTGACGCATTCGTCCGCCGCCTGCGGCATTCTTCCTTCCATCAGTTCCAGCAGGTTGATCTTCTCCGGGACCGAGAACAGGTTCACGCACTCCTCCCCCGATAGGGCGTCCAGAGTATAGCTTCCCTCCGCCTCGAGAACGCCGGGCACCCCGGAGACTGCCTGCAGGTCCTCCTCCGTAAGGCCCAGCATGGAGACGATCCGCAGATCCATAAAGCGCAGGCGGTCATAATAATGGTCCAGCGTCGTCTGCATGTCCGGAGCCGTCATGCGCAGGCCCGCCAGAAATCCGACAGCCAGAAAGCTCATCACGAAAAGCGATAGAAAGCGTTTTTTGGAGTGCAGGATCTCGCGGGCCGTGTCCGTCAAAAGCCTGCTTCCTTTTCGGTTGTTGGTCACGCAGGACTCCTTTCCTGTCTGCCCCGCGCCCTTTCGCGCGGATACGAAAAAAAGGCCGGCCGCTCGGCCGGCCTTACGATCGTTTCTTATTTCTTAAAGATCACAAACTTGCTCAGAACGTAATTCAGTACGATCACGATGATATTGGCCAGTATTTTGACGGCCATGTCGTTGAAGTGAAGCACGGTCACGAAAACGAACATGATCGCCCAGTCGGCGACGCCCGTCCCCAGCCTGCAGGCGAAGAAGGAAGCGATCTCCTTGAGGATCTCCTGCCGGCCGGACGCAGTGCTGTGAAAGACAAAGGTCCGGTTCGTGACGTAGGCAAAAAGGACCGACAGCGCCCACGCCAGGACCGTGCCGGCCATGACGCCCATGCCTATAACGTGCACGGCGGCCCAGTAGACGACAATATTGACGAGCGTCGTCAGGACGCCGAAAACAAGATAGAAAAAAACGTCTTTATACTTATCCCAATACTGTTTGATCATAGTCCGCCTATTGATTTCTCCTTATTGATTGCCCGCGTCACTCTTTTGACAACGCCTCCTGCAGGGCTTCCATCTCCGTCACGACACGGCCGAACACCTCGAGCGCCTCGTCGACCGGCTTCTCCGTGGAGAGATCCACGCCGGCGATCTTCAAAAGGCTCACGGGGTCCCTGGTGCAGCCGCTGGAGAGGAATTCCAGATAGGGCTTCACGGCCTTCTCCCCCTCCTCGAGGATCCGGTGCGCGATCGCGACCGCGGCCGAGAAGCTGGTGGCGTACTGGTAGACATAAAAGTTGTAGTAGAAGTGAGGGATCCTGCACCACTCGTAGGCGATCAGGGGATCCGACACCATATCTTCGCCAAAATACTGCCTGTTCAGTTCCAGGTAGACCTCGCAAAGCGTGCCGGCGGTCAGGGGTGTCCCCTCCTCCGCCATGGCATTGGTCCTGCGCTCGAACTCCTCGAACATGGTCTGGCGGTAGACTGTGCCCTTGAAGCACTCCATGTAGTGGTTGAGCAGGTAGGCCCTCTCTCTGGGGTCTTCGGCTTTCGAGAGCATATATTCGAGCAGAAGGATCTCATTGGTGGTCGAGGCGACCTCCGCGACGAAGATCCTGTACTGCGAATCCAGGTGCGACTGCTTCTTCTCCGAGTACCAGGTGTGCATGGAATGCCCCATCTCGTGCACCAGCGTGAAAACGTCGTCCAGCGTGTCCGCATAATTGAGGAGCATATAGGGATGGACGCCGTAAACGCCGGTGGAATAGGCGCCCGAGCGCTTTCCCTCGTTCTCGCACACGTCGATCCAGCGCTCTTCATAGGCCTTCCTCATGACGGAGAGATACTCCTCGCCGAGCGGGGCCAGCGCCTTGAGGGAGAGCTCTTTGGCCTCCTCATAAGAGAAGCTCCGGTCATAATCAGCGACCATGGGCACATAGACATCATACATGTGCAGTTCATCCACGCCAAGCATTTTTTTGCGGAGCGAAACGTAGCGGTGCATGTGCTTCATGCCGCGGTGAATGCTGTCGATCAGGCGGTCGCACACGGCCGGATCCACGTTGTTGCCGCCCACGGCGGCCTCGAAGGTGGAGGGATATTTTCTCGCGCGGGCGTAGAAGATCTGCTTCTTCACCTGTCCGTCGTACAGGGCGGCCCAGGTGTTGGCGAATTCGCTGTAGCGGGTGTAGAACTTCTCGAAGGCGTCCTTTCTCAGCGCCCGGTCCGCGGACATCTGCACCGGCACAAAACGACCGTTGGAGAGCACCGCTTCCCTACCCTCGCTGTCCACGGCGGACGGAAACCGGAGGTCAGCGTTGGAGAGCATGCCGAAACCGTTATAAGGCGTCTGCGCCATCTCGCCGGCCGACGCCAGGAGCTCTTCCATCTCCTTGCTCAGTGTGTGGTCCTTCAGACGGCGGATCTCCCGGATCGTGACGTCATAGTTCCTGATCCCGGGCTCCTCCTCGTAAAAGCGCGCGATGGTCCCGTCCGGAATGGAGAGGATCTCCGGCTCCATAAAAGCCAGCTCTTCGCTGATCCTGACCGCTGCGCTCTGCGCCTTCAGCTCCAGCTCCTGGTCATGCGCGTTTCCTGCGTCCTGATCATGACGCATGGACGCGTACCCGCTGACGCGCTCCAGCTTCAAAGAACAGCTGTCATACATTTGCAGCGCCTTATACAGATCCTGCGCGCTCCGGGAAAGGCTCCCCTCCATGGCGTGGATCCGGTCTGCCAACGCCTTCACTTCCTGCAGCTCCTTGTCCCAAAGGGCCTCGTCGTGGTAAATGTCCTCCAGCCGCCATGTCAGCGCTTCCTGGATTTCTTCTCTTCTGGGTAATCTGTCGCTCATACTCGCTCTCCTTCGCTTTATTACAGCATATTATAGGGTAATTTGGCCTCTGAGGTCAATTTCGCGTTATCCTCCTCTGTGCTATACTGTTGATATATACTTATGTAACCGTTCAGCCCCCGCAGTGCTGAATCATCACCCATTTACAGGAAAGGAGTTCCTACGATCATGAGCAAAAAGATTCTGCAGCTGATCAGCGCAGACTTCGAGGATCTAGAGGTCTGGTATCCCGTCTACCGGTGCAGAGAGGAAGGCTGGCAGGTGGATTTCGCCGCCGAGAAGCCCGGACTCTATCACGGCAAATACGGCGTTCCCTGCGAAGTATCGATCAGCTTTATGGACGTCGATCCTGACGATTACGACGGACTTCTGGTCCCCGGCGGCTGGGCGCCCGACAAGCTTCGCCGTTTTCCGAAGGTCCTGGACATTGTCCGCAAAATGAACGACGACGGCAAGGCCATCGGTGAGATCTGCCATGCAGGCTGGGTCCTCATCAGCGCCGGCATCCTGCGCGGCAAAAAAGTGACCAGCACACCCGGCATCATGGACGACATGCGCAACGCCGGCGGCATCTGGGTCGATGAAGAGACCGTCGTGGACGGCAACATTGTGTCCGGCAGAAGGCCTCCGGATCTGCCCTCCTACGCAAAAGCTTTTATCGAAACGGTGAACCGCCAATAAATCTGAGATCCGCGCAAGTACAGTCGGGGAAAAGCTTAACTGATAATTGCGTGTGAAAGTCTGTATTTTCAGATAATTTATATTTCCTCTTGATTATTATCAGATCTTTGCTATAATAAACTTAACAAAAGGAAAGGGGAAAAGCTAAATCGGCTGAACAGCCTGAACCATATATTCAGAACGATAATCAGCTGAATACAACAAAGGAGGTCACGTAAATGAAATTGCAGGTATTTTCCGAATAGGGATATCCGATGACGAGAAAGTCGGATATCCCTTTTTTTATGCCTGAAATACAGGCCCGCAA
>ODAI013159572.1_pt1 | contig 15092 bp, 14 predicted proteins | sample 1539321 | NCBI WGS metagenome assembly ODAI01 (sample SAMN02144231, study PRJEB22623) | gut metagenome | biome: sheep rumen | host: Ovis aries | place: New Zealand
TCCGGGATGATCTCAAAGGTTTCTTTTTTCCCGGTGCCGGGATGCTTAAAGGAAAAACTGTAGGATACAAGGCATACTCTGTCTACGGAAAGCTTCTCTGAGCAAAGAGCGCTTTCAGGGCTCTCATAGTCCTTATCTCCAAGGATGGGATGCCCGGCCTTAGACAGCTGGCATCTTATCTGATGAAACCTGCCAGTCAGAAGATGAACCTTCAAAAGAGTCGTATCCTCCTGCCTTGAGATAACTTCGTATTCCAGAATGGCTCTTTTGGGCTCTCCGCCTATGGTCCTAAGTTTTGTCCCATCCCTGAGAACTATGGCATCTTCCTTAAAGCTGTCTGCTTCCTCCTTGGAGATTACAGCGGCAAGACCGTTGTCCTGCCTTCTTATAAGAATATCCTCAAGTCTGCCCCGGTCCTGCTCAATCTGCCCGCAGCATAGAGCATAGTAGTATTTATCGGTACTGTGATTTTTGATCTGAGCAGCCAAAGAGCCTGCTGCCTTTTTGCTTTTGGCAAGGACAATAATGCCCTCAACAGGCTTATCCAGCCTGTTTACGGTAGCAACATAGGGCGGCAAATTTCTTTGCCGCCCTGAATCATTTCCTCTATTTTTGCGGGCAAGGTAGTTCCTTGCTGCGCTGATCAGATCGATCCGCCCCGCACCTGCACCTTCTGTGGCCATACCGGCAGGCTTGTGACAGATCAAGATGTCCTGATCTTCATATATGTATCGTATGTTTCCAACCATTCATCAAACCTTAAATCTGTAGCCAACGCCCCAGATCGTCTCAATGTACTGAGGATTGGAGGTATCATATTCGATCTTCTCACGGATCTTCTTGATGTGAACGGTAACAGTAGCGATGTCGCCGATGGAATCCATGTTCCAGATCTTTCTGAAGAGCTCTTCCTTGGTAAACACGTGATTGGGATTCTCTGCAAGGAATGTAAGAAGGTCGAACTCCTTGGTTGTGAAGCTCTTCTCCTGATCATCCACATAAACTCTTCTGGCGGTCTTGTCGATCTTCAGGCCTCTGATCTCCACGAAATCATTGTTCTCATGACCTGAACCCACAAGTCTTGAGTATCTTGCCATATGTGCCTTTTCTCTGGCAACCAGCTCTGAAGGGCTGAAGGGCTTTGTAATATAATCATCAGCTCCAAGGCCCAGGCCTCTGATCTTATCGATGTCGTCCTTTTTGGCGGAAACCATAAGGATCGGCACATCTTTCTTTTCCCTGATGTGCTTGCAGACCTCAAAGCCGTCCATTCCCGGCAACATAAGGTCGAGAATGATAAGGTCAAAATCCTCTGCAAGTGCTGTCTGAAGCCCGGCATCACCGGTATTCTCGATGGCTACCTCAAAATCACTCAGCTCAAGATAATCCTTCTCAAGATCAGCGATCGCCTCTTCGTCCTCAACAATAAGTATTCTGCTCATACTCCCTCTCTGCCTTTCTTTTATTATTTGTCGACGGTTACTGTCTCCGCGCCATCCGCGAACTCAATGTACTTCCTAAGAACGAAGTGCATGCAGGTGCCTTCCGATTCATGGCTTGTGGCCCATATATATCCACCGTGGTCTTCAATGATCTTCTTAACGATGGAGAGGCCTATGCCGCTTCCGCCCTGCTTGGAATTTCTGGAGGAGTCGGTTCTGTAAAACCTGTCAAAAATATTTGGAATATCTTTTTGGGCAATGCCCTTACCATTATCTTCAAGTTCGACTCTCACTGAGTCTACTTCATCCAGGATCCTGATATCGATCTGTCCGGATCCGTCATCTCTGCCAAGATACTTGACGCTGTTGCTGACTATGTTGTTGATCACTCGCTTTATCTGCTCGGGGTCTGCAACGATCATGGTATCCGGAGTGCACAGATTGGAATAATTGAGCTTAATGGACTTGCTCTCAAGATCTGCGCCGATCTCTTCTATACAGTCTCCAAAGTACTCAGCCACATTCAGCTTGGCAAAGTTATAAGGTATCCTGTTGTTATCTATGCTGGAATACAGGGTAAGCTCATTAATAAGGTTGTTCATATCGTTGGCCTTGCTATTAATGATCTTAATGTATTTCTTCTGCTTCTCGGGGCTGTCGGCTACGCCTTCCAAAAGTCCCTGGGAATATCCCTTTATGGCTGTGATGGGAGTCTTAAGGTCGTGAGAGATATTGCTTATAAGCTCTTTGTTCTGTTTCTCCCTTTCGATCTTCTCCTCAGCAGATTCCTTGAGTCGAAGCCTCATGTCCTCATAATTGCGGAAAAGAGCTCCGATCTCACTTTTCTCCTTGATATCCGTAGGAAGGATGTAATCAAAATTACCGTCCTTAACCTGCTGCATGGCTACGTTCAGCTCCCCGATCGGTCTGAAGAAACTCCTTCCGATCCACATGGTCAGCATAAGGCTGGTGATCAGCAGGATAAATATGACCGCTACGCACATGTAGATGAGAATTGAAGCAGAAAATGCAGTCCTGATACCGGATATAAAATACAGACTTCCCCGACTTCCGTCGGAAAATCTGAAATCTACCTGTCTGACCAGGTTCTTGGAGGTGGTGTAATAGATTCCTTCTATGCCATTGCCATATTCCGGAAGCTCATTAATTACCTCTTTTGCCCGATCTCTGTTAGCAACGTAATATACGTCATGCCCCTTTATAACTACAATATATGAATATCTGGAAGCAATCTGAGAGTCAAGGTACTCCAAAAAAGACTTGTCCTCAAGAATAAAGGGATTCGTGAGCATATTAAGGGCGATCTCATTGACCAGCTCCTCGGTCATGGTTGCAAAGGTTCCACCCGGATCAGTAACCATGCCGTAATCAACAACATTGGTGTACTTCTGGGTCTGTTGCTTGAGTATAAGATAACGGCCCAGAGCCAGGTATGTTCCAAGGAGAAGGATCAGCGGAATTATCACGATCGCCAATGACGTGATTAAGAGTTTTGTACGAAATCGCATTGTTTCCCCCTAAGCCTTATCTAAGTATACCATATTTATTGCAAACTTAAGACATTTTTTATTGTTCTTTTGCTTGATTAGCGGTTTTTTCTCTGCTACACTTTAATGCGGATTGGAAAACGATTTCACTAATTATCAGCGGAGGTTTGAATATGATCAATTGGAACAATCTTGATACGCTTAAATCCTATGATGCGCTCAAAAAGGTTAACAAAGTCAACGTTGCCGAGGTTATGTCCGGCGTAAGCGGAGCAGAGCGAGTTAAAAAATATTCTGTTCCCATGGCTGCAGGTCTTTCTTTTAACTACGCAGCTAAGGCTGTTGACGATGACATCCTTGCAGCTCTTAAGGCTCTTGCCGAGGAAGCTCAGCTTTCCGAGAAGTTTGAGGCCCTTTACAACGGAGAAGTTATCAACACAGGTGAGAAGCGCCTTGTTCTTCACCAGCTCACAAGAGGACAGCTTGGAGAGGATGTTATTGCTGACGGCGTAAACAAGAGAGAGTTCTATTTAAATGAACAGAAGAGAATTGCCGAGTTTGCAAACAAGGTTCACTCAGGTGAGATTGCAAACGCAAAGGGAGAGAAGTTCACAACCGTTGTTCAGATCGGTATCGGCGGCAGCGACCTTGGTCCCAGAGCTATGTACCTCGCCCTTGAGAACTGGGCTAAGAAGACCGGCAACTTCAAGATGGAAGCCAAGTTCATCTCCAATGTGGATCCTGATGATGCCTCCGCAGTTCTTAATTCTATAGATGTTGAGCATTCCATCTTTATCCTGGTTTCAAAATCAGGAACAACTCTTGAAACTCTTACAAACGAATCCTTCGTAACAGATGCCCTCAAGAAGGCAGGCCTTGATCAGGGCAAGCACATGATCGCAGTTACTTCACAGACATCACCTCTTGCAAAGAGTGACAACTACCTTGAAGCTTTCTTCATGGATGATTATATCGGCGGACGTTATTCTTCAACTTCAGGCGTAGGCGGAGCAGTTCTTTCACTTGCCTTCGGTCCCGAGGTATTTGCTCAGTTCCTTGAGGGAGCAGCAGAGGAAGACAAGCTTGCAGCAAACAAAGATGTATTTGCTAATCCTGCTATGCTGGATGCTCTTATCGGAGTATATGAGCGCAATGTTCTTGGACTTAGCAGCACCGCAGTTCTTCCTTACTCTCAGGGACTTAGCCGTTTCCCCGCTCACCTTCAGCAGCTGGATATGGAGTCCAACGGAAAATGCGTTAACCGCTTCGGCGAGCCTATAGACTATGTAACAGGACCCATCATCTTCGGTGAGCCCGGTACCAACGGACAGCATTCCTTCTATCAGCTTCTTCACCAGGGAACAGACATCATTCCGCTTCAGTTCATCGGCTTCAAGAACAGCCAGCTTGCAAATGATGTTGTTATCCAGGACAGCACCAGCCAGCAGAAGCTCTGTGCCAACGTTGCTGCTCAGATCGTTGCCTTTGCCTGCGGCAAGAAGGATGAGAACCTCAACAAGAACTTCAAGGGCGGACGTCCTTCAAGCATCATCATAGGTGAGGACCTCAATCCCAAGTCACTTGGCGCACTGCTGTCACACTTCGAGAACAAGGTTATGTTCCAGGGCTTTGTATGGAACATCAACAGCTTCGATCAGGAAGGCGTTCAGCTTGGTAAGGTTCTTGCCAAAAAGGTTCTTGCTCACGAGACAGACGGCGCTCTTGCAGAGTACAGCAAGCTGCTGAATATCTGATAGACATAACCACTAATCCCCGTTCGGGGTGTAAAATACAAAATGCACATTCTTTGCTCATGTCTCGCAAAGTAATGTGCATTTTTGTATTCTAGATTATTTACGGGGATTTTTGATTATCCCTTACAATGTCTTAAGCAATTCCAGTACAAGAGCGGCGCAATCGTGGGCGGCCTTTTTCTCAAATTCCGGATAATCCATAATATCTGAACCGTCGGCTTTGTCGGAGATGGCGCGGATGATCACAAATGGAATGCTGTTTAAGTAGCATGCCTGGGCGATTCCTGCTCCTTCCATCTCGGTACACATTCCGCCAAAATCCGCTTTGATGGCGTCCTTTACTTCCTGAGAGGAGATGAACTGATCTCCGCTGCAGACTCTTCCCTCGAAAATTCCAAGATCAGGTGCGGCTTTCCCGATAGCCTCTTTTGCCTTCTCTATAAGCTCTTTATCCGCGGCAAAGACCTGGGTTCCAAGCTGAGGAATCTCACCCTTCCTGTATCCGAAGATTGTTGCGTCCACGTCATGATAGCAGACATCGGTTGATAGAACAATGTCTCCGATGTTTATCCGGGCATCCAAAGAGCCTGCTGCTCCCGTATTAAGAACATGGGTAACGCCAAAGGTGTCAGCAAGGATCTGAACGCAGATGCCGGCATTAACCTTGCAGATGCCGCTTCTTACAACCACAACCTGCGTAGCGCCGATGGTTCCCTCAAAGAATTCCATCGATGCCTTTTTTACCGTATTCTTAATGTCCATGGCGGCCTTTAAGGTCTCTACTTCAACCTCCATGGCTCCGATAATACCTATTTTCATGGATTTGATACCTCTTTTTCTTATGAATCAAAGAACTCGCGGCCGTCATCCGTAACCAGTCTCTCGGACTTGGGATATACAAAGATTGCCTCATTATCGGCATTTGCCTCAAGATAATCTGCAAATTTTGCGGCGTGCCATTTGGCCATCTCAAGGTTATGCATGCGATAGTTACCGCAGTTTACTGCCTGTGCGCCTGGAACCTCCTGGGCATCCTTAACTGATCTGAAGGCGCGAAGCAGAAGATCGTGGATTTCCTTAGGTGCTCGGTTGCCCTTCATGATAAGGTAGAAGCCTGTAAGGCATCCCATGGGACCCCAGTACACGATCTCATCCTTCCAGTCGGGGTCGTTGCGGAGGAATGTTGCAATGAGATGCTCGAGAGAGTGCATTGCAGCCACATCCACTGCGGGCTCCACGTTGGGTTTTGTAACTCTTACGTCGTAGGTCGTAACCTTCTCAGCTCCGAGAATATCAACTCTGCTGGTGAAGATTCCCGGAATGATCTTGGTATGATCAACAGAAAAGCTGGGTATTAGATCCATTTTGATTCTCCTTTGGTTTTATTCTCTTGCTGTGTCATGGAATACGTCATAGGAATTTCTAAGATATCCCTGAATGTTCTCGTAATCACGGTTTGCAATCGCGGTATAGAGCGTATCCACAAGGAACAGCTGTGCAAATCTGGAACTGGTGATGCCGCTCTTTTTGTCGATCTCTGGAGAGGTGGCAAAAAGAACATGATCACAGCCCGTTGTAAGGGCATTGTTTCCAAGCTTTGTCACTGCTATTGTAACAGCTCCTCGTTCTTTTGCAATAGAAAAGAGCTGCATGATCTCAGTATTCTTGGCGTTATCGCTGAAAAATATCGCTACATCGCCGGGTTTGATCTGGGATATGGTCATCAGGTTCATATGGTGATCCTGATTAAATACAACATTGTAGTGGATCCTCAGGAGCTTACAGTAAAGATCATATGCTGCCACTCCCGCAGTACCTATGCCGAAGACCTGGATCTGTTCCGCCTCAACAATGTGAGTTACAGCATCACTGAAGGTTCCCGCATCAAAAAGCCTATAGGTTGTCTGAACGGCCTGTACGCTGGTGGCACAGATATTGTCAGCTATGGATTGCAGGGATGTATACTCGTTTACATCCTTAAAGGTTACCCTGGGACCTCCCTTATCGCTCTGGGCAAGGGTAGTGTTAGCCTCTGAATAATATGCATTCTTAAGATCCTTGAGTCCGCTGTAGCCTATGGCCTGGGCGAATCTTGTCCACGCTGCCTGAGTTGTACCGGATAAGCGTGCCAGCTCTTTTATGGGATGTTTAAAAAGAGCATCCTTGTTCTCCAAAACATAGTCAGCAACCAGCTTCTCGGATTGAGGAAGTGTTGCGTAACAACTCTTAATCTTTTCACTGACAATATTCATATGCGTTTGCCTCCATAAGCGATCAACATCCACTATTAGTATATCGCACAATTCTTATCATTTTGTAATAAATTTTCATAAACTGTAATTTTATTTCTTAAATATTTCTAAACTGAATCACAAGCAGTTTCTTTGTGCTATGCTGATATGGACGGCATAATTATTCACTGCTTTTTGAGGCGCATAGCGCAGGAAAGGAGAATTTTTTATGAAATGGATTTGTCAGGTTTGTGGTTACATTCATGAAGGAGATCAGCCCCCGGAGTTTTGTCCTAAATGTAAGGCCCCTGCTGAGAAATTCACTAAGCAGGAAGAGGGCGAGAAAGTTTGGGCTTGCGAGCATGTACTTGGCGTAGCCAGCAGCGCACCCGAAGATGTTAAGCAGAGTCTTCGAGAGATGCGTGACGGCGAGTGCCACGAGGTTGGAATGTATCTTGCTATGGCTCGTGTAGCTATCCGTGAGGGATATCCCGAGATTGGTGCTTTCTATGAAAAGGCTGCCTGGGAAGAAGCTGAGCATGCAGCATTGTTCTGCGAGATGCTTGGTGAGGACCTTACAAACTCCACCAAGAAGAACCTTGAGCTCCGTGCTGAGGCAGAGTACGGCGCAACACAGGGCCGCGCAGACCTTGCTAAGAAGACCAAAGAGCTTAATCTTGACGCTATCCATGACGCAGTTCATGAAATCGGACGAGACGAAGCCCGCCACGGAAGAGCATTTGCAGGACTTCTCAAGAGATATTTTGGATAATGCGTACTATAGAAAAGAAGTATTGGGAACATTTATAGAGGTATCCAAAGCCGTATCGAACACATCTAAAACCGATAATAGCAAATGCACAGCCCATGGTTTGACAACCTACGCCATTGTGCTTTTCCCCATTAATCACTTATATACACAAAAGAAAGCCCCTGAGTCATGGGCTGCGCAAGCAATCGCAGCGAACCCTTGACTCAGGGGTACTTTATGCCACAATCCACCAACCTTGGGGAAGGCAACAGCAGTTTTGACATAATATTTATTCTCTGTATCCTGTTACTTATATCACCGCGAAGGGCTCTGCAGCGCCCTTTGCATCTACCTTGCACTCAAACAGGCATCCGTCGAACTCCCCGCTTAACTCATTACCGGAGGATGTGATGAACAGTGTATCTTCATTCTCTCCAAAGAAGCAGCAGGAGGTTGTGTGAAGAGCCGGCACTCTGACAACGGCCAGAAGCTCGCCGGTTTCGCAGTCGTGGCACTCGATCCTGCTTCCGTCCCATACTGCAAGCCAGAGCCTGTCCTGACTGTCTATGGTCATTCCGTCCGGAACACCGTCTTCCACGGAAAAGAGCATTCTCCGGTTAGAGATATTTCCTGTAGCTTCATCATAATCGTAAACAAGGACGCCGTGTTCCAAAGAATCCGAGAAGAAGAATTTAGTTCTGTCCTTGTTCCAGGCCATCCCATTGGCAATCTTGGTGTTCTCCTGGACGCAGGTTATCCTTCCGCCATCGTAGCGATACAGGTTTCCGGAGGGACCATGGTCATCATCTCCGGTGCAGGAGCCTAAGAATACCCGCCCCATGGGATCTGCCTTTGCATCGTTGGATCTTTGGTAAGTTTCATAAACAGCGCCAAGGGTAAGAACCTCTTCCTTCCTGCCATCTGCATATTTCCAGAGTGCCGTCTTTCCCGCTACAAGGTATCCATCCTCATCCTTAAGAGGAATGGCCGCACCTATGGGCTCCCCAAAATCAAAGCAGGATATATCATCACCTGTCTTTGTATAAAATTTACCTGCAACAATATCCACCCAGGACAGACGATCATAGCGTCTGTCAAAATAGGGTGATTCCCCCAGGAGATATTTATCCGTTACCAGCACAGTTGCCGTATATTCTTTGATCATGCTTTCATTGCCTCTTCAATGGCATAGGAAAGCTGATCGGGGCAGGAGGTTGGCTTAAAGCCGCACTTGATGCCGCGAAGCTTCTCAATGGCATCCTTACCGTTCATGCCCTGGACAAGTCTTGAAACACCCTGAAGGTTGCCGTTGCAGCCTCCGGTAAACTTAACATTCTTTATAACTTCTCCGTCCATCTCGATATCGATCTGAGTGGAACAGGTTCCTTTTGTCTTATAGATCATTACTGAATCTCCTCGTTGATAATTCTTACTATGGTCTTGGTTGCGCTGTGAAGCTCACTCTTGCTCATAGCTTCGAGGTATTTCTCCCGGTTGTTGTACAGCTCATCAATGGTCTCTACCAGAATATCCTCATCCAGCTCGTCGTTGTCGATGACCATTGAAAATCCCTGCTGTTCAAAGGATCTGGCGTTTAGCATCTGATCACCTCTGCTGGATTTTGTTGACAGCGGGATCAGAATATTGGGCTTCTTTAGTGCAAGAAGCTCGCAGATGGAATTTGCTCCGGCTCTTGAAACCACAATATCAGCCATGGCAAAGATATCCTTGAGTTCGTTCTTAACATATTCAAACTGCTTGTATCCGGGCACTGTAAGCTTTAAGTTGTCCATCTTCTCCTTGCCGCAGATGTGAACCACATTGAAGTGGGGAAGCAGCCTTGGCAGCGCAAAACGCACGGTCTCGTTAACGGACTGGGCACCAAGACTTCCGCCGATGACCATAAGTACCGGCTTATCGTCGGTGAAACCGCAAAGCTTCTTGCCGGCTTCCTTGGAACCCTTTCCAAGCTCTTCTCTGATAGGGGTTCCTGTAAGCACCGCCTTGTCTGCGGGAAGGACCCTCATGGTCTCCGGGAAGTTGCAGCATATCTTCCTTGCTCCGGACATGCTCAGCTTATTGGCAAGGCCGGGTGTCATATCAGATTCATGAACTATATAGGGAATCTTCAGAACTCCGGCGGCTCTCACAACAGGGACACTGACGTATCCGCCCTTGGAAAACACGATGTCGGGCTTGATCTTCTTAAGAAGCTGCCTTGCCTCATGAAATCCCTTCAAAACCCTGAAAGGATCAGAGAAATTCTTGGGATCGAAATATCTTCTGAGCTTGCCTGTGGCAATCCCGAAGTACGGAATGTTGTAATCCTCGATAAGCTTCTTCTCAATTCCCGTATATGAGCCGATGTAGAAAATCTCGAAACCGGCTTCCTTCAAAGCAGGAATAAGCGCGATGTTGGGTGTTACATGCCCCGCGCTTCCTCCGCCTGTAAGTACGATTCGTTTTGTAGGTCTTTCACTCACTGTTCTATCCTTCTTTTCGCTGTTTTTTCTGCTGATAGTATATCACTTTTGCCTGCGGCTTGTTAAAAAAGTTTACTCCTCAAGGGACTCGTAGTTCAAAAGCCCCTTTTCCTCGTATTCTTTAATATACTTTTCCTGAACTTCCTTTGAAAATTCCTTCACTTCATCCAGAAATTTCTCATAGTTATCCACAGTTAACCTGTTTTTATCCACAAGGATCTCATCCAGCATAAGCCGGTTTATCTCCGGAGAAAAATGAAGAGTGTCCATGTAATTATTCAGGTCCGTCACAACCTCTTTTTCCTTCTGGAAGCAGAAGATCTTCACATTATCATACTGTAAAAGAGCCTTCGTCATCTCTTTTTCACAGTATATGACCGCATCGGTCTCGCCGCATCTGTAGGTCGTGTCCCACCACAAAAGTGAGTAAGGCGGATAGAAGAAGACAAACTCTGTTTCAGGATGAGATCTCACCTGTTCTGTCAAAAGAGCTATGTTGGCAGAGAGTTTGTCGGCATAAACCGTCTCTTCCATCATGGGCTTAACCTCATTGGTCCTGAAATACACAGAAAGCGTGCTTTCCTCTCCGAAGGTCTTCCACTGAGCCCAGTTGTAGGACTGACCTTCCCTGTAATCCCCAATGAAAGAGCTTGCCACCTCGTAGGGAATCTTCTCAAAAAGCACGTCCTTGTTAAACAGGTACTGAACATCATTAAAGGGATTCCTGTCATAAAGATACATGGGACAGCCGGTGGACTCATAGGTGGTCTCCGGATCCGCATAGAGCGATGACGGGTCGATGTTGTAAAAAACGTACTTAATGTCATGGTCCTCATAGGCCGCATCCATGAGATAGCACAGATCCGCGGTGGCTCCGTAGGAGCGGATGGCCTTAATCGACTTAATACCGTAAGCCTCGTCATACCAGGCGTTGTCGTTGTTCTCCATTACTGAAGACCCCACAAGAAGAGAATCGTAGTCGAAGTTTCTAAGGCTACCGATGCACTGATACTCCTTGTCATTAAGAACCGCCTTCATCCCAAGCCAGGGCTTGTGGTAGTGATAGAAAGGGTCAAGGATAAAGACCAAGGCCCCGATAAGCACCAGGATCACTAAAACCGCGCAAAAAAGCCGCTTTATGAAATTTGCAGAAGTGTTATTGTTATCTGCCATAATAATCCAATCTTAAAATCTTTATCAGTCTTCACTTTGCCCGCTGTGGAAAATTAACCGCTGCGCAGCTGATCTTCTCAGCTCGCACTCAGAACTGGAAGTATATGAAAGTGCTGACGTTGGACAGTGATATGAAGGACCACACAAAAACAATGGCAAGTCCCGCCACTGTCTTTTTGTCAAATCTGGTATTCTCAACAATCTCCTCAGTGTTCTTCCGGGTCATGATAAATCCGCAAACCGCCAGGATCACCAGTATTGTAGCCATATACACGATAGTCTCCCCGCCGCTTATACCGATTCGGGAAAAGAGCTGTCTAAGAAGATAGTTCTCCGCGATCTCCAGCTGTGACGCGGTCCTATACAAAAATCCCGGATAGGTAAAGAAGAAGAACTGCTTAAACATCTGAATCGCATAGGTCATATCCTGGGATCTGAAGAAGATCAGAGATATCACAAACATAAGGAATGTAAGAGCATTTCCCACAAAATGCGGAACCATGATAAAGGGCTTATCCCTGAGGAGATATTTCTTTTCCCTGCCGGAGTTTTCGGTCACACTTTCCTTAACTCCCACGATTCCAAGATCATCCCAGACCACAAGAAGTCCCTGCATAAGGCCCCAGCAGATATAGGTCCAGCCTGCGCCGTGCCACAATCCGCTAAGAATGAAGACGATAAGCACATTTATGACCGTCCTTACCTTGCCTTTGCGACTGCCTCCCAGAGGGATGTAGACGTACTTTATAAAGAACCGGGACAGGGTCATGTGCCATCTCTGCCACAGCTCTTTTGCGGTAGCTGCCTTGTAGGGGGAGTTAAAGTTGGTGGGAAGCTTTACTCCAAGCATGAGGCTTACGCCGTTTGCCATGTCGCAGTAGCCTGAAAAATCCAGATAGATCTGGAAAGTATAAGAGAGCATCACCACGATTACTGTAAGGGTATCCATGTAGTAGGTGTAGTGGAATCCGTAGTTAACGGCTGACGAGAGAGTATCCGCTAGGATGACCTTCTTACCAAGACCTATGATAAAAGACATAACGCCCCTTGCGAAGGTATCTGAGTTAAAGCTGCGTCTGTTTCTGTCCCTGAACTGATCGAGGATTTCCTTGTGGAACGCAATCGGACCCTGGATGAGCTTCGGAAAATAGGTCATGTACAGAAGATACTCGGTGATAGTGTAGTTTGGAGCGTCGCCGTTTGCTCTGTCCACAATAAAGGAGATCTGACCGAAGGTAAAAAAGCTGATACCGATGGGCATCAGGATCTGCCTTGCGGTAATGGTAAGGCCTGCTACCTGATTGACATTATCGACGAAGAATCCCAGATACTTGAAGTAGAAAAGAAGCGCCAGATTGAAGAGGACGCCGATTACCTTGATAGCTCTTTTCCCACTTTCCGAAGTCCTTTCCACCAGCATGCCAAGTCCGTAATTGACAGCCATTGAAATCAGCAGAATGACAGGGAAAAACGCACCGAATGTATAATAGTAATACAGTGACATGCCTGTAAGAAACAGGTCAGCCACTGTATATTTTTCAAATCTGTTTAATATGTACCATCCCGCCAGAAGAGCCGGCAGAAACAGCAGTATAAATCTAAAGGAATTAAAACCCATATTTCCTATCCTTAAAAGGCATATTTAGCAAGGAATCCGTCTACCTTGTTCCAGTAGTTCTCGGGATCCTTGACGACTCCCTCGATATGGCGGGCCCCAAGTATCATGCAGTACTGCTTGGGACAGGAGGCTGCCTCGTAGAGCCTTGAACACATCTGAGGATTGATGAAGGTGTCCTCGTCGCCGTGAATGAACAGAGTGGGTGTGTTGGATCTTGCCACCGCCTTAAGGCAGTTCACATCATTGATATCAAATCCCGACTTCAGCAAAATGATGCCTCTGGATATGGCAAGTGCCAGAGAAATCGGGATCAGGGCCTTTGACAGTATCCTGTATGCTGCAGCGAATTCCGCTCTTAATGTGGAAAAAGAACTGTCGGCAACAGCAGCCTTTACGTTGGCCGGAAGCTTGGCCCCTGTTGTCATCAGTGTTGTAGCAGCGCCCATGGACATACCGTGGAGAATGATCTCTGCCTCGGGATCCAGAGTTATAAGATAATCGATCCAGCCCATAATGTCCATACTGTCATCAAGGCCGTAACCTATATATTTGCCTTCGCTCTTACCGAAGCCGCGGAGATCCGGAAGTAGACAGTTGATGCCTCTTTCCAGGTAATGCTTAGCATATATTCCGTTGGATTCGTGATCATCCCAAATTCCGTGAATGATTATGGCATACTTATGGATGTCTTTTCCCGCGGGAATATAACTTGCATGGAGCCTCAGTTCATCAAAAGATTCGATGAAAACATCCTCTCTGTCCTTGTGATTCCTTATGAATTCACGTCCTCTGGTTATGGCGGGGTCAAAGTCATTGGCCCCGTTATGCTGATGAGGAACGGAAGAGAGCTTGTATATGTATTCGGCAAAAGCATACACGCCGCCGATAATTGCAGCTGCAACCGTAATTGTCAGAAGAGTTTTCTTTTTCATAGGAATTCCTCTAGTTTACTTCAAAATCAGGCCGACAGGGCAGTGGTCGGAACCAAGGGCATCTGCATAAATCTTTGCATCTTCGATCATGGGCAAAAGAGCTTCCGATACCACAAAGTAGTCGATACGCCATCCTGCGTTCTTGGCCCTGGAATTAAATCTGTAGGACCACCAGGAGTAAGCACCTTCAAGGTCAGGATAAAAATGTCTGAAGGTATCAACAAAGCCGGAGGAGACTACATTGTCGAATTTCTCCCTCTCCTCATCGGTAAATCCCGCATGGCCTCTGTTGGGCTTGGGATTTTTTAAGTCGATCTCTTTGTGGGCTACATTAAGATCTCCGCAGTAGATCACCGGCTTTTTTTCCTCAAGCTTCTTGATAAAAGCAAGGAAATCATCCTCCCAGCGCTGACGGTACTCAAGCCTTGAAAGATCCTCCTTGGCATTGGGCACATATACCGTAACAAGGTAATAATCAGGATACTCAGCGGTGATAACCCTTCCCTCGTGGTCGTGCTCATCTATACCCATTCCGTAAGAGACGGTTATCGGCTTTTCTTTGGTAAAGATTGCTGTTCCGGAATAGCCCTTTTTGTCTGCATAATTCCAGAATTCTTCATATCCCGGAAGGTCCATCGTGATCTGACCCTCCTGAAGTTTGGTCTCCTGAAGGCATATCACATCAGGGTTTTCCTTAGTCATGAACTCATCGAAGCAGCCCTTTGAAACACAGGCCCTAAGTCCGTTTACATTCCATGATACAAGCTTTTTTCCCATAATCTGTTATAAATTTCCTTTGATTCTCTGAAGATTCTCGTCAGTTTCCTTAAGCATCTCGCGAAGGGACAGATTTTCCTCATGTCCGAATTCGCAGATGGAGTACTGAAGATGATTGATATATCTGTTGGATTCAGTAAGAAGCTTGGCATTCTGGTTGGACATCTCCTGGCGGAGAGTCTCGGCCTTTCCGTCCTCGTTGGTGATAACAAGAACTGCGAACTCATCACCTCTGATCCTTCCGTAAATACAGCCGGAGAACACCTCCTCGAGGATACCCGCAATGCGCTTAACGGCTCTGTCGCCTTCCTCGTGGCCGTACATATCGTTGATCCGCTTTAAGGATTCCATGTGAATATAGGCAACCACAGCATTTGTGCCGGGTTCAAACTTTTCTTTGAGAAGATCATAGGCCTTGGCAAA
>ODAI014363908.1_pt1 | contig 15091 bp, 14 predicted proteins | sample 1539321 | NCBI WGS metagenome assembly ODAI01 (sample SAMN02144231, study PRJEB22623) | gut metagenome | biome: sheep rumen | host: Ovis aries | place: New Zealand
ATTTCCGCATAGCAAACGGCCCTGACCGTGAAGACTCTTTTGAGATAAGGTCAAACAGGATAGATGAATTTTTCTGAACAAAAACACAGCCCGTGAGCAGTTAGGCCTGCTCACGGGCATTTTTTGCGCAAATGCTTATTTCTTCTTCTTAACTATAACAACAGCCACTACAGCGATAACTACTACAGCACCGCCGCAGATACCGAGTATAAGCGGAAGATTGCTGTCTTCTTCGTCCTCATCGGTGTCGTCAGCCTTTGAGCTGTCAGTTTTCGCTGCTGCAGAGGATGCCTCTTCAACGTTTTCAGCTGCGCTGTCATCTTCAACAGCCTCATCTTTATCAGCATCGCCTGTGGTCTCGTCAGTCGTCTCAGCCTCGGAAACCTCAAATCCGGCTGTCAGATCGGTAAAGCCCTCGCCGTATACCTTTTCGATGACCTCGTCAGGGTTGTCCTCGATCTTGTCGGTAGGCAGGCCGCTAACTGTAAATGTGATCGTTATAGGATCGGGAGTTTTCCAGATCTTGTTGTCCATAACAGGGTCGCTGAACTCAGGCTGCTCGCCCCAGCCGTTCTTGATCTTTATCAGCTTCTGGCCGTCCTCGCCTCTCTCAACGTCCTCAAGCACCTGCTCCAGAACGCCGTCTTCGTTGAGCTCGTTCTTGTAGGTGTATTCAACGCCGTCAACAACAGCCTTAGTGATCTCGAACCTTACGCCCTTGTCAGCTTCAACATCTGCATATGTATCGAAATCCAGGTCAAGCTCTACTCCCAAAAATCCGATTTCATAATCATAATCAGGCTTGTAGCCGCTCATCTCAACAGTGTACTCACCGTTACCGGTTATGTTTACATCCTTATGAGTAACACCGACAACATAAGTCTCAGTTTCGTCAAGTGCATCAAGATTGATCTCGTTTCTGTGATCCCACTGATCCTTTATCTGCCATACTATACCTGCGTGACAGTAAACTCCGTTCTCATCAGCCTCAGGCACCGGCAGATCAGACTCGGCGTCCGCAAAAGCTGGCACAGCACTGAATACTCCGATGACAGCTGCACATAAGGTGCAGATACCTTTCTTGAAAATCATAAAAAAAACCCCTTTCATACAAAATGCTAAAGTCATTATATCACATTTTTTTATATTTGTAAAGATGTTTTATCAAATTTTGATAACAAATTTTTAATATATCGAATAGAATTCTTACATTGCCGTTTCAGGCTGAAAAACGATCAAACAGAAAAGCTCCGCCCAAAAAGACGGAGCTTTGAGATCAATACATATAGGTGTAGGCGTAATAGTCGCCGGTCTCCTCCTGATACTCAGCGATAGCCTCCTCAACAGTGGAGCAGTCGCCGTAAACTACCTTCTGGATAATGGCAGCATTTGCATTTGCGTTGAACAGGAGAACGTCCATATTCGCCCTTATTTCGTTGGAATAATAGCCGTCGGCAGGTATTCTTACCTCCTGAACGTCATATTCAAGGTAATCGAACACATCAAGCAGTATCGATGCAATCTCGCCGTCAGTCATATCCGTATGCACGTTCGGCAGAACGTCATTGAGCAGGGAGTCTATCTGCAGAAGGCTCATATTCTTAGATTTGGTTATGACCTCCTTGATAACTCTGCGCTGTCTTTCGGTCCTTTCCCAGTCGCTGTTGCCGACGTATCTCAGCCTTGCATAGGCAAGTGCCTGGTTGCCGTTCAGGTGGAGATCTCCGCCCTTCCAGAGCCAGTCGGTCTCTCTCGGGTTTCCGAGGTACTTGTTCTGCTCGGCCATCGGGTCGTGCATTCCTATGGCTTCCTCGTCGCTGACATACATATCAATGCCGCCGAGGGCTTCAACTACCGTTATGAATTCCTGGAAGCTTACCCTTACATATCTGTCGATATCTATCTGGAAGTAATCCTCGATACACTGCTCAAGGTACTCACAGCCGCCGTGCCAGTATGCTGAATTGAGCCTGTTGCTCTCATAATACTGCTCCATCCAGATATACATATCTCTCATAAGAGAGGTCATGGTTATGGTCTTCTGCTCTTTATTCAGAGAGATGATTATCATAACATCAGTGTTGCCGCGCTCTTCGGTAGCGGTATCTCTGAGGTCTTCACCGATAAGGAGGATATTTGTAACATTCTCATCGGAGATCTTTTCCTCATTCTCCCGCAGATACTTTTTAAGCTCTCTCTCCCTCTGCTCAGCGTTGAACGTATCCGACTCGTCAACATAGTCGCTCGAATTGAGCGGGGGCGGCGCCAGATTTTCCTTTTCGCTGGTGTTTCTGTCCAGCAGGCTGGTATAATGGAAGAACATAAACACGATAAATCCTACCAGCAGGAAGAATATGATAAATATTATTGCAAGTGCAACTCCGGTCTTCTTCTTGTTGCTCCATTTAGCTCTTTTCTTCTTTTTCGTCTCAGACTTTTCATCGGCATTGTCTTTTTCTGTTATAGCCGAGTCGTCCCAGTTCCTGCCTTCTTTTTCCTCCTGCTCAAGAGATTTCTTATTCTCTATCGCATCTGAGATCATAGATGCCAGTTTTGGGCTTGCCTTTGTCTGGTTTGCTGCGTCATTTATGTTTTTTTCGCTCATATTTCCAATAACCTCACAGCGATCTCAACAAAAACGAGATCCGATAAAATGACATAATTTCAAAGATATAAACATTATATACTATCCGAGAGCAAATTACAACAAGCAAAAATAACGAATTTGAGCTGTCTTTTCCCCGATTTTTTAGATATAAAAAATAACAAAACATCATTATCTACGCAAAAACCGCACAACCAGCGCGTGCAAAACCGGTAATTGTCCAAAAAATATCCCTTAAAGTGTTCGCTGTGCGGCTTTACAATTGTGAGAACTTATGCTATACTTACTAAAGAATACTAAAAAATAAAAAGGGGTGCTTTTAATGCTGCACGGTTATTTTGATGTGCCCACGATCGCCTTTTTCGAGCAGGGGAACGTATGGGCAGGAAGTATGCACACAAATTTCAGCTATAAGATAGATATGCCTGAAAATGACGAGGGCAGTAAATGTCTGCGCCTGAGGATATGGTACGGCGCTGAGAGCTATGATCTGGTAAAGGAATTTGTTCACGAGAGCACCTATACTTTCACGGCAGAGGGCTATGAGGAGCTTATCCGTGTGCTCAATGAGCAGTTCGACGTGTTCAGAACAGAGCCGCATGACAAGCCTTCGGGTCTCAATCTCTGAAAAACAGAACAAACAAATAAGCCTGAGAGCTCTCCACTCTCAGGCTTTGATTTTTAAATCTTACTTTGAAACGAATTCCTTGTATGCTTCGTTAAAGGTCTTGAGCTCGGATTCGATAGTAGGCTTATACTGCTCCTTGAGCTGTGCCCATGTGAACTGTGTGCCGTTTTCGTCGGTCTTCATAACTGAAGTGTACATATAAGGGATAACAGCTTCCTTGGTATCGTTTGTGGCTGCGTCGTCATCGGAAAGTGTTGTGGAGATTCCGTAGCCGGGGTCAAACAGCTTAACGAACTTGTCTGTCAGAGGCTCAACATATGCGATGTCATACATCTGATCTGTCCATGTAGGATTGTTTACAAAGAACTTGTCGCGCTCTGTCTGGATGTACTCGTCCTGAGTGTAAACTATCTTAGCGCACTCGAGCCAGCACTTCATAGCGTCGTTCTTCTGTGAACCCTTTACCCACATATATGCGTTCATATCAACTGTGGTGTAAAGCGTATCGCTGTTAGGATCCTTCGGGATCGGTACCATTGCCCAGCTCTCGCCTTCCTTAGGAGAGTGAGAACCGAAGGAAGCCCACGGTCCCATTGCGTAGAAGAGGATATTCTTCTTGAAGGCGTCACCGGTCTGGCCTACCCAGTCAGCATAATAAAAGCCGTTTTTCTGGATGTCATAAAGAAGATCGGTAGCTCTTACGAAATCGGGATCGTCAAGGTTTGAAACATACTCGTCCTTATCAGCGTCATATGTGATAAGGGTCTTGCCGGTAGACTGGAAGATGAACGGTGCGAACCAGCCGTTTATGCCGTATCTTTCCTCATCGCCCTCAGCACCCTGAACGTACTCCTCCATAAGCTCATACCATGCGTTCCAGTCCCACTTGCCTTCCTGATAAAGCTCATAAGGATCGTCAAGTCCGTTAGCTTCGATCACTTCGGTATCATAGGTGATAACTGAGTTAGGCATAAAGTTTATAGGTGCAACATAATGCTGTCCGTTAAGTGTGAACTTCTCTGCAACATCCTTTACGTCGCTCCACATCGCGCTGTCAAAATCTACGATATCATCGACAGGCTGGAACATATCCTTGATGCAGTTAGCAGGGAAGGTCATCTTCATCTCATACCAGAACATATCGGGCGGATCGTTCGCAAGAAGTCTCGCTGCAAGCTTATCATATTTCTCAAGAGAGCCTGTTCTGGAATACTTGATGGTTCCGCCGTTCTGCTCAAAGAGGGTAAGATCTGTCCTCTTCTCCGGGTCTGCTCTTGTGGGGTTGATGTCAAAGTAAGAGAGCCACTCCAGCTCCTTCTCTGCGCCATCGGGTATAGGAGTGATATCTGCCGATTCTTTTACCTCGACCTGATCTACATATGAGGAGCTTGAAGAATCCTTGCTGCTGCCTGAGCTTCCGCACGATGCAACAGAGAAAGCAGAGATCACAGCCATTACCGCTGCGGCTGCACGCTTATAATTTTTCATATAATATGACCTCCTTCTACAGCCTGTCAAGCAGGCAATTCTCATCACTGAAACATTATATCACTTAATGTAATCGTTGTCAACAAATCGGCGGCCGCTGTAACCGCCGTGTACCTCTTTTTGTTGACCTTTCACAATCTGCCGAGGGTGTTTTTAGTCAGTTTTTTTAGCCATTAAAATGCTTCGATTTTAATATTATTTCATAAGCTAATTTATTTATAAAAGCAGCCCTCGCCTAAGTGAGGACTGCTTTTAACTACTTCACTTTATACCCCGCTTTTCTGACGGCTGCCTTCATCGCTTCAATATCGGCTGTGCCGTCGGTTTTTATCAGTGCTCTGTTCTCCTGATAGGAAGCCTTTGCATAGCTGACGCCTTCAACTCCCATAAGCGCCTTCTCGACCGTTGCAGTGCAGTGGTCGCACATCATTCCCTTTATCTTCATCGTTATCTCGTTCGGGTCGGCCGCTGTTTTTTCGCCCTTGAACAGATTGAGCCTTAAAGCGTTAGTCACCACACAGAACGAGCTCAGGCTCATAGCGGCAGCCCCGAACATCGGGTCGAGCTTCCAGCCGAGAAGCGAATAGAAAACGCCTGCCGCCAGAGGTATACCCAGACAATTATAGATAAGCGCCCAAAAAAGGTTCTGCCTGATATTTCTCATAACGGCGCGTGACAGCCTTATTGCCGTAACGGCGTCTGTAAGGTCATTTTTCATCAGCACGATATCTGCGGCCTCAACTGCGATATCGCGGCCGCCGCCAAGGGCAATGCCCACGTTTGCCGCCGTCAGTGCAGGCGCATCGTTTATGCCGTCGCCTATCATGACCGTCTTCGCGCCGCCCTCATTCAGCTCAGCTATGATATTGGCCTTGTCAGAGGGCAGAAGTCCGGCTCTCACTTCTGATACCCCAAGCTTTTTGCCTACGGCCTTTGCCGTTCTCTCATTATCACCGGTCAGCATTACCGTTTTTATGCCCATGCTCTCAAACCCAGCCACTGCCGCAGCGGAGCTTTCCTTTATCTTATCGGTTATCAGAAGCAGCGCACAGAGCCTTCCGTCAACAGCTGCATAAAGGGTAATACCGCCCTCATCGGCAAAGGCTTCAGCATCACTCTTTGCAGGTGAGATATCTACGCCGCTGTCAGCCATAAGCTCTGCGTTTCCGACGGTCACTCTTTTTCCAGATACCTCCGCGGATATCCCTCCGCCTGCCCTTTCTTCAAGGCCGGTACCCTCGGTGAACTCTATGCCCTCATTTTTTGCATACTCGCACACTGCCGCAGCCAGCGGATGTGAGGAAAGACCCTCTGCCCCTGCCAGCAGAGCTACGAGCTCATTTTTTTCTCCGCTGTATATCTTCATATCGCTGAGCACAGGCCTGCCCTCTGTGCAGGTGCCTGTCTTGTCAAGCACAGCCGTATTCGTTTTGTGAGCAGCCTCCAGTGCCTCTGCTGACTTTATAAGTATCCCAAGCGTTGCCGCCTTGCCTGTTCCGACCATTATTGCCGTCGGGGTAGCAAGGCCGAGCGCACAAGGGCATGATATCACAAGAACAGATATAGCCATATTCAGCGCAAAGGCAGGCTCCTTGCCCAGTGCCAGCCATACGGCCAGCGTTACCAGCGCTATACCTATCACCACCGGCACGAACACGCCGCTTATCTTATCCGCAAGCCTTGCAACAGGAGCCTTTGTTGCCGAGGTCTCCTCAACCAGCTTTATTATCTCCGAGAGAGTTGAATCCTGAGCCGTTCTCTCACAGCGGCACTTAACATATCCTCCCGTCACTACTGATGCGCTCATTAGCCTGCTTCCGACCTCCTTATCGGCAGGCAGGCTCTCACCCGTCAGTGCAGATTCATCAGCCGTGCAGCTGCCCTCGGTAACTATCGCGTCGCAGGGCACGCTCGCGCCGGAGCGCAGCACTATGGTCTCACCGACTGCTACCTCCTCGGCAGGCACCTCTGTTTCCGCGCCGTCTCTGATTACAACGGCCGTCTTGGGTGCTAAGCTGACAAGCTTCTTCACAGCGTCAGCCGTCTTCCCCTTAGACCTTGCCTCCAGATACTTTCCCACATCTATGAGCGTAAGTATCATACCGCAGGATTCATAGTACAGATCCATCATATATCCGTGGGCAGCAGCCATATCACCTCTGCCCATGAAGTAAGCCATCATATAGGTGCCGTAAAGGCTGAAGCCGAACGCCGCCGAAGCCCCCAGTGCTATCAGGCTGTCCATATTCGGAGCCAGATGAAACAGTGCCTTGAAGCCGTTTCTGAAATAGTGAAAATTGATAGACGCTATAATAAAAGTAAGTATCAGCTGCGTCAGAGCTAATATCATCATATTCTCATGGCCGGTGAAGATAGAAGGTATCGGCAGCCCTATCATATGCCCCATGCACAGATAAAACAGCGGCACCAGAAATCCCACCGAGAGCCAGAGCCTTTTTTTCATAGCCTTTGTGTTTTTGTCGGCAGCATCCGTCACATCGGGAGCAGCTTTGCTCTCACCGCTCCTGACACTTGCGCCGTACCCAGCCCCCGACACTGCCGAGATTATCTTTGCGTCATCACAGACACCGCCGTCATACTCCACTCTCATACTGTTTGTAAGCAGGCTCACGCTGACGTCTTTAACGCCCTCGACCTTTGATACAGCCTTCTCAACGTGTGCCTGACACGCAGCGCACGACATTCCCGTAACATCAAAGCTCTGCTTGCTCATACAGCGTGATCCTCCCTTCACATTTGCTTGAACTACACACCATTATACTATTTATCCGCCTGTATGTCAAGTATACCCATTCAGTACACTATTACTCTGAAAACGTTTGCAATATACCTAAAATCATAAGTTCAAATTTGAGCGTTATGTATATTGAAAATATTTTCATGATATGATATACTTAATTTGTATTTTTGTATTTCTATTTAAAGGGGCATCACATTATGAGTGTAACGATAAAGGACGTAGCAAAAGAGGCAGGCGTATCGGTAGCGACCGTATCGCGTGTTCTCAACGGCAGCTGCAGTGTCTCTGGAGACACTGCGCAGCGGGTGAACGATGCAGTAAAAAAGCTGCGCTATTCGCCCAACTTCCTTGGCAGGAACCTTAGAAAGCGTGAGACAAACGTTATCCTGGTAATAATGCCGACCTCGGAGCATTCCCTCTATTCAAAGATCATTATGGGTATGCAGAAGTATGCCCAGACCGTTGGCTATGACATCATCTCTGCGGTAACACGCTCAGCAAGCACTGTCGAAGCAAGGCAGATGACGATGCTCTTCAACAGGACGGTAGACGGCGTAGTGCTCCTCGGGACACAGTATGATGCGAAGCAGCTAAATGAGCTTGCAGAGAATTATGACATAGCGCTTTGCTGTGAGGGCGTTGAGGGCGCAAACGTGCTGACGGTGGCTGTCGATGATGAGCAGGCTGCCTATGATGCCGCCGATGCACTTATCAAAAAAGGCCACAAGCGCATAGGCTTTATCGGTATCAAGAGCGATACGGCGATCTCAGCCATTGCGAGAGAGAACGGCTTCAAGAGGGCGCTTGACGAGCACGGCATAAAGATAGACGAGACCCTGTTCTACCGCGAGGACTATGAGTATGACAGCGGCAGCAGGGCAATGGAATATTTCGCGTCCCTTGAAAACAGGCCTACAGCCATTTTCGCGATCTCCGATCTGCTGGCTATCTCGGTGATAAACAAGGCGCGTGACATGGGCATCAAAGCAGGAGAAGACCTCGCGGTCATGGGCTTTGACAACATAACGATGTGCGAAATGATGATACCGAAGGTATCCACCGTTGAGCAGCCCTGCGAAAAAATGGGCGAGCTCGTTATCGCAAAGCTGATCGAGAATATACATACGGATAATAAAGACAACCGCTATTATACCGTGAAGCACCGCATAATTATGAGAGAATCCACAGGTGATAAATAAACAGTAAGCCTCCGTTCTGCACGGGGGCTTTTTTGTGAATAAATTGTAAAACATAAGAATAGCGCTTGACAAACGGGGGATAATATGTTATATTGAACTTACAAGATTAAATTGCACGCAATTTAATCGAGATCGAGCGGCGATGCAGTAAGTGTCGGGCAGCGGCAGCCGGCAAGTGTCCAAAGGAGGAAATGAATATGAGCATCTATGATATCAGTGTAAAGAACGCAAAGGGCGAGGACGTTTCGATGGCGGACTTCAAGGGCAAGGTGATCGTTGTGGTGAATACCGCTACAGGCTGCGGCTTCACTCCGCAGTACAAACCGCTTGAGGAAATGTACGAGAAGTATCATGACAAGGGCCTTGAGATAGTTGACGTGCCCTGCAACCAGTTTGCAGGACAGACTCCCGGAACTGATGAGGAGATACATGAGTTCTGCACACTGAAATACAATACACAGTTCCCGCAGATGAAGAAGAGCGATGTAAACGGTGAGAACGCTATAGAGCTTTTCAAGTATCTCAAATCTCAGAAGGGCTTTGAGGGCTTCGGAAAGGGAGCGAAGGCACTGGCAATGGCTGCAATGTGCAAGGCCAGAGACAAGGATTACAAGGACAGCCCTGAGATCAAGTGGAACTTCACAAAGTTCGTTGTGGACAGAGAGGGCAATGTTGTGGCAAGGTTCGAGCCGACACACGATATGAAGGAGCTTGAGAAGTGCGTGGCTGAGCTTATCGGATAAGGTGATATGAATGTATGATATTGCGATAATAGGGACGGGACCCGGAGGGATATCCGCGGCGATAACGTCAAAAATAAGGAATAAGGATATCGTGCTGCTGGGGAACAGGGATCTGAGCGCAAAGCTTGCAAAGGCTCACAGGATAGACAACTATCCGGGTCTGCCGCAGGTGTCGGGCGAGGATTTTGCAAAAAAGCTGAAGGAGCAGATAGAAGGTCTCGGTATCAAGATCACTGAGAAGCAGGTCAGTGCGGTGTACTCTATGGGTGAGTATTTCTCGCTTCAGGCCGGCGAGGATATGATCGAGGCGAGAACGGTGATAGTTGCTTCGGGCGTGGTGCAGGGAAAGGCTCTGCCGGGTGAGGACAGGTTCCTCGGGCGCGGAGTAAGCTACTGTGCAACGTGTGACGCAAGGCTCTACAAGGGCAAGACGGTAGCGGTGCTCGGCTACAGCGATGATGCTGCCGAGGAGGCGGAGTTCCTGTCGGAGATAGTTGAGAAGGTCATCTATGTGCCGATGAACAAGTCTCTTCCGGCTGAGCGTGAGAACATCGAGATCGTAAGAGAGAAGCCTGTTGAGATAGTCGGTGACAAAAAGGTATCCGCCTTGAAGACAGATGCCGGTGAGCATGAGGCGGCCTGCGTTTTTATCCTGAGAGACGCTGTAGCTCCCGATAAGCTGATACCCGGAGTTGAGACTGACGGCCCTCACATCAAGGTAGATCTGATGATGAGAACGAATATAGCAGGGCTTTATGCCTGCGGCGATATCGCCGGAAAACCGTATCAGTATGTTAAGGCAGCAGGGCAGGGCAATATAGCTGCGCTCTCGGCTGTGAGCAGGCTGACGGAGCTTTCAAAGAAAAACTAAACAAAATAATAAAAACAGGAGGAAACAATTATGATAAAGGTTATTGAAAACAATGATTTTGAGGCTGTGAAGAACAGTGAGTACGCAGTTGTGGACTTCAATGCAACGTGGTGCGGCCCCTGCAGAATGCTCGCACCTATCATTGAGGAGCTTGCTGACGAGCTCGATGAGGTAGAGTTCTTTGCCTGCGATGTAGATGAGAACGATGAGCTCGCAGCGCAGAACGGTATCCAGAGCATTCCTGCGGTAGGCATCTTCAAAAACGGTGAGCTTGTAGATATGTCTGTAGGCTTCAAGCCTAAGGACGCTATGAAGGAATTTGTGCTCTCAAAAAAGTAAACTCCAATTAAACAGATAACAGGAGACGATGAGATCATGGACAATAAGTATGAGGCTCTCAGGCTGTGCAATCAGCTTTGCTTTCCGCTGTATGCGGCTTCAAAAGAGATAATAAGGCGCTATAAGCCCGTGCTCGATGAGCTGGAGCTGACATATACTCAGTACATCACTATGATGGTGATGTGGGAGCATGGCAGAATGAGCGTAAAGGATATGGGAAAGGTGCTGTATCTCGATTCGGGGACACTGACGCCTGTTCTCAAAAAGCTTGAGCAGAAAGGCTTTATAACCAGACAGAGAGACAGTGCAGATGAAAGGGTGCTGATAGTCTCTGTTACTCAGGAGGGCATGGCTCTCAGGGACAGGGCGCTCGAAGTGCCTGCGAAGATCGCCTGCACTATCGATCTTAAACCCGAGGAAGCGATGATGCTCGCAGGGATACTGCGAAAGATCATCGGCGAACAGGATAACTGAACTTATCGATGATTTAACAAAGAAAAAGCCGTTCCTGACAGACTGGTTTCTGTCGGGAACGGCTTTTTATCATACTTCATACATTCGTATGACCTTTTCGGCGATCTCAAGCTTTGTGCAGCGCAGGTCCATAGCCTCTTTTTCAATATATCGGTGAGCCTGCTTTTCAGTAAAGCCCAGATATGTCATAAGGGCGAGCTTTGCGCGGTTGACTATCCTTATCTCTTCGAGCTTCTTTTTCAGCTTGAAGTTCTCGCTCCTTATGCCGAGCATACGGTTCCTCGCTGAGCTTACAAAGCGCATTGCCTTGAAAAACTCGCTCCTGCTGAGGGGCTTTGGCAGCACCATCGCTCCGAAGTCCTCTACCTCGTCCCAGAGAACGTCGCAGATATCTGCCTTTGCTATTATGATGCAGGCAGCGTCAGTGGTCGAGGATACGATGTCACAAAGCTCACTGCCGTGGTCATCTTTGAGAGGGGTGTTTATTATCACGCAGTCAAGCTCACTGTTCGAGACGGTGCGCTTTGCGTCCGTGGAGGAAGCTGCAACGGAGATCCTGCAGCCGCTGTACATTTCTTTCACAAGCTTTGAAAGCACGCCCGCAGCCTGATCGCTTGATGAGGCTATGAGGACCTTTTCCATTGCATTTCGCTCCTTTCGCTGAATTTTTTTAGCTCTATATGGCTACTTCCTGTCAAGCTCCATCATAAGGAATGCTGCCAGAAGTATCGGCAGGGAAAGCCATATGGTATGTATGCCGAGGTGAGGCGCTATAAGGCCGCAGACCGCAGCCCCCACTGCAAACACAAGTATCACCCCGAAATAATAAAGGGCTGTGTCCTTATGGGAACGGTCTTTTTCTCTGGCATAGGCTGACACTGCACAGACCGCGCTCCTTAGATTGCCAATGCACATAGTGCTGGCATAGGCGTTTCCGCTCACAGTGCGGAAGGACTGTACCTGCATAGCACATGAGAACGAGATAAGGCAGTTGGCGGCAAGATCGAGAGATGCAGGGAAAAAGCCTGCCGCTGCCATTATCAGCATCTCGGCGATCAGCACCGTCTGGCGCCAGTGGAGCTTGCGGGAGTGCTTGTAGTAAAACTGTATGTTGTCAGCAATGAATATGCCTGCGGCAAAGGCGCTCAGCGGTATGAGATAGCGCAGTGCCGTCAGTATCCTTCCGTTGAAGAGGTCAACGCTCATCAGCACAACATTGCCCGTCTGTGCATTTGCGAACACCTTGTCTCTGACGATGTAGGTGTAGGCGTCCTGAAAGCCGCCGCAGAAAGCCAGCATTGCCGCAAGAATGAACGCCTCCGACATCTGGGACTGGCTGGTCAGCTTTTGTTTAATGGCTTTTCTGGTCATTTTATCGTCTCCGCTCAGATAAAGCTGAAATACTTGTTTCTGTCAAAAAGCTGCTTGTCCTCGGCAAGCTCATATTCCTTCCACAGAGTTTTTCTGTTCTCTATGAATTTATCGAGGAAGTTTTCGGGCATATGGTCTTTCAGGAACTCGCTGTTCTCGGCGCTCTTTATCGCTTCACCGAGATCTCTGGGAAGGCTCTCAAGCTTTGCGAGCTCTTCGGAAGACAGATCGGTATAGGGCTTGCTTATCGGTGGGCAGAGAGCTTCCTTTTTCAGTGCACCCTCAAGGCAGGCGTATATCATCAGGCCGATGACGAAATACGGGTTGCAGGAATTGTCAGGCGAGCGCAGTAGGATACCGTTCTCGCTGTCCGCCCTTTTTACCGTTCTCAGCAGCTGAGAATAGTTGCCGTGAGACCAGCTCACATAAGCAGGGGCAAGTCTCTCACCAAAGCGAGCGTAGGAATTTGTGGTCGGGTCAAAGAAGAGGGTGAGCTCACCTGCGCGTTTCATTATGCCGGCGATCATGCTTTTAGCTTCGTCAGAAAGATCACCGCGCTTTGGCTCGAATATATTCTCGGTTCCTTTCATGCACATAAGCATTATATGCAGCCCCGAGCCGAACTGACCTGCTATGGGCTTTGGCATAAAGCTTGCATAAAGGCCGTTTCTGTCAGCCATTGTCTTAACTACGTTTTTGAAGGTTATGAGATTGTCTGCCGCTTTTAGAGGAGCTGAGTATCTGAAATCGACCTCGTTCTGGCCGGGTCCGTGCTCGTGGCGAGAGCTTTCGGGCATAATGTCCATTTTTTCAAGCGTAAGACAGATATCTCTTCTGAGGTTCTCTCCCTTGTCGGCAGGGGCGGCATCACAGTAGCCTGCCATGTCAAGCGGCTCGGAGGTTACCCTGTCGTTTTCGTCCTTCTGGAAGCAGTAGAACTCGCAGGAGGTGCCTATCCTGAAATTGTAGCCCTTGCCGGCAGCGTAATCCACAGCGTTTTTAAGGAAGAACCTGCCGTCACCCTCAAAGGCGGTCTTGTCCTCATACCTTACGTTGCAGAAAAAGCGCACTACTCTTCCGTGCTGAGGTCTCCACGGGAGCAGAGCCAGCGTATCGGGATCGGGATAGATCCTCAGGTCGCAGTACTCCGTGCCGAGAAAGCCCGTCTCATCGTACGTGTGGAAGGACATTCCCTCTCTGAATACCTCGGGAAGGATCCCCGAGAGGATCGAGATCGTTTTCAGATTGCCGAAGATGTCACAGAACATCAGCTTTACAAATTTTACGTTGTTTTCCTCACAGAACTGGAGGACCTCGTTCTCGGTATATTTCATAATGCTTCAGGCTGCACCGTTGTGCGGCCTTCCTCCTTTCGGTCATCAGGTGAACGGTATCAAATGCTATACACCCATTATAGCACAGATTTATCTATGTTTCAAGAGATATCTTTTATTTTGAGACCTACGGTCTTATCATCGAAAAATGTTTTTCACGGGTAAATTGGTTAGATGTTTAAAGGATTCTTGTGCCGTATTTTGTACAAAAAAGGGGAGAGGAGTTTGTAGAATTGGGAGAAAGTGGCCGCAGCGATTGATTTTATGACAAAAAAGTGATATATTATAGATGTGCCCACGGCACAGATCTATAAACGGGAGCGAATAGTATGGAAATGAAAAAGATAGGCCGGCAGATGAGCGTACTTATGGGACTGACACTGAGCTTTTGTCTGTCGCTGGCAGGAAATCTGGCATCTGGGAAGTTCACGGTGCCGGGATTTATAATAAGCTTTATTGCAAGTTTAGTGATAAGCTTGCTGATAGGCTTTTTTGTGCCGATGAAAAAGGTGAACGATTCTCTTGACACAAAGCTTGGGCTGCAGCCGGGGAAGACATCTACCCATGCGTTCGAGTCACTGATATCAGACCTTATCTACACGCCTGTCATAACCGTTGTGATGGTGGCACTTGCTTACAAGAACGCGACCTCTCACGGAGCAAAGGGGCTTCATTTCGGCTCTATGCTTGCAAAGTCGATGGTGCTGAGCCTTGTGCTGGGTTACATACTGATATTCATTTTCATGCCGGTATTTATGAAGATAGTTCTCAAAAGAAACGGCGTGGGCGGTCCGCCGAACAGGCCGCAGTGATGATAAAAAAGCTCCGCTTCCGGGTGGAGTTTTTATTTGTACATAGTGCTTCGCCCGTAATATGTTCAGGGAATAGAATTAGCGGCACGCCCTGCTTGGGGGCTTTCCCGCAGCTACCACGTCTGCTGCACGCTCACCTAACGACCCCTTCGGACAAATAATCAAAGAATATTGTGCTGACAAACAGAAAGCTCCGCATAAAAGCGGAGCTTTATATTTAACCTAGCTTTGCTCTGTCCTTCGCCCTCTGGGTGTTGGAGAGAGTTCTTTTTCTTATACGGATATTCTTGGGTGTGATCTCCAGAAGCTCATCGTCAGCGATGAATTCAAGGCAGTCCTCCAGGCTCATTACCCTCGGCGGGATAAGTCTAAGTGCGTCGTCAGAACCGCTTGCACGGGTGTTTGTGAGGTGCTTTTTCTTGCAGACATTTACCACAAGGTCATCAGACTTCGGCGATGCGCCCAC